>Ga0123356_10007720_pt1 | contig 10712 bp, 5 predicted proteins | sample TergutEmb28metaG_2_FD_92546 | JGI IMG/M metagenome (GOLD analysis project Ga0123356, IMG submission 92546) | Embiratermes neotenicus P3 segment gut microbial communities from Petit-Saut dam, French Guiana - Emb289 P3 | ecosystem: Host-associated > Arthropoda: Insects > Digestive system > Gut ... | reverse complement strand
TGAACGCCTGCATCTAACATCTTGTTAATAAAATGGATGGTTTTCAAATCTTTCGGCGACATGATGTATTTATTTTCAACAGCAAGTTCAATGTCTGATTCCAAATCTTTAACCTGATAACCTCTGCGGCAAATTTGATAACATTCTCCACGATTGGCAGAAGCATTCATTTCATGAAGACTCAGATAGCATTTCCCTGAAACAGCCATACATAAAGCGCCGTGACAAAACATCTCAATTTTTATCAAATTACCACTCGGGCCTTTAATGTTTTGCTCAACTATTTGACGATGAATTTCTGTTACTTGCTCAAGATTCAATTCCCGAGCAAGAACAACAACATCGGCAAAATTGGCATAAAACTTTAGTGCTTCGATATTCGAAATGTTCAATTGAGTAGAAAGATGAACTTCAACACCGATATTTCTTGCATATATCAAAGCTGCTACATCAGAAGCGATTATAGCGGAAATATTTGCTTCACGAGCAGCATCTATTATTTCATGCATTCGGTTCATATCGTTGTCGTAAAGAATAGTGTTTACTGTTAAATATGATTGGATATAATGTCTTTTACAAATTCCGGCAATCTGTTTTAAATCGGCAAGAGTGAATGTTTGAGCAGAGCGTGAGCGCATGTTTAAGTCCTCTACTCCGAAGTAGATGGAATCAGCTCCTGCACGAATAGCGGTGGATAGGGATTCGTAAGATCCAACCGGCGCCATAATTTCGTAATTATTTATATTTTTTTGTTGCATTATACTCAATTTACAACATAACTCTCTGTGTAACTCTGTGAACCTCTGTGTTCTCTGTGTAAAAAAACGTCTCCCAAGCCGCAAAGGTAGCTTTTTTTTCGTACTTTTGCACCCGTTATGCAAATTGGAAATATAACTTTTGATAATTATCCGGTTTTTCTTGCTCCGATGGAAGATGTAACCGACATTTCTTTTCGTCTCTTGTGCAAAGAGTTCGGAGCGGACATGGTTTACACTGAATTTATTTCGAGCGATGCATTGATTCGCCATGTTAACAAAACCAAAGCCAAATTGGAAGTTTCCGCCGAAGAACGTCCGGTTGTGGTGCAGATATACGGAAAAGAAATAGATGCAATGGTTGAAGCTGCCAAGATTTGTGAAGAAGCCAGTCCCGATATTATTGATTTAAATTTCGGCTGTCCGGTGAAAAAAGTAGCATCAAAAGGCGCAGGAGCCGGAATGTTGAAAAATCCTGAACTGATGTTGGCAATAACTCGCGAAGTAGTAAAAGCAGTCAGGATTCCTATCACAGTAAAAACACGCTTAGGTTGGGACAACGATTCAAAAATCATTGTCGATTTAGCTGAAAAGTTACAGGATTGCGGAATTGCAGCGCTTACGATTCATGGCCGTACACGTTCACAAATGTACACAGGTGAAGCTGATTGGACGTTAATCGGTGAAATTAAAAATAATCCTAGAATGAAAATCCCAGTTATTGGGAACGGCGATATTAATTCGCCTGAAAAATGCAAGGAAGCTTTCGACCGTTTTGGTGTTGATGCGGTTATGGTCGGGCGTGCAAGCATAGGTTGTCCCTGGATTTTTAAGGATATAAAAACGTTTTTAAATACAGGGAAATTACCGGAAAAAGAATCTTTTACATATTACTTAGAAATTCTTAAAAAGCAAGTTCTGCAAAGTGTAAGCCGCTTAGATGAACGCAGAGGTATTTTGCATAGCCGTCGTCATATAGCTGCAAGTCCTCTGTTCAAAGGGATTCCCGATTTCAAACCGGTGAGAGTTGCCATGTTGCGAGCCAATACAGTTGATGAATTGTTCGGGATTATGGACGGAATCAAAGGTATATTTTAAAATAATATTTCCTTAACCAATGACTGTACATGGGATCCTGTATATTGATTTTGTCATCTGTTATATCAATAATATCACGTTCTAAAAGCGCTTTTTTTATTCTTAAGATATTTGCTGATGTTCCTAATTTATATTTATTCAATATTTCTTGCGAACTAAGTTGAGATTCATTATTCAAGATTGCGTTTAGAAAATTGATTTGAGTTGTTGATAAGGTTGATGTGATATTAATAAAAAGCAAACTCAATTGATTCACCAAATTATCTTTAGAGTCTATTATAATTTCAGGGTTGCATTTTTCAAATGTCCTTAACCAAACCTGTTGTGCTAATTGTTGCACGTAGTGAGAATGATTATCTGCAAAAGAAGCTATCATACGCGCTTCCGGAGTTGTAATCGTTTTTCCTGTATCTTTGAATCTTTTCCTTATAAAACGTATCCAATGATCAGTATCTATTTTTTCAAGAAACATTATATCGCCAAATTTATAAAATGGCATTTCAGAATTGTTAAATACATTTAACAGCATGTGCCGTTTACTTCCATACAAACAGTAAGATACATTCTGATGACGTTGCCAGTGAGCGCGTAATCTTTTCTGAAAATCAACAGGATTATCGAATATCCCGATATTTTGAAATTCGTCTATACAAATTACTATGCGTATTTTCTTTTCAATAGCGATAGATTCCGCTAAATCAAGAATATCATCCGGATTTTTTTTAATTTCCTCCCATTCCAATCCAAAAGCAATGTCGTTTTGCAGATCAGACGAATATGTGATTTTCGGCATTAGACGAGAGAGAAACATTTTTGCATTTTTCAAGATATCATCCCATTTCGATGACGTTGCTTTTAAAACTTCTTTGGCTAAAGTAAGGTAAAATTCCTCTTCTTTTCTTGTTGTAAATAGATCAATCTGACAGATTTTTACATCTGATTTTTCAGCTTTTATTTTTTCAACTACCTTATTTATCATTGAAGTTTTTCCCCACCTGCGTGGTGAAATAATAATTGTGTTGATGAGCCCTTTGAAATTAGAAATCAATCGTTCGATTTCTTTCTCCCTGTTTGTGAACTCTTTATGTATGGCTATACGCCCAAATACGAATGGTAATCTTTCCATGATGTTTAAATTTTGATGCAAAGATAACTAACATAATTGTAACTTACAAATATGTAACTTACAAATATGTAACTTACAAATATGTAACTTACAAAAGTGTAACTTACAAAAGTGTAACTTACAAAAGTGTAACATCAAAACCATTTAAACAATCGCAGTCCGAGAATAAAGCAAACGATTCCGAAACCTGATAATGCTAAAGAAGGAGTGATAATTTCCATCCATCCGGCGCCTTCGTTAAAAATGCTTCGAATGCCATCGGCAAGTGCAGTGAGAGGAAGAAATTTAATCACTTTGACACTCCATTCCGGAAAATTATGATAACTGAAGAAAATACCTGAAAGAATCATCATGGGCATCTGAACGGCATTTATCCATCCGGTACCGACTTCGGTTTTTGAAGTCCTCGTTGAAATCAGTACGGCAAGACCGGTGAAAGCAATATTTCCTGCTAAAAATAAAATCACCAAAGCTCCGATATTCCCTTGAATATGAATTCCGAATAAAAGCCATGCGAATACTAATAGAATCAAAGCTTCAACTATATTCATTAATATACGAACCAACATCATCCCAACCAGAAAATTAGATTTTCTCATAGGAGTAGCCACCATTCGTCGCAATAGTTTTTGTGAACGGCGTTCAATGATTGTATAACTTATTCCCCACAAAATAGAACTCATTACTCCTAAGGAAAGAATGCCCGGAATAAGAAAATCAATATAGCGCACTCCTTTTAAAGTTAATGGATTGACTTGATTTTGATCTGTATTCATGGATGATACAGGTGATTTTATTAAAGCAGAAAGTCGCATGAAAGCTAATTGAGCTTGGGAATTTAATGGGTCAAAATTATAATTGATTATTCCTGCAGAATCGGTAATAATAAGTTCAGCTTCTCCGCGTTTTAATGAAATTATTGCTGATTTCCAATCACTTCGAGTAAAATTAAATTCTGTATTTCCTGAAATTTTATCTTCTATCTTCCACGTAAAAACTTCTTTTTCATTTTTCAGATTACTAACTGCATAAATATTTAAAAGAGAATCTAATTCGGTTCGATTTTCTTCTACTAACATGATACGAAATTTAGTTTCTGATTTTTGAGAAAATGCAAGTCCCAAACCAATTGAAATAAGTACAGGAAAAAGTATTCCCCAAAAAAGCACTTCCGGCTCACGTATAGTTTCCAAGAAAAAAGAGTAAGTCAATTGAAACAGTTGCGTATTTTTAATTGATTTCATTTTATTCGCGGATTACTTTATTATCTTCATTTAAGGTCTTACCTGTCAGATTTATAAACAATTCATCCAAATTGCGTGCATTCTCATCCAATAAATCCTCTAATTTTCCTTCTTTCAAAATTACGCCTTCATCCATAATTATTATCCTGTCGCACAAGGTTTCAGCTTCCTCCATATAATGGGTAGTAAGAATTAATGTTGTTTCTCCTTGAATTTTCAATTCTTTCAAAATATTCCAAAAATCAAAACGGGAATGAGGATCAAGACCGGTAGTAGGCTCATCCAAAAAAAGGATTTGCGGACGATTCAAAAGGGCGACTGCCAAAGCCAAACGCTGACGTTGCCCACCTGAAAGCGTTCCGACCATTGATTTTCGTTTCTCTTCCAAACCGGTCAAACCGATTACTTCATCAACGCGAGAAGTTACCAATTCAAAAAAACTTGCGAAGAGTCGCAAAGTTTCATGAACGGACAATTTTTCGGCAAAACGAGTTTCTTGCAGTGATAATCCTATTATCTTACGGAGTTCTTTCTCATGTTTATCCCAAGTCTTTCCAATTATCCTAATCTCACCGCTATCAGGTTTTCGTAAACCTTCCATCATCTCGACCATTGTAGTCTTTCCTGCTCCGTTCGGACCAAGCAATGCAACAAATTCTCCGGATTGTATGGCGAGCGATATGCCACGTACCGCCCGAACATCTTTGAAAGATTTATATACGTTTTTAACTTCTATCGGAAGCATTATGAATACTAATCTCAATTTTTTAATCGCACAAAAGTAATATATTTTAGTGAAAAATAATGATTCGCAATTTAATTAAAAAAATTAGTTATTTTTGCAGCACTAATATCATTAATGATGAAATATTTGCTCTTATTTGCCTCGATTCTTTGCAGCACAATCGTATTTGCACAAAATGATTCAATTATCCCTTTTGATCAAGCCTATAAACGAGTTTATACAATAACAAAAGTTTCTGATGGCAGTCGTCCTGTTTTAGATGGCCGGTTGGATGAAGATTTTTGGACAAAACAGGCAGAGTGGTCAAAACCATTCGTACAAGTTATGCCATACGAGCGTAATGCAACTGCTTCGCCAACTAAAGTGAAAGTTTTGTATGATAACAAATATATATATGTAGGTATATATTGCAAAGATGCTTTTCCCGAAAAAGCGAATCGTTTTATCGGAAATCGTGATGAAAATAACACCGGCGATTTGGTTAGTGTAGCTTTCGATACTTATCATGATTATCTCGCTGCTCCTGAATTTAATTTAAATTTGGGAGGCAATAAGACAGATTTGATTGTTACAGATAAATTAGGAGTAAATATGAGTTGGAATGCCGTTTGGGATGGACGGACACATTACAATCGAGCGGATTCTTCATGGACAGCAGAATATCGAATTCCATTCAATCAACTTAGATATAATCAAATTTCCGAGTCAGGCATTTGGGGATTTCATGTAAGACGTATAATAAGACGGAATGGCGAAGTACAAAATTGGAGCCTTATCCCGCTGAAAAACAATGGTCATGTTTTTTCTTTCGGTGAAATACATGGAATGACTGATTTGCCTAAACCGCGTGGAATTGAGATTTTACCATACACAATGGGAAAATACAAATTGGAGCCGGTAATACCGGGAAGTCCTTATCAGAAAGGGCATCAATGGAAAGCAAATGCGGGCTTGGATATGAAAGCGGCCTTTTCCGATTATACACTCGATCTGACTGTAAATCCTGATTTCGGACAAATTGCATTAGATCCTTCGGTAATGAATTTGACAGCTTACGAAACATTCTATGATGAAAATCGCCCGTTTTTTCAAGAAGGAAAACATATTTTAGATTTTCCGGTCGGAGCAGATATGATGTTCTATTCAAGACGAATAGGCGCTATTCCTTCATTAACTCCTAAAGATATCGACAATGTGGACAATTTTGCTCAAACGATTGAGAACGTCCCAATCATCGGCGCATTAAAACTAACAGGAACTAATAACAGAGGATTAACTTTAGGAATAATAGAAAGTGTAACGGCGCGTTCATCTGTAAATGTTAAACGCAAAGGAGTGGAAAATTCGGAAGTAATAGAACCATTTACGAACTATACTGTAGCGCGTGTTCAGAAGAATTGGAAAGGAAATACATTATTTGGAGGAATGCTAACTTCTGTAAACCGGAATATAAATGAACCAAATCTCGAAACATACCTGATTCGAAATGCATATACTGCAGGTGTTGATTTTACGCACTTCTTTGCTAATCGCCTTTATTATGTTGACATGAAAGGAATGTTCAGTTCTCTCAATGGAAGTCCAATAGCAATTTCAATACTGCAAAGTAATGCCGTACACTATTTTCAGCGGACTTCAAGCCAAGATTATCTTAATATTGATTATAAAAGTACATCGTTAAAAGGAACAGGAGGTTATTTAAAAGTAGGTCGTAAAGGGAATGCCAAAATATCTTTTTCAGAAACATTTAACTGGTTATCACCGGGCTTCGATTTAAATGACATAGGTTATTTAAAACAAACAGATAAACTATCGAACGAAACGGTGGTTGAGTTTCGCCAAACGAATGCTTGGAAAAATTTTAGATCTAATACGCTTACTTTAACTCAGCTCAATCAATGGAACTATGGAGGCAAGACTTTTGGAAATAGTTTTATCTTAGGTTGGCGGACTATGCTTCTTAGCCGTTATGAAGCAAATATTGCCCAGACTTATGGATGGAATTATGTAGATAGCAGACGTTTACGTGGAGGACCGGATATTCGTTTCGGAGAATGGTACAACGTAGAAGCAACAATTAATACCGATAAGTCTAAACGTGTTGCGTTTACGATGCAATATTCAGGTAATCATAATTTAAACGGAAATTACAATTATAATACATTTGCGCCGAGTTTAAATCTACGTTTGGGTAATCATGTGTTATTTACAGGAAAATTCAGTTATGCCCGAAATTCGGATAATATGCAATATGTATCAACAGCAATGTACAACTCGGCGTATACTGTTGGGCGCATGTATCAACAAACATACGGAATGACGATGAAACTGCAGGTGAATTTCACGCCTGATATTTCATTGCAATGGTATGGAGCGCCTTTCACCTCAACCGCCAAGTATAGTAATTTCAAAAAGGCAATCAATCCTGAGTCTAAGGTTCGTGAAGACCGTTTCTATTCAATTCCATCTAACGAAATTAGTCTGTCTGAAGGAAGATACATTGTTAATAAAGGTAGTGAGTATTATAGTTTTACAAATCCGGATTTTAATTTCAATGAATTCCGGTCAAATTTGGTAGCTCGTTGGGAATACAAACCCGGCTCAACAATTTATGTTGTTTGGCAACATTCTATGTCGAACCGAGCCGGAAATTATCTACAGGGCTGGGATCAGAATCTCGATCGTATGTTTGGTCTTCCATCAACAAATGTATTCATGGTTAAACTAAACTATTGGTTAAATTTATAAATTATAATTTATTAACAAAAAAATAATTAAAACTATCCATCAAATTCCTTACCTTAGCGTCGTTTTTATCAACAAATAATTATTGACATTATGAAAACGTATTTTCTTCTTTTAATTGTTAATTTTTTTACGTTAACTACTATAGCTCAAACTGAAACGCAGAAGAGCAATGAAAAATGGAAAAAAGTGGATGAGTTGGAAAGGCAATCGCTTCCTCAATCTGCTTTAGAAATTGTTAATCAAATACAACAAGATGCAATCAAGGAAGGTAACAGTCCTGAGTTGATTAAATCTCTGATTTTTCAACTTAAATACGAAACAGCTATCAATCAGGATCTATTACCTGAAAAGATTCTTGAATTAGAACAAATTATCCGTTCTAATAAAAATACAATTGAACAGGCGATGCTATATTCCATTTTAGCAGAATTATATGCTAATTTCTTAAGTGAATATTCGTACCAAATAAACCAAAGATCTGCTATCACCGGTTTTGTCCCTGATGATATTAATGAATGGTCAGCAAATCTTTTTATCAGGAAAGTGGCCGATTATGTTCATTTATCGCTACTTCCCGAGAAAGAGTTACAAAATACCGATGTTTTGAAATATAGTGCAATTTTAACAGAAGGAGAATCTTCTCGTGAACTGCGCCCAACTTTGTATGATTTTCTTGTTCACAGGGGAATAGAACTTATTAAGAGGTTTGCTAATGATTATAGAGCAGAAAATTATTTCCCGCAAACCAAGTTAGCACATATTGATTATTTTGCTCCGGTTGAAGATTTTGTAAATCACGTCTTTACTATCAACGATTATGATTTTGTCCCGATAATACTAAAATTGTATCAAGACTTATTGAATTTCCGTTTGAAAGAAAATAATCCTGAAGCTTTATTAATGGTTGATTTAGATCGGCTTGAATTTGCATCAAAAAATTCTAATTTTGATGTAGAGACGTGGCATGCCGCGTCTCTACAGGAATTAATAAATCGGTATGCCGACAAAGATTATTGCGTAGAAATTTTATATAAAATGGTAGAGACGCGGCATGCCACGTCTCTACAACGAATATATGAAATTTGTGTGGAAGGAATAAAAAAATATCCAAATTATAAACGAATCGGTTTACTCCAAAATACCCTATATTCAATTACAAAAACTGATTTAACTGCGAATGCCGATAATGTGGTTTACCCTGGTAAAAATTTGGAAATTAAAATGAGATATCGGAACATTAATAAACTTTTCATTCGGATTTATAAAATAAATGTGCCTGTTGTTTATTATGTTAATTGGGATGATGCCGGACTATACGAAAAAGACGGGAAATTAATTATTGAAAGAGATATAAATTTCAAAAACGATTATCCTTATCTTTATAACGATACAATCATTAAAATACCTATCAACGAGTTAGGAAATTATGAATATGTTATATATCCCGATTCTCTCGAAAAAGATGAATTGCCGGCAAATAAACAATTTTCAGTTAGCCGTTTTGCAAGTGTTAGCAAAGAAATTGATGGAAAATTGGAGATATTAGTAACAGACCGCTTAACAGGCAAACCAATTGAAGGCGCAAAAATCAGTTTTTATAAAAGAAGAAACAATTCATTTGAATTAGTTGGGGAGAAGTCAGTTATTACGGATAATCTGGGGTTAGCATTATGCAATGTTGAAAACAATCTTTTTTATAAAGTCACTTATAAAGATGACACTTCATTGATTTTATCTCCAACTCCCTGGATTTATAATTCCGCTAGACCGGAGCAAATTTATACAAACTTGCAGCTTTTTACGGACAGAAGTATTTATCGACCTGGACAAACAGTGTATTTTAAAGGAATTGCTTACGAAACAAACAAAAATGAAGTAAATGCAACTCCAAATAAGAGATATACTATTATTCTACGTGACGCCAATTATAAAGAGATTGCTAATCAAACTGTAACAACAAATTCATTCGGTTCTTTCACAGGCGAATTTGTAATACCACAAGGACTTTTGACCGGTCGGTTTTCACTTCTGTCGGATAAAGACAATGCAAATATTTCGTTTAGGGTAGAAGAATACAAACGACCTACTTTTGATATTACATTTAATGAAAATAACAAAATATATCGTTTGAGCGATCAAGTAATTATTAAAGGAAATGCTAAATCGTTTTCAGGAGTATCAATACAGAATACCGTTTTAAAATATCGCATTACCCGTAAACCCCATTGGTTGTATCGCTGGGGCTGGAGCTCTTCTGTTCAAGTAGCTGAAGGTAATATTCCAATCAGCGATGATGGAAATTTCGAAATAGCTTTTATCGCCGAAAGAGCATTTGAAGACAGGAATAGAAAAGATGTTTTCTATATCTTTACTATTGAGGCATCAATTACAGATGCTAAAGGAGAAACTCAACAATCGCAAACAGATGTGAATATCGGCGATACATCTTTTTATTTACGTGTAACAGGTTTAAATAATATTGTTAATAAAGAATCATTTTCAGGCTTTACAATTAATGCTTTTAATCTTAATGATCGTCAAATTCAAACAAAAGGCAGCTATGATATTTATTCATTGAAACCTAAATATCCTGAAAAATTCGATGCTTCGGATGAGGATTGGATTCTTGATAAAAAAATAACAAACGGCAATTTTGAAGCAAACGAAAAAATTAATCTTACAATAATTAAATCATTGTCCTCAGGTCGTTATCGTTTAATAGCAAATGCTAAAGATGCAAAAGAGCAGCAAATAGATTTCACTATTTCTTCCACAAAAGATAAAAAACCTCCTACTAAGGTTTATCAATGGTTAATGACACCAAAAACTACTTGTATAGTAGGCGAAAATGCTGAAATAATTTTTGGTTCATCGGCAAAAAATGTTTATGTACTTTATGAGATTTTCCTTCAAAACGGAAAACGTGCTGCTATCTCCCGCTTTATATTGAATAATGAAAACAAAAAAATAATTATTCCTTTTCTAAAAGAATATGA
>Ga0123356_10007719_pt1 | contig 10713 bp, 11 predicted proteins | sample TergutEmb28metaG_2_FD_92546 | JGI IMG/M metagenome (GOLD analysis project Ga0123356, IMG submission 92546) | Embiratermes neotenicus P3 segment gut microbial communities from Petit-Saut dam, French Guiana - Emb289 P3 | ecosystem: Host-associated > Arthropoda: Insects > Digestive system > Gut ... | reverse complement strand
TGAGTGATTTTCATACCGGGATACCCGCTGTATTTTAATAACTCGTAAACCTCTTTTGTTAAATAGCCGAGATCCTCCGCAATTATTTTTGCATCCGGCAGATTTTTCCTGATTGCATCAATAAAGCTCCTACCGGGACCCGGCTTCCAAACACCTCTTGCCGCTGTTTCATCTCCGTATGGAATGGCAAAATAGCTTTCAAGACCTCTGAAATGATCCAACCTTATTACATCATAAAGCCCGAAATTTTTATTGAAGCGTTTAATCCACCATTTAAAACCGGTCTTTTCCATTTTTGCCCAGTCATAAAGAGGATTTCCCCATAGCTGCCCGTCGGCGGCAAAGCTGTCGGGCGGACACCCCGAAACCTCACGGGGCATTTTATTCTTGTCGAGCTGATACATTTCCGGGTTTACCCAAACATCTGAACTGTCTAAAGATACATATATAGGTATATCACCTATTATTTGAATACCCTTGTCATTTGCGTAGGTACGCAGCTCTTCCCATTGAGTGTAAAATTTATATTGGATAAATGCATGGAAGCTTATTTCGCCGGCATATTCTTTTTTCAGCTTACTTATAACATCCGGATTTCGCAAACGCAGCTTTTCATCCCACTTTGTCCATTCTATACCGTTATTTAAGGATTTTAAGACCATAAATAATCCGTACTCGCAAAGCCAGTCATTAGTCTCAATAAACCGGTTGAGGCTTTTTGTGTCCTTAAACCTTGCAAAAGCCTTGCGTAATACTGTTTCACGTTTTTTATAAAGCGTTGCGTAATCTACAAGCTTTTCGGATTTACTCCATTTTATATTTTCATACTCGGATTTTTCCAGCAGACCTTCCTTGCACAGCTTGTCAAGCTCGATGAAGTACGGATTTCCCGCAAAGGCTGAAAAGCTTTGATACGGGCTGTCACCAAAGCCTGTCGGAGACAAAGGGAGAATTTGCCAGTAGCTTTGCTTTGCTTTTTGAAGAAAATCTATCCACTTACGTGCAGTTACTCCAAAGCTGCCTATGCCGTACTTCGACGGCAGGCTGCTGACCGGGAGTAAAATCCCTGATGAACGTTTGAGCCAGTTGCTTGTTTTATTCATAATTTCATTACCTTCCGCTTTTTCGCTGCGGTTTGACCAGGGATCGTTTGCCAAAGCCTATCAGGTCATCTCTTCCTGATTTTTTTAATATTTTATAAACGGCTTCCCTGTTCTCCGGCTTTTTCCATTGCATAAGCATGCGCTGTTCTGATTTTTCCTTGCTTGAGCGAGGGATATAAACAGGCTTCATGGTTCTCGGATCAAGCCCCGTGTAGTACATACAGGTTGAAAGTGTGCCGGGTGTGGGATAAAAAAGCTGTACCTGTTCCGGTTGCCTGCCCTGCTTATTTAAGTATTCGGCAAGCTTTATCGAATCACTCAGTGTGCATCCGGGATGCCCGGCAAGAAGATACGGCACAAGATACTGGTCTTTTCCGTAACGTAAATTTAATGCTTTGTATTTCTCAATAAATTTTTCAAAGACTTTGTTTTTTGGTTTACCCATATAATCAAGCACTGTATCAACCGAGTGTTCGGGAGCGACCTTTAGTTGCCCTGAAATGTGGTTTTTGACCAGACCGGCAAAAAAATCGCCTTTTTTATCGAGCATCATAAAATCGAATCTTATTCCCGAACGGATAAAGACTTTTTTGACACCTTGTATATTTGCAAGCTTTCGTAAAAGCGCAAGATAGTCCGAGTGGCCGGTGTCAAGATTTTCACACGGGGGTATAAGGCAATTTTTATTTTTGCACATGCCTTGAGTCAATTGCTGTTTGCATGAGGGGTTTCTCATATTTGCCGTCGGTCCGCCGACATCGTGGATAAAGCCTTTAAATTCGGGATGTGCGGCAAATTTTTCCGCTTCAGCGATAACCGAAGCATGGCTGCGGGATGCAACAACCTTACCCTGATGAAAAGCAAGAGCACAGAAGTTACATGCTCCGAAGCAGCCTCTGTTATGAATAACGGAAAACCGCACCTCCTCAATGGCAGGCACACCTCCGAGGCTTTTATACATGGGATGAACCTCCCTTGTATAAGGGAGTGAATAAATCTTATCAAGCTCCGGTGCTGACGGTGCAGGCTGCGGAGGGTTAATTACCAGCTTTCGCCCGTTGCATTCCTGAATAAGTTTCCTGCCTCTTACCGGGTCATGCTCGTTGTGCTGCAGCATTGCCGCTTCGGCATATGCCTGTTTATCTATTGTAACCTTTTCATATGAGAAGCATTCAACTGTTTTATCGTTATTATCAATTTCACCCCTTGTAATATAACCTGTGCCCCGAATGTCATTTATATTTTCTATTTTTTCTTTTCCTGCAAGGCGTTTTGCAATTTGTGCAATTGGTTTTTCACCCATGCCGTAAACCAGTATGTCGGCTTCACTGTCAAATAGTATCGGTCTTTTTACCTTGTCCTCCCAATAATCATAATGTGCAAAGCGTCTCAGTGATGCTTCAAGCCCGCCTATAATTACCGGTAAACCTGGAAATGCTTCCCTGACAAGTTTTGAATAAACCGTTACTGCACGGTCGGGGCGTTTACCCGCTTTTTTCCGGGTGAGTAATAATCGTCCCTTCTCGGCTTTTTTGATGCGGTATAATGGGCAACCATGGAATCAAGGTTTCCCGCAGTTATAAGAGCCGCATATCGCGGGCGGCTCATATTTATTATATCCGATGCATCACGGAATGAAGGCTGTGCAAGAACTGCGGTTCTATAGCCTTCACTTTCAAGCACACGCCCTATCACAGCCGCTCCGAAGCTCGGGTGATCGATATATGCATCACCTGTTATCAAGAGAAAATCATAATAATACCAATCACGGTTTTTCATATCTTCAAGTGATACAGGTAAAAATTCATATACATTCATAAAACAGCTCTTTACACTTGCTTACCAGTTTTTTATGTCTTTTTCCATTAAACAGAACTTATCTGTTACATTTAAGACTTCAAATCCGCACTTGCTCATGAAATTAATGCCAAAGCTTCCCGACGGTATTTCAATTCTCAGCTTTTCCCTGCGCAGTTTTCTGAAGTCCGATATTGCAAGGCCTAAAAGCTGTGTCGCAAAGGTCTTTTTTCTATGAGCGGGTACAACATGGATATAGCTTACCCAGCCTATGTTGTTTCTGCCGTCTTTTTTTGTGTCTATGCCGATGATACCAATCGGTTCATCAACAAGAAATGCAGCATATTGCATGTTGACATTTGCTCTTTCTCCGGCTTTTGCCTGAAATATTCTGAGTAAGCTTTCACTGCACACTTCATTTAGCGGCATGAATCTGAGGTTTTCGGTATCATGCTTTTTGCCCGGACGCCACCAGGTTTGCTGCGCAAGAGTGCTGTGTTCGTTGCTTAGATGTGAATTGTCGCCGTGGTGCTGCGCTTTAAGCTCACCGTTTTCGTATGTTAACAGCCCTACTGCCGTATTGTCGCAATAAGGCATTTTATCTGTTTCATTTGACGGGATATTTTCCAAAAAACATGAGAAAGCGCGTATCGCAAATCCGTGAGAGAATACTGCTACTGTTTCCCCCTCATGGCGTTTTGCCGCTTCTGTTATAAAATCCGACATTCTTGCTTTTACGTCTTCGTATGACTCGCTTCCTTCAACGCTCCACCCGGCGGGATTGAAACCGAAATTTCTGTTCATCTCCGGATAATAATGCTCTATGTCACCCCATGCTCTATCTTCCCATTCACCCAGATCTACTTCTCTTAGCATTTTTGATAAATTTATCTGCAGGCTGCGGGGCTTACTCAACGCCGCTGCTGTCGTGCTTGCTCTTGTAAGGTCGCTGGAATATACCGCATCTATTTTTTCATCCTTGAACCTTGCTGTTAATTTTTCAATTTGCCTGTTTCCTTTTTCGGTAACAAGCCCGTTATAATGACCGTGGGCGCGGCGGTAAATATTCCCTTCTGCCTCTGCATGCCTGATAAGATATATTTTTGTCAATTCAGAACTACCTTCCCTGTTATTTGGTTTATGTTTTCGATTGAATAAAGTTTCATATACTCTTTTATTTCATCAATTATTTTAACCGGTGCGTAAGGGTCATCGAAGCAAGCCGTTCCGACTGCGACCAAACCCGCTCCGGCAAGCATCATTTCCACAGCATCGTTTCCGCTTTGTATTCCGCCCATTCCGAGTACGGGTATCTTAACCGCCGAGGCTGCCTGCCATACCATTCTTACGGCTACAGGGAATATTGCAGGTCCCGACAGACCTCCGATATTGTTGTTTAATACAGGTTTTTTTGTAGCTGTATCTATTCTCATGCCGATAAGAGTGTTTATAAGCGAAATTGCATCCGCTCCCGAGGATTCGGCTGCTTTTGCGATTGCCGCTATGTCCGTTACGTTCGGCGAGAGCTTTACCATCACCGGCACCTTCGCTTTTTTCATTACCGCTTCCGTCACGCAGGCTACGCCTTCGGTTGATGTTCCGAATGCCAGACCGCCTGCTTTTACGTTCGGGCATGAAACATTAACTTCTATAATATCAACTTTTGAATCTGACAGCTTTTCCGTCATTATTGCATATTCTTCTGCCGTATTGCCGGATATGTTCGCAATTACGACTGTATCATACCGGCGCAGAAACGGCAGTTCTTCTTTTATAAATGCGTCTACTCCGGGATTTTGCAATCCTACGCTGTTTAACATCCCCATCGGGGTTTCGGCTATCCGCGGCGGGTTGTTGCCGGGTCTCGGGTTTAATGTCAAGCCCTTTATGCATATCCCTCCAAGCTCCGAGAGATTATAGAACTCGCCGTACTCTCTGCCGAAGCCGAAGGTACCCGATGCCGTTACAACCGGGTTTTTGAATTTGACACCTGCAAAGCTTACTTCTGTTTTTATGTTGGTTTTACTCATGTTAATTACTTTCTGTTTGTCATCAGTCTGCTCAGTCATCTTGCCAGACAACGTCTGCTGCGTTGAATACGGGACCGTCCATGCAGGCGCGGCTCATGGTTATTTCGCCTTTATTGTCTAAAATTGCACAGGCGCAGACAAGGCATGCCCCGACTCCGCAGCCCATGCGTTCTTCGAGTGATACCATGGACTTAACGTTATACTTTTCACATATTTTTGCAACTGCTTTTTGCATAAGGAGCTGTCCGCATGACAGTACAGCTTTATATTCGCCGGTAGCGAGCAGCTTCTCAAGCGGTTTTGTGACCGCGCCGCCGATTCCTGCGCTGCCGTCATCGGTTGTGATATATACCTCGTCGCATACTGCTTTAAACTCATCTGTAAGGATAATTCTGCTTTTATCGCGAAATCCGAGGATTGCCGTTGCCTTTTGTTTTGCGGATTTTGCGGCAAACAGCATAGGTGGTGTGCCGAGACCTCCGCCAACAATCAATAATTTTCCGTCCGGCATTTTAAAGCCGTTACCCAACGGACCGAGAATATTAAGAATATGTCCGGGTTTTCTTTTAGCAAGCCATTTTGTACCCTCGCCTTTTACTTCAAATACAAAAGTTATTTTATCACCCTCGACATTGCATACGCTTATAGGGCGGCGCAGTATACGGGAATGTCCGCATTTGATATGCAGAAACTGCCCCGGTGATGTTTCCTCGGCAAGCTTTTTACCGGAAACAGTGACCGAATAGACAGCATCGGTGAGTAACGTGTTATCTGTAATTTCACAAAAAAAGATATCCGCCATAGTATATTCCTTTCCATATTATTATATAACACTACTATTCTATTTACAACCTTGATATATGTAATATATACTGTGAATATAATTTATTACGGCGGTGAGAGAATGATTAAAAATATTGAAGAGCTGCTGCGCAATAATCCATATCCGGGGCGGGGTATTACTATCGGATGCAGTGAGGATGGTAAACGTTCGGTTATTATTTATTTTATTATGGGAAGAAGCGAAAACAGCCGCAACCGTATTTTCGAGCGTACCGATGACGGCATCCGTACCGCTGCTTTTGACCCTTTAAAGCTTACCGACCCGAGTCTTGTTATTTATCATCCTGTCAGAGAGCTTGGTTCAAAAGTTATCGTTACAAACGGTGACCAGACAGATACCATAGTTAATAACTTAAAGCACAATTCCGGTTTTTGTACAGCTCTGAGAACCCGTGAGTTTGAGCCTGATGCTCCGAATTATACTCCCCGAATATCCGCTATTGCAGAGCAGAGCGGAGCATATTCAATTTCCATATTAAAAACGATGTCGGGTAATCCCGGTCATTGTCAGCGGAATTTTTATGAATACTCAGGTGCGATTCCCGGTCTCGGTCATTTTATATCAACCTATGATTCGGATGGTGACCCGTTGCCTTCATTTACGGGTGAGCCTGTTCCTGTGGGAATAACCGATTCGTGCGGTCTTGAAGCGTTTACCGATGAGATATGGCACGCTCTTGATGAAGCAAACAAGGTGTCCTTATATGCAAGAGAACGTGACCTTTCCACAGGTGAAGTTAATGATTTGATTATTAATAAACACAAATAGTTTGGAGTTAAATAATGAAAGAGCTTGAGTTAAAATACGGCTGCAATCCCAACCAAAAGCCTTCAAGGATTTTTGTTGCCAAAGGAAAATTGCCTGTTGAGGTATTAAACGGAAAGCCGGGATATATTAATTTTCTTGATGCTTTAAACGGTTATCAGCTTGTCCGGGAGCTGCATGAGGTAACGGGGTATCCTGCCGCGGCATCATTTAAGCATGTTTCTCCCGCAGGTGCCGCTATAGGCTTGCCTTTGAGCGAGACCGAGGAAAAAGTGTTTTTTTCCGAAGGTGTGCCTTTATCGCCGCTTGCTTGCGCGTATGTAAGAGCAAGAGGTGCCGACAGGGTTTGCTCATACGGTGACTGGGCAGCTTTGTCGGATATCTGTGACGAAGAGACCGCTTTGGCTCTTGCACCGGAAGTATCCGACGGTGTTATAGCACCGGGCTATACAAAAGCAGCACTCAATATTCTTAAGGAAAAACGTAAAGGCGGATACAGCGTTGTTAAAATCAATCCGAATTATACCCCCAAAAAATCCGAGTTTAAGGATGTATACGGTATAACATTTGAGCAAGGACGAAATGAACTTGTTATTAACTCTGATTTTTTGCAAAACATAGTTACAATAAACAGAAATCTTACGGAAAGTGCAAAGCGTGATTTGCTGATTGCACTCATTTCACTCAAATACACACAGTCCAACTCCGTATGTTATGCGGTGGGAGGGCAGGCAATAGGAATCGGTGCAGGACAGCAAAGCCGCATCCACTGCACCCGCCTTGCAGGAAATAAAGCTGATAATTGGTTCTTACGCCACCATCCGGCTGTACTAAATCTGCCGTTTATAAATGGCATACCGCGTCCGTCACGTGACAACGCAATTGATGTATATATATCGGACGACTCTGCAGATATACTTGCCGACGGTATTTGGCAGGATGTTTTTACCGAAAAACCGCCGGAACTGACAAAGGAAGAGCGTAAGGACTGGATATCCGGTATTACGGGGGTGGCACTCGGCAGTGATGCTTTCTTCCCTTTCGGAGATAATATTGAAAGAGCAAGCCGCTCGGGAGTAAAATATATAGCACAGCCGGGAGGCTCAATAAGAGATGATAATGTTTTAGATGTATGCAACAAGTATGACATGGTAATGGCATTTACCGGCGTCAGGTTATTTCATCATTAATTTTATTATATTCAACACGCAATGCAGATAACAAAATCTTTTCACTTGCAATTTATGTATTTCGTGGTAGAATAATTTTTGAAAAAACATATATTGGAGGTTTACCATGGCTTATAACATTAGTAGTGATTGTGTTTCTTGCGGCGCATGCGTTTCCGAGTGTCCTGTAGATGCTATTTCCGAAGGTTCTTCTCATTATGAAATCAGTGATGCATGTATTGACTGCGGTGCTTGTGTCAGCTCATGCCCTACAGATGCTATCTCGTCATAGCGAATCGTTTTATTACAAAGAACTGCTGCATTAACTGCGGCAGTTTTTGTTAAAGGAGATATTTTATGTTTAAAATTGATCCCGGTACCTTATATCTTGTCGCAACACCTATAGGCAATCTGTCGGATATCACCGCCCGTGCAATTCAAACCTTACGGGAGGCAGATTTTATTGCAGCCGAGGACACACGTGTTACACGCAAGCTGCTTGCACACCTTGATATTAAAAAGCCTCTTATAAGCTATTATAAACACAACAGCCGGGTCAGCGGAGAAAAGGTTCTCTCACGGCTTCAAGGCGGAGAGAGCTGTGCTCTCGTAACAGATGCGGGGACTCCGAGTATTTGTGACCCGGGTGAAGAGCTTGTATGCTTATGTGCAAAAGAAGAAATCCCGATGATTGTTATTCCCGGAGCCTGCGCAGCTGTGTCTGCGTTGTCACTGTCGGGCTTTAAATCGGAAAGGTTTGTGTTTGAAGGCTTTTTGCCTGTCGATAATAAAAAGCGCAAGGTATATCTGGATGAGCTTAAGCATGAAAAACGCACAGCGGTTATTTATGAAGCACCGCATAAATTAATGCGGACACTTAAGGATTTATTTAAAGCACTTGGTGACAGGCGTATATCCGTTTCCAGAGAGCTTACTAAAATTTATGAGGAAACCATACGCATGAACTTATCCGAAGCAATAGTACATTATGAGAACAAGCAACCGCGCGGTGAGTTTGTACTTGTAATTGAAGGTGTGCAGGAATCACCGGATTCGGATAATAAGCTCGAAAAAGGAATTAACGCAGCCCGTGCGTATATAAAGGACGGACTCACCGCTAAAGATGCGGTAAAAAAAGCAGCCGATGAAACCGGCTGCTCAAAAAATGCTTTATATAAGGTTATTATATCCGATTAGGGTTTTCGGCGGTAACGAATCGGGATTGAATGCTCCATTCCCCCGTCCTCGGGGTCTCCGACTGTGACGGTCAGTGTTGCACTGCCTGATTCGGTGGCGATTCCCACAACTGTTGCTTTATAGTTATTACCGTTATGAAGAACAGGAACAACCTCAAAACGGTCTTCGTCACTGCTTGACCATGTTATCCGCATATTGTTTGCTTCTACTACTCCCGGCGGTTCAACCATAACGTCAAGCCCTATTCTTTCTCCCGGGAAAAGTGAGATATCTGTTCTGACACTTCCTTCATAAGCAAATGCTATAGCAATTACATTGGTCGGGGCATCAACAATGGGTTCCGGCGTGTCTTGCGGAGTCGGGGTATCCGGTGCAAGGCCCAGCTCATGATTTATATCATCCTCGGGGGTTGACAGTGTCGGAGGGCTTTCTTCAGGCTCTCCGGCATCGGCATCAATCGGTGTTGTGAAAAGCAAAATACCTGCGGCTACCGTAAATACAGCCATAATCAGGACACTTATCAGCATTTTCCCTTTTGCGTTGTCTGAATCCTCCGAGTATTTTCCTCTGCCGATACGGCGTGCTCCGCAATACGGACAGCGGCTTCGGACTCCAGAATATTTCCGGTCACATCTGGCACACTTGATTTCATTAATTATAGCCATTGTAAACCTTTCCCTTTCAATCAGATATTGTTTACATATAATTCAATGGTTTTGTACCCGTTAATCTACTACATTTTCGCTGATTTGTCAACAATAATTTACAAATAGTTACAAATATGATGACAATTTTATGAAGTCATTTATGCTCAGTTCCTCACCGCGAATACGTGCATCAAAACCGCATTTTTCTATTTTTTCTTTAATTGATTCTTTTGTATGCGATGTTTCAAAAATAGAGTACAGTGCGTTTACCAGTGTCTTTCTTCTTTGTCCGAATGCCGCTCTTACTACCTTAAAAAACTGTTTTTCTTCATCCGTGCTTAGCAGCTTCGTTTGTCTTGTTTCCAGCTTTATTACCGATGATGTAACCTTCGGGCGCGGATTAAAGCATTCCGGTGAAACGTCGAAGAGTTTTTCAGGCGAGGTGTGATAGTTTATGTAGATTGTAAAGGCTCCGTATTCGGGGGTTCCCGGCTTTGCTGTAATTCTTTGCGCAACTTCTTTTTGTATCATTACAGTTATTGATTTAAAGGCATTCGTCTCAATAAAAGCTGTTATTGCGGGTGTTGTTATGTTATACGGCAGGTTTGCGCAGACATGATGCTCCTGCTCCGGCATTGTACTGTCGAGCAGTTCCTTTATATTCAACTTCAAAATATCGCCTTGAATGATGCTTACGTTATCTTGATTATGAAACATTTCCCGTAAAACCGGTACCAGGCGTTTATCAAGCTCCACTGCTGTGACGTGACTTGCTGTTTTGCTCAGTTCAAGGGTCAATGCTCCCAATCCGGGACCGGTTTCAAGTACTCCGCATGAGCTGTTTATACCGGATTGCTGTACGATTTTTTTCGGAATATTCAAATCAACAAGAAAATTCTGCCCCATGGACTTTGACAGTTTAATTCCATGGGTAATCAAAAGCTCGCGTGCAGAAAGCATATTACTTTGTTTATTATTGTACATAAATAGTTCCTTCAGAATTAATATAATATCAAACATTAATAAAACTTGCAAAGTGCCTTTTTTGTGTGTTACAATATCTACTCAGAAAATAGAATAAATCAAAACAGCGGAGGTAGCCCAATGGCTTTAGACAAAATCAATGAAATTCACCTCGATGTATTGCAGGAGATTGCCAAT
>Ga0123356_10007718_pt1 | contig 10714 bp, 8 predicted proteins | sample TergutEmb28metaG_2_FD_92546 | JGI IMG/M metagenome (GOLD analysis project Ga0123356, IMG submission 92546) | Embiratermes neotenicus P3 segment gut microbial communities from Petit-Saut dam, French Guiana - Emb289 P3 | ecosystem: Host-associated > Arthropoda: Insects > Digestive system > Gut ... | reverse complement strand
GGCAGTAACGCTCTTTGCATATCCGGCAGCGTCCAAAACCATTTTAACTGCAGCATCTCCAATCGCATGGGTATGAATTTGAAAACCTTCGTTGTTCAGGACTGAGTAGGCATTGTTTAAATCATCCTGAGTCCAAATTGGCGCGCCTCGACCTCCTTGTTGATATGGTTGCAAAAGATAAGCGGATCTATCGCCAAGAATACCGTCGGCAAAAAGTTTCGCCGCAGTAAGTTTTACAAGATCGCTGTTGTATGTTTTTCTTAATTCTTTGATTTTTGCAACATCCTCGTTAAAAGTCCATGGTTTTATAATCTCTGCGCCTCTTACCCTTAAAGTGAGCAACCCATCCTGTTCCAATTGACGGTATCCATCCCAAACAACGCCCATATAGCCATTCCCCGGAACAGTCATAATAGAAGTATATCCCAAAGAATTTAACAAAGATTGAAAATGTTGCATAACCTCAGAGAGTTTATCGGGAAGAAGCACAGGATCAGGGACTAAAGCCATAGCGCTGTTGCGTACCGAACCCCAAAGTTCGCCAAGGCTATTTTTTACAATCTCGCCTCCTGCCGGTGATATGGTGTTCTTTGTGATATTACAATACTCAAATGCTTTTGAATTAAGCCAAATAGAATGACCGTCCAAAGCATAAATGATTACCGGTTTATCCGGACAGATTTTGTCCAATCTCTCCTTTTTTGCCCCTTTATCCAATTCTTCTCCTTCAAAGATCCCAACATTAAATCCATAGCCGTAATAGATTTCCTGATTTGGATTCTCTTCAATATATCTTGTAATCGAATGTAATACAGATGGAATATCTGTATCTGCAAAAAGGATAAAGTCAAAGAATGCTGGAGTGATAGTATGAATATGTCCGTCAATAAATCCCGGTAACAACATACCTCCTTTTAAATCAATGATTTCTGCTGCATTTTTTTTGTGCGTTTTCCCTTCTTTCTCCGAACCGGCAAAAACAATGATACCGTCTTTCACAGCAAGTGATTGTATAATACTGTTATTTTCATCGGCGGTATAAATAATTCCATTTTCAAAAAACAAATCCACATTAGCAGGAATCAAATCCGCATTAGCAGGATTACCCTGCTCGCAACCAGGGATTGCGAGCTGGGTTACTAATACCACTAATATCAACAAATTCTTATACATATTCCGATAATTCTTAGAATGCCATAATACCTTTTCGTCGTTCACGCGCTACATTAAGAAGATACTCATCATTTCCCTGATTTGCTTCCGGATGAGATCCCCAAGAGACGCCGCCTATATCTGAATCGTCGCCAATGATAATTCTGACGTTGTTTACAACGCCATTCAGGATGCGGCTTGCAGACTGTTGTGAGGTCTGAGCAAAGTCAGGCGCTTTCCCCAGCTCACCCCATATTCCCGTTATTGTTGTTCCGGGCGTTGCAGAAGAGATTTTAATGTTATCGTCCCAGTATTCGCTACGCAATGTCAGCGACAGGGCATTGAGCGCAGCTTTGGTTGCAGCATAACGCGACTGATTTGCCATCTGCATAAAAGCAACGCCGGATATGATATTGATAATTTGACCTCCGCCCTGTTTGACCATGATGGGTAGCACAGCGCGCATACTGTAAACGGCGCTAAAAAAATTGAGGTCAAATGCTTTTTTCCAATCTTCGTTTGTCATGTCTGCAAACCATCCGGGAAATCCTGCGCCTGCATTGTTGAACAGAAGGTCGAAGGATCCATCAAAGAAATCTGCTGATTGGTTAATGAGATTCTGTATCTCTTCATCCACCATAACATTGCACACAATCCCTTTGACACGGTCGCCGTATTGTTCTTTCAATCTTGCTTCGTGTTTATTCAGGTTCTCAACATTGATGTCTGCCATCACTACTTTTGCTGCATTACTTACAAGAAGTTCTTCAATGAGCGCCAGTCCGATTCCTGATGCTGCGCCCGTTACTACTGCGGTTTTTCCGCTAAAATATTCATTATTGTATTCCATAATTTATAATTGTTTTCAGGGGATTGCGGGTCTTCGCTACGCTACGCCCGCAATGACACCCAATTCATAATTCATTTTGTCTCATACACTTGCGTTACCTTACCAAGAAGACTTTGATCGTATCGACCGGTAAAGAGATATTGCATTGCATCAATGACTTTATCTTGGGGATAGCGATAAAGAACAGACATTTCCTGAACAAAATTATCGCATTTTGCCCATGCAGCTCCTAAAATGGTATGCAGAGGAATATCTCCATAAGGATCATCTATAGATGAATTTAATTTTACAACTGCCGAAGCCGGTTCCCAAGTATAATAGCGGGTTGGGGAGTCATAGTAAATAATCTCCATATCTTTAAATCCTCCATCCATACGGTATCTGTGGAGCAGGCATCCGCCGCCTGAGATTTTTCCACCCGGAACCTTTTCACAGTTTTCGTTTCCCAAAGTTAATTCGGGGATGTTGTATTTGCCTATTTCCAACTCAACATCAACCAATCGAACCCCTTTACGTTCCATGTAACAATGTGCATAGTCGCCACTTCTTTCAACCACAATGTGTTCGCAAAGTTTTTTTGGTAATCCGGAGCCTTCGCGACCGGTAAATGCTCCCATTAAAGCGCCGGGTCCGCTTAGTTGAAGATTAAAAAAGTAGACACCTACTGTATCGCCGTATTTTGCCAACACACCGATGCCACCTTCCAAATACCAGGGAGCAAATGTCGGTTCGCGAATATTCACGATATAAATGTAAATCATTGGACTGTTAGCGTCTGCAAGTTCAAGCGGTGGAGGCAACAATTTTTTTACACTTGGGTCGGCAATACCATAGACATAAATACCTTCCTGTGTATTCATCGCTGCGCCGGACATAAAATTCGCCATTTTTTCCATTGGCATAAAGTAACTACTCTTCATGTTATTAATTATTATTTATTAGGATTAAACATTCGATTTAAAAACAAATGCACGGGCATGGGCATCTTGTGTAGCATCTAAGATACATCCGCATTTTTGGGCGTCGCCAATAACCTGTACATGATTGAAAGCTGTGCAAAATTCTTCAATAATAGCCTTATGAGGTCTTACACCCATGGCTAAAACGACCCAATCGGCCGTAATTTCTACTTTTTCACTGTCCTGTAATTTTGTGAGTATGATTTTATTTGGAGATATTTGCTCTAAACGATGTCCGGTAAGCACATGCGGACTGTGTGGAGCAACACGGGTCATAACATCTTCCACAATAGAAGGATATATGCCGCATCCAACGGATTCCAGCATCTCTATAAATGTGACCTCACAGCCTTCGAGAGCAAGCATTTCGCCTGTTTCAAGACCGGTCATGCCCGAACCTATTATTGCTACAGCTCCCTTTGGCTTGACTTTGCCGGTCAATACCTCATCGGCAGTACAAACATTTTCACTATCAATACCTTGTATAGGAGGAATAAAAGGAACAGCGCCAACAGCAACAAATACTCCGCAAGAATTTAAAGCGCGGATTTTCTCGACAGTGGCTTTTTCCTGAAGTCGGACATCTATATTGGCTTGTTTCACCTGTGAAATAAGAGAGTCTGTATATTTAGTGATAAACGTTTTACCGTATCCTTTATCTGCAACGTTTAAAGCGCCGCCGAGACGGGGATTTTCTTCAAAAATCACAGGGGAGAAACCGCGTTCTTTCAATGTTAATGCTGCTTCTATACCGGCAGGACCGCCTCCGACAATGGCAACTGTCCTTCCATTGCCATTTTTATTGGGAAACATATATTCGCGTTCTCTGCCTGTAATAGGGTTAACAGCACATTTTACGCGATGCAGTTTGCATATTTCTTTAAAACAGGCAAGACAGCCTATACATAAACGTATTTCATCGCGGCGTCCTTCAAATGCTTTATTGCACCATTGAGGATCGGCAAGAAGTCCACGGCCTATGCCAATCAAATCACAAACACCCTCTTCTAAAAGTTGTTCTCCTGTTTCAGGCTCTTTGATATTACAAACTGCAATTACAGGTATTTTGACAACTTCCTTTATAGCTGCCGCCATATATTTTTTCCAGCCCTGCGAATATGTCCCGGGTTCGATACATCCTATCGACATGCAGCTAACATTGATCGCATCGGCGCCGGCCTGTTCTAACTCTATGGCGATTTTTTTTGCTTCATCAAGGTCAATCCCTCCGGGATAGGCTTCTTCTGCATTTATACGGACTGATACAGGGAATTGTGCGCCGCATCTGATTTTAATTCCTTTGAGGATTTCTGTCACAAAGTACATTCTTCCTTCAAAACTACCGCCATATTTATCGCTTCTGAAGTTCATTGCCGGGCTTAAAAATTCATTAATCAGGTATCCATGAGCGCCGTGAAGTTCCACACCATCAGCTCCAGCCATTTGTGCAATATGCGCACCGTTAATAAACGCATGCACTAAATCATCGCATTCTTCGGTAGTTAATTCATGCAGCACGCCTTCTGCAGCTATTTTCGCAGAAGGAGCTACAGATTGCACACCGGTTACGACAGGAGACGCCATAGCTCCCGGATGTTGCAACTGAAAAAAGATTTTTGTCGGATACTTATGGATTGCATCCGTTAATCTTTGTAAATCGGGAATATCTTTATAATTTCTCGCTGCAAGTTGGCAGGGTTCACCAGCGCCTGCACCATCAACAACACGAGTAATTTCACTGATTATCAACCCGACGCCACCGGCAGCCCTTGCCTCATAATATGCTATAATATCGTCGGATACACCGCCATCCCTTGCTGAAAGATTAACACCCATTGCAGGCATTACGACGCGGTTAGTTATTTTAAGTTTTCCGATAAAAATCGGACTTTCTATGTTATGATACATCATCACGCATAAATTTTTTTGTAAAAATACAGCGTATAGTAATTAAGGGTGGGGTAATTGATAAATCGCCTCAACTTTTTATAATAAACTCATATTATTCCGAAATATAGAAGGGGTAAAACCTGTAATTTTTTTGAATGCTGTATAAAATGTTTTGCGGTCATTGAACCCTACTTCAAAAGCGATGCCTTCAAAGGAGAATTTTTTGGAGTGATTCGACATCATTTGTAAGGCTTCTTTGATCCGGTATTCATTAATACAGGAGGTGAAATTTTTTCCTGTACATTTGTTGATGGCATGGGAGAGATAGGTTCGGTTGCTGTTGATGAGCGAAGCAGTTTTCTCTATGGTGATGTTGTTTTGCCGGTAAAGGTGTTTTGTTTGAAGCAGTTGCAGAAACTGCTCGAAGAGTTTTATATCAACTTCGTTAATGGGGTCTTCCGATTCGGATTGATCATCTGCTATTTGAAGATCCTGTGGGTATATCGTTGGGGTTTGCGCCCATTCCTGAAATTTGCGTACTAACTCCCGATAGGCTTTATTTTTTTTACGATAGAGAATGAACAATAAAACTGATAGAGTGAGGATTATAATAAAACCGATAGAAATCATCAGCAGGCGAATTTGCGTATCTCTCCTTAACTCCTTTTCATTGGTAAGTTCCAACTGATGTTTTGCCGACTCCTTTTGTTCCATGCGGAGTATCCGCATGTCACTATACCGTTCTTCTTGCTGCTCTTTTGTTTGCAAGCAGGAATCCATATATTGAATGCATAGTTTTGTGTTGCCCGTAGCAGCGTAATATTTACTTAAAACTTCATAAAAGATGTCCTTGTTGCGCGGATATTTTACTTTATTCCGGTAGGTGATGGCTAAATCAATATATTTTTTAGCTTCGGACAAATTTTCTTTTTTCAGGTAAGCTGTTGCCAGATCAACTGCTCTGCTTCCTGCAAAAGGAATATCGTTAAATCTTAGCGATTTTTCAAGACTGCTTTCAAATAAAGGGATTGCCGTATCATATTCTTCGCGTTTAAGCATGACAGCGCCCATGTTACCTTCGGCAATAGCATCGAGTATATCGCGAAATGATTCGTTATAGACATTTAGATAAATTACCTGTCTCATCGCCTGAAAATAGATCTGTGCACTGTCTAATTTATTGGTAATTAAATATATAAGCCCTATGCCGTTGCGAGCATTCTGTTGCGAGAATTGGCTATGTATAGTCTCTTTTTCTTCGATTATTTTTTGAAAATAATAAATCGCTCTTGTGTAATCTTTGAAAGCATAGTACGTATTAGCTATCTGCAAATAAAGATGAGACTTTTCAGGAATGTCTTCAGCGGAAACAGTTTGAAGGATTTTGCCCTGTATGGAACATTCTTCAAGACCTAATTCATAGTTAAGCAGATTATTAAAACATAAATCTATCAATTTCTTCCTGACAATCAGCTCAATCGGTAGCGTCTTTGCTTTTTTTGCTTTATCAAGCAGTTCAATTTCAAATCTATATAACTCTTCAAACGGGTACAATTCCTTGCCATGTAATAGCACAGTTTCTTCAAACATTATTATCTCTAAATATTCAGACAATAACTTCCATTCCATATTGCCTGTTTTCCTTCCGACTTCTTCTGTATGACGCATAATATTTCGACATTCAGCCGAATCTGTACGAAACACTTCTTTGAAATGAAACAAGAAATCCTGCGAATATTCGGAATATTTTTTTCCCGCCAACTGCATCAACGGATTCTCCTGCGCTGAACCGAAACACGGAAACAACAAGATAAGAAGTAAAAAGATGTTCTTCATGTATTAAGAATTTGCGGCGAAGATACAAAAAAGTTTTGGAGTTTTGGATTTCACCCCGGAGGGATGTGATATTGAGTGATATTTTTTATTACTTTTGTAAACTTTATTTTATAAATCAATGAAATGACAATAATTGTCGGAATCGTAATTCTAATTACCGGATGGTTTTGGCTTAATTTTTCGATAAAAAGAGGTGCAAAGACGCGACATGCTGTGTCTCTACAATTTAATTCATCGAAATTGATTTGGTCATCGTTATTCTATACAAAAAAGCAAGTAATGTTGTCATTTTTGACTTTAGCATCAGGAGTATTTATTGTCTTTACCGTAGGATTAAATCGTCAAGGATTTGCCGACAGTTCCCAAATCCGCACTGCTACAGGAGGTTTTTCTCTTTGGTGCGAAACAGCTGTACCCGTGTATCATAACATTCAAACCGAAGAAGGACGAGCAAAATTGGGATTAACCGATTTATCCAATGTAGAGACGAGGCGTGCCCCGTCTCTACAGCGCGCCCCGTCTCTACCACATGCCGCGTCTCTACTGAAATTCAGCGCCGACGATGCAAGCTGTCTTAATCTAAACAAGGTTGCAACTCCGAATGTATTGGGTATTGATATGGACGAATTGTTTAACAGCGATTTCAAAATAACAAAAACAATTTTTGATTCCGGTAGAGACGGGGCACGCCCCGTCTCCACAGCGCGCCCCGTCTTTACAAAATTTAAAACCTCAGAAAATTCTGCATATCCTGCATTGGTCGATGAAACTGTCCTAATGTGGAGTCTTGGAAAAAATTTGGGTGATACTCTTGTATATTTGGGAGAAAAAGGAGAACATATATCCATAGTATTAGCCGGAACGATTCAAAACTCAATTTTTCAAGGTTCTATACTGATTGATAAATCTTTATTTTCAGAAATATGGAGCGAAATATCAGGCAGTGAAATTATGTTGATCAGAGTGCCTGATGATAAAATATCTGAAACAAAAATGCTTATCACTCAGGCATTAAATAATTACGGCGTGCGTGTAATGACTACCGGTGAACGAATGAAACTGTTTTACAGTGTTACTGATACTTACTTGACAATTTTCCTAACCTTAGGTGGATTAGGATTACTTCTCGGAGTATTTTGTTTTGTAATTGTTGTCCGGAAGAACCTGCTTGCACGCTCAAAAGAAATAACTCTCTATCGCTCATTAGGATTCAACGAGGAAAGAATAACCGGTTTGCTATATAAAGAAAATATCTTAGTTCCACTTTTCGCAATCATCACAGGCACTTTAGGATCTTTTCTCGGAGGAATCATGGGATTCGGCAACGTAAGCATTTGGATTTGGGCGCTTACTGTTGTATTTCTTGTTGTTTTAATTGTTAGTGTAGTTGTATTTGTGAAGGTTGCAGTTAAGGGTTATCTTTATCAAGTAGAGGAATAGTTACTATATTTCTATATACATTTTTTGCCAATTCATCATTACAGTTTATCTCAGTAAAAACTCTCTCTTCAAATTCTATGCGGAAACATTTACCATAAACATTTCGAGCATTTTTGTTTTTAGGTATATCCCAATAAGTAACAAATTCATGCACCGTATCATCGCCGAATATATAAGGACATTTCATTTTGTATGTTAGCATTTTTGTAGTGGGACAATCATCTTTTGGAATGCTTAGAGTACTTTGCAAAGCATAATAATCGTTATCTAATTTTTCATATCCAAATCCGGGACGTAGGACAGCAGGAATGTAACCGGGTCTTGCACGAGTATTATAAATTTCATTATCCCAATCCTTACATGGTTCAGGAAGAATAATATCCAATTTAAATAAAGAACTATTCACAGAACCAGCCTGAGCCTCTTCCATTGGTGCATTAGAAGGCGACCACTCCTCTAAATCAATTCCTTTCACCAAATCATTGCCGGAAGTATCTTGAAAACTCAATATTAATATATATTCTGTAAATTTTGGTTCATGATCAATATTTATCAGTCCACAGGAATTACTCATTGCTACTAAGGTTAATAAACCTATAAATTTTAAGGCTTTCATATTTTTTAATATTTTACTTTTATAACGAAAAAAAATATTTTTTTGTATGTATATATGTAAATAAATCTACTAAGGTATAGATGAAAAAAGCATCGAAAAAGTTGCATGGTATTTTATTTTTTTAACAATTATTGTAAATTGTTAATGTAAATTATATTTCACAAGAGTCTAAAATAATATTTCTGTGAATTTGCTTGTTTTTTGTATCTTTGCAAAATGAAAATACTTCTAATCATTCCAGGTTCTGGTGATACATTTTACTGTGGAAACTGCTTCAGAGATAATCTGTATGCACAAGCATTACGCAACGCTGGACAGGATGTCGTAATTATGCCTCTATATCTTCCTTTTACAGATAAGTCTTTTCTTGCTGATACTCCTTTATTTTTTCCGGCAACATCTTACTATATTGCACAGAAATATTTTGGTAAAGGTAAAATGCCCCGAATATTTGAAAAAATTCTTGATTCACCATCGATTTTACGTATGGCATCTTCACTTTCGGGAACGACATCCGCAAAAGGAATGGAACAAATTACGCTTTCCATGATTAAAGGCGACGATATGAACTTTGCCAAACAGACCGAAAAACTAATCAACTGGATCGTGAAACATGACCGTCCTGATGTAATCCATCTGTCGAGTTCAATGTTAATTGGGATTGCAAAAGCAATTAAAAGCCAGATTGATATTCCTGTTGTTTGTTCTTTGCAGGACGAAGAAATATGGTTGGACAGCCTTGATGACCGTTATGCAACAGAAGCATGGTCATCAATCAGGGATAATGTGAATTATATCGATAGATTTATTGCATCAAGCGAGTTTTACAAATCGGTAGCATTGAATAAAATTCCTGAAATAAAAGAAATAGATGTTGTTTATCCTGGTGTGGACATTGAAAAATATAAATCTGCAAATTATCCCGAAAACCCCACAATTGGATTCTTTTACAGATTGAATTATGAAAATGGATTGGATATACTTGCTCAATCATTCGTAAAATTGAAAAAAGAAAATACAATTCCTAATTTGAAACTAAAAATTGGTGGAGGATATACCCGTGAAAATAAAAGTTTTGTAAATAATATACAAACTATTTTACAGCCATACAATAAAGATGTTATATGGTTGGAACAATATAATTTAGAAGAACATTCAACTTTCTACAAAGATATTTCACTGATTTGCGTTCCTTTACGATTTAATGAAGCTGCCGGATTATATTTATGCGAAGCATTCGCTGCAGGCAGACCTGCTGTTGCTCCCGATACAGGCTCTTTCAGCGAAATTCTAAAAAATGCAGGCTTACTTTACTCACCAAATAAAAGTGAGCAATTGGCGGATGCACTCAAACAAATGCTTGTTGATAAAGTCTTATATGAAAATTCGCGGGATAATGCTCTGCAAATATCCCGCGAAAAATATAATGATAAGTTAACTGCCGAAAAATTATTGGAAATATATTATTTCGTAGCTTCCACCATTGCTCGGAAGTAACCTATTGATTCTCCGATTCCTGTAAATGGATCTTTCATGTTTCGCTCATGTTCAAGACTGACCATTCCTGAGTAACCAACTTCACGCATTGCATTTATAAAAGCCGGAATATCAAGTACGCCTCTACCAACTTCTACTGAAAATCCAGTCTTATTTGAATCGGTAACATCTTTTAAATGAACATCATAAACACGTGAGAAGTATTTTTTCAAATCAGCAACCGGATCTTTACCATTCCTGTAATCGTGACCGATATCCAAACACATTCCGATTCTTGGATCTAAATCTTTTGTGCGTTCCCATACCTCATCAGCATCCTGATATATAGCTATATCCGGACCATGTAGATGGATAGCATAATTAAAACCATACTCTTTCACTTTTTTATCAACGTATGGAAGTAAATCAATATTAGGTACACCGACTACTACTCACACTCCTACCCAATTGGCGTATGCAAAAGCATAATCAATT
>Ga0123356_10007717_pt1 | contig 10715 bp, 1 predicted proteins | sample TergutEmb28metaG_2_FD_92546 | JGI IMG/M metagenome (GOLD analysis project Ga0123356, IMG submission 92546) | Embiratermes neotenicus P3 segment gut microbial communities from Petit-Saut dam, French Guiana - Emb289 P3 | ecosystem: Host-associated > Arthropoda: Insects > Digestive system > Gut ... | reverse complement strand
AGGTTATCAATAGTGCCAGATACGGAGGCAACGACATAGATGTTTCCTGTGGCTTGGTCGATTTCACCGCCGGTGGCATTTCCACCCAAACCGGGGTTGAACCCACCAATCATTGCAGATACCGGCATACAAGACCACGAAAGTTCGGGCTTACCCGATGTTGCCCGGAGAACCACGGCATGTTGAACTGGACAGCGTGCAGGACCATTAGCAATCTGCAGCGCGTTACTCCAGAAGTACACCGTCTGCGGCGCGTTCGGGTCCTTGAGTGTTCCACCGATGCGGCCCATCGCCTGTGTACGGAACTGGGCGACATCGAACCCGTCTGGCAAACCTGCTACAGTTCGCTTGATTGCCATGACTGGTCGGGTCTTGTAGGTCTGCATGAACTGATCTGGATCATCAGATTCATCCCAATCATAGGACTGGTAGAGGATATTCCTCTGTGTACCCACAGCTGTCCCTCGTGGCGGGGAATAGGATTCATCCGTTGCCCAATACACTGCGTCGTCAATGAGCCCACCATTGAGCCACACAGCTTCAAAGTTCTCCACCACTGTCCACTCAGGTTTAGTGGCCGGAATCACCCCAACAGGCTGTCCGCCCGAATACGCTTCGGCTGGAGGTGTTAACACGGTCAGGAATGTCTGTCCCATGAACACAGAACCAATAGCCAAGACAAACGATGTCACAACGGCTAGCGGCTTTGCCAATCTACGTGTCCCAGTGGACACACGCGACTCTGCTGAATTTAAAGGTATCACAATACCCCCCCTATATAGAATTACCTGCGTATCCCTTTTACGCAGTAAACTCTTTGGAATTCCCCCACTCTAAAAGAGCCCATAAAGAGATTAACCCCAAAGCTGAAAGACCTCTGGTCCTCAGTAAAAGTCAGTCAACCATATCAGATTTCCCATTGCAAGACTTGTCTCACTGAGAGAGACAATTACTGTCGTTTTTCTGTTGCTGCAGGTTTCTTCTTTCAGGTGGATTGGGGATGTTTTCCCTTGTAATACTAGGAATCTATCGCCGAGATTCACAAACAACCAAGAATCCCGCTAGCGCCAAGGCCTCATGATCGTGCTATTATCCTGATATCTTTCTTGGTACTCAAGGGAGGGACACAGCGAATATATCCACGCACCAACCATTGCCCCACCATAAGTAATGGTGACTTCCCAAAGGCAGCAAGGAAAGTAACGGAGGGTCTGCGGTTGACCGCAGACCCTCCCATGAAACAAGGAGTGCGAGCCGGACATGGATGGGGGCCGCCCCTGGATAGGGCGGCCCCGCTTGTTTGGTTTGAAGGGGGGGTTAATCAAACCAATGTCAGGAAGTTCTCCTCCCCTGACCGTATCGGCGGACCATAGGCAGGCCGGCGAGCCCAACCAGAACCATGAATAGAGCAGTCATGGCTAGGGCGGAGGAACCGGACATCTGCGAGGTGCCGCCAGTCTTGACGACGACTTCAGGGGGAGCCACCATTGTGACAATGAATTCAACCGACACAGATCCAGAGGTTTCACCTGTCACGGTGACGGTGTAAATGCCCATCGGCATGCCCGTCGGAATTGTGAAGGTAAACGTCACAACACCCTGGTCATCAGCAACCTGGCACCCATAGTTAGTTGGGTCACCATCGATTGTCAGACAAATCTTTTCACCGGGGTTGAAGTGACGACCAGTAGCAACCTGAGTCTCACCTGGATTCCTGCTTGGATACAGCAACTCAATTTCCAGTGCCAGTACGGTGACTGTAATTGGATCTGAGTCGTTTCCGGCAGGATCAGTAGCAATGACAGTGATCTCGCTGCCTGCAGGTATCTTCGTCACTGGTGCACAGGCGAATGCCCCGTCTTCGGATGGACGGACATCGACACACCCAGGAACCGGCTTGCCATCTTCGTCGTAAACGTTGATGACTGTATCCGGGTCAGTCAGACCTGTCACCAGAGATCCGTTTGTATCGTCTACCACAGGGTTGGACGGAGGAACGGTACGGATCGTCACGATGACTGGAGCCGAAGGATCAGACGAGTGACCATCTGCGGTTGTCTCTTTAGCGGTCAGGGTGTGATCGCCGTCGTCGAGAGCAACTGAACAACTCCACGTCAGGTTAGCTTGAACCGTTGCGGTACATACTTCAACACCAAGATCGTTTACAGTGATTGTGTCACCAACAGTCTGACCAGTACCTGCGATCGGCAGCGGATTCTTATTGGTGATGTCTTGGTCCTTAGGACTTGTGATCGTCGGCGGTGCCATGAAGCGCACATCCAGCGGAGAACCGTGCTGTGATAGTTCAACACCACTGACGAATACACGTGCTGGATGCGAGCCGCCTTGTGTGGAGGTTCCACCAGTAGTGCCCGTACCTAGAGCACCGGAAAGAACATTCACATTGTTACGCAGCGTTCCACCCTCAAGGTACAGCGTCGCACTAGTAGTGGTGACATTGAATCCCACATTAGAGATCGCATTGCCGTACATATCATGAGCATGGACCGTAATAACATCGCGGCCATGTCCGATCGGCTGATCATTGAGTGATACCTCAGCCCGCGTCTGACGATCCGGATCCTCACCTGGGCCCTTCACCTCACAACCGGCTTCAATAATGCAGATTCCTCCAACATTGAAGTTGAGATTGAGCGGTGAACCATGCTGGGTCAACTCGACATCTGCAACATAGGCGCGAGCCTGATGGACACGAGCGACCATAGCGTTCGCATTGGCCGTACATGTCCCCGAGGCATTGGTGGTACAACTAGGTGTAATCACCAGATCATCATCAGCAACAGCCTTGACGAAGGTGAAGGTCGCATTAGGAACACGGTTACCGTTCGCATCATGAGCATAGGCAGTCACAACATCCGGATCGCCATCAACCGGCTGATTGTTTGTTGTCACAACAACACGAGTCTGCTTCTGAGGATCATCCGTATTCGAAATGCATCCGGCTTCAATCACGCAGATTCCACCAGGAACGAAGGTCATCAAGGTTGAACCAGGAACCCGCTGTCCGGCAATGGTCACTGAAGGCGTGTAGTCTCCAGACACCGTAGTTGCATACCAGATGGTCGATGAACCAGCCTTGCTGATCCCTGCGATACCAGTCTGAATAGTCAGCGGAATCGTATCGGCGATTGTGGATTGCACCAGGGCACCCTCCACAGCATTACCCCACTTATCGAAGGCATATGCGGTGATGACATTATGAGCAGCACCATTAGCAACTGCGTTATTCGTCGTCACAACCACACGAGTCCGCTTGGAATCCGGTGTATTCGGATCCACTGGGAAGCACCCCTCCACCGATGAACACACGGCATCAGCGATCCATACGATTCCAGCAGCAGCCGGACCTGTAGCAGGAGTACCCACCCGGATGATGCCATCCAGGATCGAAGCAGTCACCGAGTAGGAGCCAGCAATCGTGGAATGCATCGTGATCTGGCACTGACCAGAAGCATTAGTCACACAGGAGTAGCCAGACAACACTGGTCCGAGCGGATCAACAACGAAGCTCACCACTGCATCCGGAACAGGATTGTCATGGCCATCCAGGATAGTGGCCTTTGCCGTATAGGTATTGGCAGCATCTTCACCGACCACGAGCGGGCTGTCTGGGGTGACAACCCACGAGGAATGCGAGGCAACGCCGGCATCATTACCAAAGTTCACAGTCAACGGTGACCCTGACGGGATCAGGCTATTGATGGTGATATTGGCTTGATAAGCATTGGTGACCGTCGAGGTGAAGTACACCGTGGTCATACCATTGGCATCGATAGGATCGATATTCCGCTGTATGTTTAGTGCAGCAGAAGGAGACGTGGCCGCAACAACCGCACCGACAACCGGGTTGCCATAGCAGTCATAGGCATAGACAGCCGCAATGTTGCGTGCCTCACCATTAGCAATCTGACCATTGGTCGTCATCTGCGTACGTGTGACATTACCCGGAATAACCGGTGTTGCACCCGTGATGCAGACTGGGCCTGGAACGAAGACAGCCTGAACCGAATTCGAAACAGGAACAGCACCAAGACGACCAACGATCGTATACGTGCCGGCCAGCTTCGAGGTCACAGTGACCGTACAGGTTCCAGCAGCAGAGGTGCAGGTATTCGACGAGAATTCCAGGTCATTCACTCGTGGGAACGAGATCATCGCACCCTCGACTGGGTTACCATTCGCATCATTGAGGAATGCCGTCACCGTGAAGGTCTTACCTGTCTCCTGAGCCGTCACCGGAGCAATCTCCAGGTAGGACTTAGTCGGATCAGCCACCCCAGTGGCGAAGGACATCTTGATCCGACCATTGGTCGTCACGCTGTTATCGATGCTGATCGCCCGCGGCACTAGGGTGCCGTTGATCCACACTGTTGCCCAGTGTTCGTCAGCAACCGTCGAACGATACTCAATGGCTGAGGTCCCGTTAGTGCCTGTGTCTGGAATCGGTGTCACAACAGTCAATCCAGCAGCAACCGCCGTGGACGTCACTACTGCACCAGGAACTGCGTTTCCATACTGATCATAGGCATAGGCCATAGCCAGGTTCGATGCTCTGCCATCAGCCAAAGCACCGTCGCCGACAACCTCAACACGAGTGTAGTTGACTGGGTCGCCACAGTTGGAGAAGCAGACTATATCGTGGGTCCATGCCACCGTCTTCGGGCTAGCCTTCGAGGCATCACCGTTGCCAGCAACATTGGTCAGTACCCCAGCCTTGGAGACCTGCGCAGAGATCGCCACAGTAGCAACCTTCGTCGAGTAAACGGTGACTGAACACACGCCATCGGTGGTCTCACACTTAGTGTCACTGAGGGTAGCCGGAGAAGCTGGATTCAGGGAGAAGACCGCTGTTTCACCGGTCAACAGGTTTCCGGCTGCATCACGCAGGGTCACTGTTGCGGTGTAGGCATTACCAACGACAATCGGAGAAACCGGTGTTACCGTCAACTCTGACTTAGTTGGATCTATGGAGCCAGTGATGAAGAAGATTTCGTTCATCACAGCAGTGGTTGGGAGTAATCCATCGATGGTCCCTTGAGCCGTAAACTGCCCATTCCTCATCGACGTCCAGGAAACAACCGCTGTTCCGTCTGTACCAGTTCGTACTGTCTGAGTAGGTGGCTTCAGGAAACCAGCAATCGGTCCAGTCGTCACGTCCTTCACCTCAACAACAGCATTAGACACCGCGTTGCCGTAGGTGTCATAGGCGTAAGCAATTGCTGTGTCTTGAGCGGTTCCGTTCGCTTCTTGATAGTTCTTATCCATCTCGAAGCGAGTCACGTTGTTTTCGTCGATCGGATCGCAGTTCGTCACGCACACCTCGCCAGCAACGAAGGTCACTGTTGGATGCTGGGTCAGTGTCACACCAGTAACAACCGCTGTTAGCCGGAAAGTACCCACCAGTCTCGATGTTGCTGAATAGGTGTAAACACCATCAGAAGTCTCTTGGAAACCAGTGATCTCCAGATTCGGAAGCCCAGCAGCCACACCAGAGACGGTGAAGTCAGTTGAGCGCAGTCCAGGAACCGGATTGTCATTGACATCCTTCGCGGTGACTGTGATGGTCACAGGCGCACCTGCAATCTGCTCTGGCGGATCCACTGTGAGGTTGGAGTACCGTGCATCCACTGCACCAGCGACGAACGTGATGGTTTCATTTCCGCCGACTGTATTTCCCTTGTACTTCAAGGATGCTGTGTAAGCACCTGACTTGGTCGTACGATACGTCACCTCGTAAACACCGTTTCCGAGATTATTCATCGCTGATACTGTCACTCCTGCAGGAACAACACCCCACGCAACGTCAGTGGCTGAGAGGTTGGTGAGAAGGTTATTCATAGCATCGCGAGCAACCAGCTTTCCAGTCCAGGTGTCAGAATTGTTAGCAGTCACCTTGGCAGCTCCTGCGGCTGTGACACGCACCGAGAACTCAGACTTCGTTGGATCTAGGTCACCAACGGTGAATTCTATGTCCAGCGGAGAGTGGGCAAGATGAGTCAAAACACGCGGAGTACCAGCCATCACCTGCGCTGAGACAGAAATTGTCCGAGCAACAGTGTCAGTGACAGTGGCGTAGACCTTACCCGAGGCATCAGTCACGGTATTGGGGGCCACGAGAACTGGTCCACCTGTGCCCGATGGGCTCGTGGAGAGCTGGACCGTGATACCGGGAACAGCGTTGCAGTGCTCATCGGTCACGTATGCCGTCACACGAGAGATTTCACCAACACCCAGTGATGTCTTATCAGCCGAGAAGTCACCGAACTGCCCATTACATGGTCCAGGATCGCCTGGCTTGAACGGAATCGGCAAAGAGGTCATGCCAGTCCCGGGCTCTTTGATGGAGTTAGTCAGATGGGTCGCTGACACCATCGGAGTCGCCGCCACGGCGGCTGAAGGTGCTGCCACAGTCGACCACAGATGCACATAGTAATTACCATTACCGTCTGTGGCTACTGCAGACTTCTGCACACTGGTGGATGTTGTCGTGAAGACGAACTCGGACACTGGCCTATTCGTAATGACGTTACCCAGTCTGTCCATCAGCTTCACCGATGCAACATAGTATTTGTTCTCCGACTCAAGGGCAGAGACGACCTTCCAGCCCGCTTGCGTGGAGTCGGCTGGATCAACTCTCGGAGTGACCGTGAACTCTGACACCGTGTAATCGGGCACATCAGCTTCAAAGACCACAGAAACCGGAGATGGCTTAATGGTGTAAGTCGTACCCTTGGAAACGAAGGTCGCAGACACCAGTACGGTTTCAGCTACCCTATCCGTCAGGTTAACAAAGGCGAGTCCTTGACTGTCTGTGGCCTGTGTAGCCGCAGACAGAACACCGGATGTCGGCGAGGCCAGTGTGAAGGAAACCACAATATTGGGAACAGCGTTGCCGTTGTAATCGGTGACCAGAACTGTGATCTTCGATTGATTATCGACAACCAAGCGAGTCGGGTTCGCCGATATGTTTGAACATTGCGGAGCCTGTGGATCACACTCAATCACCGGATCGCCTACCGTGAACGGAATCGGCAGGTCGGAGGTGGCGAATGTATTGCTCTCGACCTTCGTACCATCGTAGGCAACCGATGCGGTTGAATCAGGATTGGCTGTGTTCGATGTGTACTGTACGGAGTACGTACCGTCATGGTTATTGACAACAGCGGTGTAGTTGACGTGAGCATGAGAAGCGTCGAAGCTGATCTTTGACACATCAAGGTCATCAATCAGGTTTTTGTGGTTATCCCGAGCTGTCAGAACACCGCTATAGGAATGGGTGCCATTAGCCTCGCGCCAATCAGCCCTACTCGAATCGGCAGGATCGACTGCCGGATCGATATGGAAGTCAGATTCTGTCCACGAGAAGTCACTATTAGTGAATGTCACTGTTGCCGGTGAACCAGTGATATTGGTTTCCACTCCGGCCACTCTGACCTTAGCAAATACCTCATCGCGGTAAACACCCTTGACATTCGATGTTACTGCCACCGAGCACTTGCCAGTGACGTCGGTCACGCAGGTATCGTCTGATAGTGACACTGCCGCGCTCTTGTTTGAGAAGGAGACAGTTAGACCGCGAAGCGGAGCACCGGCGGCATTGACGATCGTCGCTGTTGCGGTGATCGTACCGCCTGCTGCAACTGTATCTCTGTCCAATGTCAGTGTTGAGCGGACAGTATCAGGATCCTGGGAATACAGGACCTCGATGATGACATCATCACCACGAACAGGGGTCCACGAGAATGTGGCTGTTCCGTTGGTGACACTGGGACTGAAAGCATTCACCACTGTGTCACCAGTGAGGGTGTCCTTGATCGTCACAGAGACGATGGACCATCCGCTTGGCACTGTTGCAGTCAGTGACTGCGCCTGTCCGGCGCTGGCAGCAACACCCTGGCCGACTTTCAGAGTCGGTCCGACACTAGTCAAGGACTGACCTGCTACCACGAAGTTACCTGTGCCGCCTGTGGTGTACGCCGCTGGACGATAAACTGCGTCGGCAAGAGTGAGGGAGTAGTCCTCAATCTCACCTTGAGTGGTCCAGTTGGGCGCCCCTGTTGCTCCGGCATAATATTCGCCCGAGTCATTGGTTGCCTTCGTTATCGTGGCTACTGATGCGTCAACACGGAAGTCGACTGCGGCGGTTCCAGTGATAGTTCCGCCCTGCAGAGGCTGGAAGGGGCCTGACCACACATTGCCAACACGGGTGGGAGTCCAGATGGGCGTTGCTGACCAGTTATTGTTATCAGCGCCTGTGGCCCAACCTTGAACCTTGGCCTGGTTAGCAGCCGGACCTGACACATAAGCCTCAACGGGGTAAACCCTCGAAGCAGCCAGAACAGTGCTTCCCATGGGCAGCCATCCATTGTCTTCGTCAACATAGGACTTGATGAAGACACCGTCATCAGTGGCATTGTGAGCCGTACCATTGGTGGCCGGACCTGAGTTGGTACCTAGTTCCGTACCCAACCACAGCACAGGGTGAGTTCCCTGAACATGGGCTGGGGCACCCGGACCTGATGCGGGACCCGCTGCTGCATCGCCGTAGGAACCGGCAGTTGTGATACCGAAGTTGGCGTTTGCGACTTCACGGTCTGTGGTGATTGTAATAGTGGTGTACATCGCCATGTCACTTGGCTGCATCGAGGCATCATTCCCAGCAGCATTGGCGGCAGTAGGCAGCGGCGCATCAGCGAAAGGTACTGACTTAGCGCCTACGCATTCGCCTCCTGCAGGCAATGTGATTTCCCCTGAGGGGGCGTTCACACACTGAGCTGACACTGGATTGAGGGTTCCTCCGCCGCTGGCGTAGGTCTGGATCGCGTTGACATCGCCAATCTTCGGCTGCACGAGGCGAGCGATGTACTCACCGGCTCCGCCGAGGAGGAAGGAGTAGTTACCACTGCCATCGGTGGTGCGTGCACCTTGATAAACCCAGGAGCCTGTGTTCGGGTTCTTGAGATAGAGAGCAACTGTCTGACCGGAGACACCGGAATCACCGGTGATGTTGCCATCGCCGTTGACGTCGTTGTAGACCACGCCCTTGAGTGTCATAGCAGTCTGACCGGAGGCCATATCCTGAACACGATTCGGAGCAGTGGTGGCGTCCACGCGGTAGGTCTGCCCTGACATCGGATTCACACGGTAGAGGCCATTGGTCTGATAAGCGACGAAGTAGAAGCTGCCCTGATAGAAGGCGGCGCCGTAGATCATGACTGTTCCTGTACCATTCACCACTGTCGTGGTTGCTGTTGGTTCGTTCGGAGCTGGGCTCAGGGGAACCACCAGGTTGTACGTCCATGCCCCATTAGTATTTGGAACTACGCGGACCAACCACGTACGTGGGGCTGGCGACAATCCGAAAGCCGATGCGCCTTGGGTTGAACGAACGAGAATATAGGCATTTCCATCGGAATCAAGAGCAAAGTCAGACGACACATAGCCCGTGCCACCGCAGGTGGTGTTGGCTGTTCCAAAGATATCATCCGACTGTGTCAGCGGCAGAATCTTACCTGAGAAGTTGTAGGCGCCAGTTGTCGGATTAAGGATCATCATGTTGTAGGAGCCGTTGAGCGTGTTGCACTCGCCGCCGCCGAAGAAGATATCTCCGGTTTCTTGAATGACCTCACCGGCTGACCAGTAGTTGTAGCCGGATACAAAGCCTTGATCCTGGCGGAAATAGTTCGGTGCAGGAACCGCCATCACTTCTGTCTCTGTTTCATTCTCTCCCACACGGAAAATCGGAATGAGGTTGTCTGGCATATCCTGCAGTCTCACGTTCAGGGCCTGTGCGAGGCCTGTGCGATTGACGGAGGCGTTCCAGGAGTACAGATATGCATACTTCTTGCCTCGTTCACCATAGGGATCAGCGTCGACGGCAATCGTCGAGACCCAAAGGCTGGAGCTCATAATGTGGCCTCCAGCGGAATTGGCGATCAACTCAGCAGAACCGACGGTGGGCAAAAGCCCGCCCGTGGCGTACTGCTTGATATAGCCGCCGCCGTCTTGCCCGGACCCATAGAGAGTGTCCTTATCAAGCGGCGTCATAGGTGACAGCAAGCGATGACGATTGGTGGCATTGTCGGTATGCCAACCTGGAATCGGTAGCGTACCTAATGCTTGAGCAGCAGCTTCTGGCACTACAACTGATTGCAGTGGTCCCAGGACTACTCCTCCTACGACAAGCACAAAGCTGGTGATAATAGCTAAAAGTCTTGCCAATCCATGCGCCGTTTTTGCTGGCATGGTTACACGATCATTCTTCAGAAAACGCGTATGCACAATAACCCCACAGTTACTCGGTGTGTATACCTCACACATATTTTTATTACCCGTTGTACGCACATCACCTGTGATGTAGTAAAACGGACCCCGAGAAACACCCTCCCCCGGTTATTAGGTATTCTGGCACTAGCACATTTCATTTGCAACTTGACTACCAGCTTTTCAGACTAGTCGTAGTTGCTCTTTTTTATTTCCCCTTGCACAGAAGGAATTATTAAGGTATCTGTTGTCTCATTTTCTCAAGGGCCCCTAACGGTCATCCTGCCAAAGGCAGGACCCCCGGCGGCTGACGTATGGACTTGGGTAAAGATCTATGCCACAGTCCATACATTGGCCGCCGGGGGTCCTGCCTGGCGGCAGGATGACCGGGGGTGACATGACACAAGGACCGCAACCACACCGGTCATCCT
>Ga0123356_10007716_pt1 | contig 10717 bp, 7 predicted proteins | sample TergutEmb28metaG_2_FD_92546 | JGI IMG/M metagenome (GOLD analysis project Ga0123356, IMG submission 92546) | Embiratermes neotenicus P3 segment gut microbial communities from Petit-Saut dam, French Guiana - Emb289 P3 | ecosystem: Host-associated > Arthropoda: Insects > Digestive system > Gut ... | reverse complement strand
TCGGAGTCCACCTCGGACAGCGAGTCGGACTCCAGCAGCGAGTCGGCATCGGACAGCGAGTCGGAATCGGACAGCGAGTCGGAATCGGACAGCGAGTCCACCTCCGACAGCGATTCGACGTCCGAGTCGACCAGTGCATCGGAGTCGACGTCAGCGAGCGAGTCGACCTCGACGAGCGAATCAGCGACGGACTCAGCCTCCGGGAGTCAGTCCACGTCTGCGAGTGAATCGACCTCGCAGTCGGCCTCGACCAGCGAATCGGCGTCGGAGTCGACGTCTGCGAGTGAATCCACCAGCGAGTCGCACAGCGCCTCCATCTACGAGTCCGTCAGCGGGACGCTCTCGGCGAGCGATTCGGAGTCGTCGGTGAGCGACTCGGTGATCGAGAGCATGTCCCAGGCTGAGAGCTACCTGCAGAGCGAGTCCACGACACCCGTGAATCCCGCCGGGGGCCCGCAGTCCAGGCTCGGCTCGCTGCTCGACTCGTTGAACATCTTCGGGAAGCGCAGGTGAGCCCGGGTCGAGTAAATCGAGGAAGGATGGGGTGTGGCCGAGATTCGTGACCCCAAGTTCGCGCCGCTCAAGATCAAGCTGGCCTGGACCGCGTTGTTCTTGGTGTGCTTCTTGGCCGGCCGCTACATCCCTATCCCCCTTCTGCACAACGTCGCCAAGGGGAGCGCCGCCAACACCGAGCTGCTCAACGCCGCCAACGTCGCCACGGGAGGCAACTTCTTCTACCCCTCCCTTTTCTCGCTGGGCCTCGGCCCATGGATGAGTGCGATGATCCTGTGGCGCTTCCTTTTCATCGCCAAGATCGCCAGGGATCGGAAGATCCCCGAAGAGACGGTGAACCAAGCGCGCTGGGTCGTGATGGTGGTCCTGGCGATCTTCCAGGCCATCAGCCTGATGTCGCGCTACGAGATCGGGTCGCTCGGGTGGGGACGGTTCTCCGACCGGCTCAACACGCAGATCGTCATCGTCGTGTTCCTGACCGGGGGCGCCGTCGTGGTGGCATGGCTGGCGAAGAGGAACGAGAACCTGGGCCTCGGTGGCATCACCATGTTCATCATCTACCAGATCATCATCACCGCCGGACGAAACCGGCACGTGCTGTCCGTCGCGACAAGTAACTCGCGCGACGAGCGCGTCCTGTTGCTGGTGATCCTGGCGTGCCTCTGCGTGGTGATCCTCGGGGTGTTCGCCGGCAACGCCGAGCTGCGCCTGCACGTCAACAAGGTCTCCATCGACAGCGGCTACACGGGAATCTCGTACCTCCCGATCAAGCTCAACCCGGCCGGCGCCTCACCCATTATGTACGGGCTTGCCTTGCTCGCCCTGCCCCAGTACGTCGTGCACGCCGTGGGCCAGGTGGTGCCGGCCACGTCTGCGGGCGTGAACCGGTTCCTCTCCGCGTGGGGCCTGACCAATCCTTTTGGGTTCACCGTCTACCTTCTCCTACTATTCGGCCTGTCGATCTTCTTCGGGTTGTTCACCGTCGGCCCCAAGGACGTTGCCGAACGCATGCAGAAAGGCGGCGAGTATTTCGACCACGTTGCGCCGGGTTACGCCACCAGGCAGTACCTCCGCCGGCGCGTCGTGGTGCTCTCCGCGCTCAGCGGGGTGTTCTTAGTGCTCTTCACCGGGGTCCCGCTGTACTTCATCGGGTCGTTCCCGAACCTGGAGTACCTGCTGACGGCGCCAGGAACCCTGATGATTCTGCTGGCCCTGCTGTGGACGCTCTATGAGGAGATCGCCGACACGATGCTCGGCACGAAATACTCCTTCAGCTTCAAGACGCCCTCGACCAAGACGCCCTCGACCAGGTCCTCCTCGAGCGGAGTGGCGGCATGATCCACTTCATCCCCGCCTGGTACAACGGAAGCCGCCCGTGGTACTCCACCGACAGCGCGTGGTTCCGGAGCACGACGACCTCTGAGTCCGACGACATCGTCACCCAGCTCAGGGTTTTCCAGCAGGGGAGCGAAAAAGCCCGGCTCATTGTCCTGAACTACGCCCCGAGCCTGCGAAGGTTCCTGCACGGCCAAAGTATCTTCGACGTGCCGTACTGGTCGTTCTTCGATGAGATCCAGGGGCTCGACGACGACTACACTCGGCCCCTCGATTTTCTCGAGCTGGAATGGCCCGACGATGCCAGCTTCTTCTATAACCCGTTCATCGTCACCGTGATGCGCGACAGCGATGTCTACGCCCGGGTCTATCTCGCACGCGAAGGCACGTTGCAGTCCATCCGTTTCTACGGCGAGGGGATGCCTACGCTGGAGCGGATCTTCGACGATCGGGGCTTCCTCTCCAGTGTGCTCCTCCACGACGAGGACGGTCGACCGCTGACCCAGTACTACCTCTCGCGCACCGGCGACGTGATCGTCAGCGAGGACGTGCCTTCCGGGCATATCGACATCGTCCAAAACGTGGAGGATCGGTTCCGCAGCCAGTCCTACGACAGCTGGGAAGCCCTGATGGCCGAGTTCCTCGGCGCGCACTTTCTCCAGCGCGCGGGGGAACGCGACACGGTGGTCCTGTCGCTCTCGGGACAGCACAATGAGCTGGTCCGAACGGCACTCGGCGACGAGACCCTGGTGCTCTCGCGCCTCGGGGGCAGGCCAGCGGCCGCGTCGAGCGAACTGCTCCAGCGGGCCAGCGCCGTCTTCTCGGGCGTCGGCCAGCCGTCCGACGACGGCTCCGCGGAACAGGCGGAGGAGTGGGCGTACCTGCCGGCGCTGTCGATCTATCCCTTGGAGCTGCGCCCGACGTTCGGAGCGAGCGCGAACGAGTCCAACGTCTACGTCTCCTTGTTCGTCGACAACATCACAACAGAAGAGCTTGACTTCGCGATCGCGATCATGGCGGGCCAGCTCGTGGGCGACGACCACACCCGCCTGCTGGTGTGCACCTTCCGGTCCCAAGACCTGGACTACCTCCGTGGTCTCCGAAGCGTCATCAACGGATATCAGCACCTCGACCAGGCGTTCCTGAGCGACGACGCCGCCGGCCTGGGCGTCGACCTGGGCACCGCCGAGGGGCCCGAGGAGAAGATCCAGCTCACCTTCGTGGACCGGGAGGCTGACCTGCTCCAGACGATGGGCAGGACCAGGGTGCTCATCGACCTCGGCACGACGGTGAACCACCGCTTGGCCGTCGAGGCGGTCAACGCCGGGGTACCTCAGATCAACCGTTACGAGCAGGAGCTGTGCACGCACCCCATTAACGGCTACGTGATCGGCGACGACTCGGAGCTCTCTACGGCTGTCGACTGGTTCCTCTCTGGACTGGAGCACTGGAACCAGTCCCTCGTCCAGTGCAGGGTCTTGGAGGACCTCTTCAGCGCGCCGGAAGTGCTCGGCCGCTGGGACCTCATCAAGGAAGGACTGGCCTATGCGGGTCCTGCAGATCGGGGGTGACGACTGGTCTCAGTCGTGCCGTTTGCCCGACGGCGTCGACTGGTGCTTCGTGGACGTCGACGACGCCTCAGGGTTCGACGCCGGCATCATCGGACGCACCGACGTGACGATCCTCGATGCACTCTGCGATGTCGACAATTTGGCGGCAGTCGAGTCCCTGATCACGCCCTACACCCTGGTCGTCGCGCGGCGCCTCGAGGACGGGTTCGACGGCACCTACAAGGAGCTCTTCGAGCGCAAAGCGGCGGTCTACGCCGACACGGACGACCGCCAGCGCCTCATCGATGAGCTGCCTCGGAAGTACTTCGTCGGGCAGTTCGGGCAGAAGTTGGAGATTCGCAAGGCGCTGGTTTCGCCGTTCCACACGTCGGGCTCCTGGTTCGAGGGGAACTCCTACCTCGCGACAAACATTGACCACGACGGGGACTTCCGTCAGCTGCTGATGTGGAAGGAGAGCATCCCCTACGAGAACGACCGTGCGATGGAGCTGTGGCCCGAGTACGTGAAGGATGCCGGGTGCGAGATTGAGCTCAGAGTGCAGCTGATCCAGAGCGGCATGTCAGACGTCATCGCGCTCCAGAAGACCTATTCGGAGGCCGAGTTGTCGGAGCCGATCGTCTTCTGTCACCCGACGAGCGGCTACCTCTCGTGCTCCGTCTTCGCGAAGGGGACCGGGCAGGTCAAGGTCGGCCCGATCCACTACCGGCACTCGCGGCTGGAAGCCGGGCAGTTTCTCCCCGGCGGAAAGAGGATCGTCGACAGCGGGCGCGAGGAGCTCTTCTACTATTACCACCCCGGCAACCTGCTTCCCCCGCTGAACATCTACTTCGCCGGTTACCGTCCCGCGGAGGGCTTCGAGGGCTACTTCATGATGGCGGGACTCGGGCACCCCTTCCTGCTGGTCACCGACCCCCGCCTCGAGGGCGGTCGCTTCTACCTCGGCAGCGAGGAGTTGGAGGCTCAGCTGGTGCGGGTGATCCGGGAGCGCATTGACGCTCTGGGCTTCCGCGAGGAGGACGTGATCTTCTCGGGCCTGTCGATGGGCTCGTTCGGCGCCCTTTACTACGGGTCGCAGTTCAAGGCGCTCGCCATCATCGCGGGCAAGCCGATGGTCGACCTCGGGTATGTCGCCGAGCGCGGCCGCCTGGTGCGCCCAAATGACTTCTTCACGATCTTCGACATCGTGAACTTCTGGAGGAGGGAGGGAGGCGCCGGGTCCGGTTCCACGGTGGACAGCTTCACGCAGGACCTCGTCGCCCGCTGGAACGGCGACCCGGGGTTCGGGGACACGAAGATCCTGCTTTCCTACATGTTGCAGGACGACTACGACGACCAGGCCTACTACACGCTCCTCAGGTCGCAGACCGGAAAGCCGACGACCGTGATCGCCCGCGGCTACCAGGGCCGGCACAACGACGACAGCGCGTCGATCGTGACCTGGTTCAGCAATCAGTACCGGAGGGTCATCGACGAGTACCGGCGGGGACGAGATGGCACATAAGGAAATCAAGACCGTCGGCTGGGGCAGCCCCAACAGCCAGGCGTCCCTCTACGGATCGGCACTGACGGTGGAGGCGTCCGGGGCAGCGCACCTCATCAACCATCTCATGCCCGCCGGCACGACGATCCAGGAGTGGTACTCGTTCACCGACTACCAGGCAATGCGCGAAACCCCGGTCCTTCCGCTGCTTCACCATGGAAGGACCTACCGCATCTCTCCCCGGGTCGTGTCCGTCCCGAAGGACACCTTCATCGTCGAGGTGCGGTATTTCGACCGCTTCAACGATCTGGTGCGCACCGATGTGCTGTACCCGCCGCAGTATGAGTTCGAGTATCCGCCGGGCTGCCATTACTACACGATCCGGCTGGTCAACGGCGGGTGCGACGAGCTCCGTTTCACGTCCCTGACCCTGCTGGAGGTGGAGGCGGTTGGCTGACAGCGAGGCGAAGAACCGGCGGCTCATCGAGCGCGTGAACTCCTACCAGGACGCCATGCGGGCGCTGTCCGACGCCCAGCTCAAGGATAAGACGCGCGAGTTCCGCGAACGGCTCGGGAGAGGCGAGCAGCTCGACCATCTCCTGCCCGAGGCGTACGCCGCGATCAGGGAGGCAGACCTTCGCGTCGGCGGGAGGTTCCCCTACGAGAACCAGATCCTCGCCGCGATCGTGATGCACCAGGGGAACATCGCGGCCATGAAGACCGGGGAGGGCAAAAGCCTCACCGCGACGCTTCCCCTGTACCTCAACGCCCTCACGGGTCGGGGCGCGATCCTCGTCACCGTCAACAGCTACCTGGCCCGCCGCGACGGCGAGGAGTTCCGGCCGGTGTTCGAGCTCATGGGCCTCCGGCTCGCCATCGGCGTCCCCGAGGCGGGCACCCTTGACTTCTCCACCCAGGAGAAGAAGGACATCTACGCCGCAGACGTCATCTACTCGACCAGCGACAAACTCGGCTTCGACTACCTCCTCGAGAACCTGGCCGGGACGAGTGAGGAGAAATACCTCCGCCCGTTCAACTACGTACTGATCGACGAGGCGGACGCGATCCTCCTCGACATGGCACAGATGCCGCTCGTCATCTCGGGCTCTCCACGCGTGCAGTCAAACCTCTATCCGCTGGCGGACGCGTTCGTCGCGACGCTTCGCGAGGGAATCGAGTACGAGTACGACGAGAGCACGGGAATCGTCAGCCTCACCGAGGACGGGATCGCGGCCGGGAACAGGTTTTTCCACGTGCAGAACCTCTACGACCCCGAGTTCTTCCAGCTCAACCGCCACGTCAACCTCGCGCTACGGGCACGGACACGCTTCCAGCCAATGCGGGACTACATGGTGATGGGAGGCAACCTCGTCCTCCTCAGCTCCGTGACGGGCCGGCTTCTCGAAGCCAGCAAGCTCCAAGGCGGGCTCCACCAGGCCATCGAGGGCAGGGAAAGCCTGGAGATCACCACAGAGAACCGGGCGATGGCCTCCGTGACCTATCAGAATCTGTTCCTCATGTTCGACACGATGGGAGGAATGACGGGTACGGCGAAGGGATCAGAGAAGGAGCTCCTCAAGACCTACGGGACCAGGGTCGTCGAGATCCCAACGCACCGTCCGGTCATCCGCACCGACGAGTCGGACGTCGTCGTCGCGACAATCGAGGAGAAGGAACGACTCGTCATGGACTACGTCGAGGAGGTTCGCCAGACGGGACGTCCGATCCTGCTCACCACGGCCTCGGTGAGAAGCTCGGTGAAGTTCTCCCAGTACCTCCTCGATCGGGGCATCGAGCACAACCTCCTCAACGCCTTGAGCGAGGCCAAGGAGGCGGAGATGGTCCGCGAGGGCGGGCGAAAGGGGGCCATCACGGTCGCCACCCTCATCGCCGGTCGAGGGACCGACATCCACCTCGAGGCCGACGCCAAGGAGCTGGGCGGGCTGGTCATCATCGGGACGGAGAAGCTGCCGAATCAGCGCGTCGAGGACCAGGTTCGGGGCCGTGCCGGACGCCAGGGGGAGCCGGGCTCCAGCCGCTTCTACGCGTCGATGGAGGACGACCTCTTCGTGAAGTGGGGCTCCGTCAAACAGGAGAACATCCGCAGGAAGCGCAGCCCGCACGCCATGCGGCGCCTCCTCGATCGCGCCCAGCGGGCCAGCGAGGAGAGCGCCAGTGGAGCCCGCAAGCTCTCGAAGGACTTCGACGTCGCGATGGCACGGCAGCGTGCCCTCGTCTACGAGATGCGCAACCAGATCATCACGGGCGAGCCGATCACCGCGGCGGACCTTCAGGGGATCGCGGCCGCAGTGCTCGCCGACGCTGCTGCGGACGACACCTGGCAGACGCCCGGCTCCGTGATGAGGTACATCTTCGACAATCTGAGCTACCACCTCCCCGCCGGCTTCGAAACCCTGGACACGGGCGACCAGCAGCAAGTGCGGGAGTTCTTGTCGACGATCTTCTCCCGAGCGGTTCAAGAGAAGGTCGACACCCTGGCCGACGCAGAGGTCTACGCCAGGTTCCAGAACATCATCTTCCTGAAGGCGATCGACGTCGCCTGGGTCGAGCAAGCCGACTTCCTGGAACAGCTCAAGACGGTCGTCCAAGACCGGAACATGGCACAGCACAAGGTCGAGTACGAGTACCGCAAGGAGGCCTACTTTGCCTTCGAGGAGATGAAGAAGCGCATCAATCGGGACATCGTCCGGCTCCTGTGCCTGAGTCGCATCGAGCACGGCGCCGACGGTGGCCTCATCATCCAGTTCGCGTGAAGTGGGCGAAGGCCCTCGATGACATCAAATTCAGTGCGCATCTACAACATCAACAAGGCGATCGGGCTCGCATCAAGCGGCGTGGAGTACGCCCAGAAGTACCGCCGAGAGATCTTCGCCGACATTGCCTGGGTCGACGACTACTACGTCTTCACCGACTACATGCCCACCAACCTGAGCGTGTTCTCTGACCGGCTCGGCTTCACCAGGGCGCAGGTGCTCTGGATCTACAACCTGGTGACGGGTCGCGAGACGCTGCCGTGCACGCTGAGCGTGGAGAGGTTCATTTCGGCGATCAAGCAGCCCCATTCCGCCCCGCAAACCTTTCCTGAGCATACCGATGTCGCCCTAACGGACTCCCCCGTGCGCTACCGGATCAGGACGCTCGCAGACTTGGACGGCCCGGCTCAGCTCATTGGCCGAGTCGAGACCTTGGTCGGCGATCAACTGGTTCGAGTCGAGCACTACGACGAGACGCTGAACAACGTCGAGCACTTCCACGAGAACCAACTGGTACGTCGTGTCTTCTACGCCCCCGACGGCCGCGTCGGCGCCGAGCAGTTCTACCGGGATCGCGAGATCATCCGGACGTTGATCAAGCCGGCGTCGCCCCTTTATGACGGTTCGGTGAGGCAAGGTCGCCGACGCCCCAGCTCCTTTCGAGGCGAGGTCGTGCTCGAGGGCCGCTCACAGTTCTTCCAGTTCGTCTTCGAACGCCTTTTCAGCCGGCCGGACGACGTCGTTATCGTGGACAGGGCGCTCGACGTGATCGACGGAATCTACCCGGTGATCGGTGACCACCGTCTGTACTCAATCGTGCACGCGGAACACTTTGATCTCAAACAGATCGACGACGGCGTTCTCCTCTGGAACAACCACTACGAGAACGTGTTCACCCGACCAGACATGGTCGATGGTTTCGTCGTCTCGACCCGCCGGCAAAAGGAAGTCCTGGAGAGTCAGCTTGCAGCGCTATTTCCAGCGAGCGACTTCAACGTGGTGTGCATCCCGGTCGGCCATGTCACCAAGCGAGTCCGTATCGCCGAGCCCGCCGCCCGACCGCAGTACGACCCCTTCGCCATCGTCACCGCGAGCCGCCTGGCGGACGAAAAGCACATCGACATCCTGATCCGCGCCGTCGGCGCCGCCCGTAAAGCAGTGCCTGAGCTCCGCCTCGACGTCTACGGGGAAGGCGGGAGCCGCGATCGGCTGCTCGCCGTCATCGAGGAGACGCAGACCCAGGACTGCGTGCGCCTCATGGGGCATCACGAGCTCGACGGGGTGCTGGGCTCGTACGGACTGTACGTGTCAGCCTCGACCTCCGAGGGCTTCGGACTTTCTCTGCTCGAGGCGCTGGCCGAGGGTATGCCGATCGTCGGGTTCGACATCGACTACGGAAACAGGGAGATGGTCGAGTCGGGGGTCAACGGCCGCCTGGTGCCGTGCGTCTCCGGAGACCGCGACATCATCGAGATTGCCGACGCGGTCGTCGAGGTGTTGACCTCGGGATCGATCGATGACATGCGGAATCAGAGCCTGCGCAAGGCCGAGGCGTACACGGCCGCAAACGTCCGGAAGCTCTGGGAACGTCTCCTCCGCGAGGAGCAGACGTGCTAGCGCTGTTCGACACGTTCAACGATGCGACGAAAGAACTCATGCAGTCGCTGGCGACTGCGGGCATAACCTTCACATCGGTCGTCATTCAGTACGACGGCGAACTGCCGGACGGGGCACTGTGCCCCTTCGCCACGTACACGGGGATCGAACGCAAGGGTGATCGCCTGTTCTTCAACGAGGTCCCCGTTCCCGAGTGGTGCGAGATCCGCCAGGGTCGGGAGGTCTACGGTGAGATCCTCCGCGACGGTTGGGTGATCGGCAGAATCAACTATGAGGCGAACTCGTTCCGGCAGGTGGAGAGCGTCGACTGGCTCCTCCCGGACCGGGCGCTCAGCCACACTGATCATTACGATCGCTACGGCAACCAGTACGCCACGACCTACTACAGCAACGGTATCGCCTACCAGACCGCGTACCAGGGGCCAGGACAGTGGGCGATCGAGGTCAATCACGTCAACCGAGTCGTGACGATGCGGTCGCCGAACAGCCTGCTGACCTTCGCGACGTTGACCGACTTCGTCTCGTATTTCTTCGACGACCAGCGACTCGCGGAGGACTGCATCCTCATCAACTCGCTGTCGTATCCGTTGTTCGTGATGCGCAAGCGCGCGGCGGAACCGAACACGACCCTGTTCTGGCAAGAGGCCATGCCCGACGACGTGCCGGGCAACATGGCAACGGAGTTGGAGCAGCCGGAGGCACTGACGCGCATCGTGTTCTGCGACGAAGGGCTGCTGGAGAAGGTCGCCGCGCGCTACCCCCGTACCGCGCTGGACCTCACCTACCTCTCGCACCTCGGCCAGTTCGTCGACAAGCACGGCTATGACCCCAGGCGGGCCTTCACGTTGACCAACACCGACGAGATCCCGGTCCTCGTTGAGCTGCTCGAAGCGTTCCCGGACGTGACGTTCTCGGTCGCGGCCCTGACATTGATGAGTGACAAGCTCCACGGCCTCGGGCGTGGATACGCGAACCTGATACTGACCCCCACGATCAACCACAAGGGGATCGGCGAGGAGTTGGACAAGGCGTCGGTGTACCTCGACATCAACGCCGGCGCCCACGTCCTCGACGTCGTTAAGGCAGCCTTCTACCTGAACCTTGTCGTCCTCGCGCTCACCCCGTACGCCAAGGCCCCGGACTACTCCCGCGTGTGCTCGACGGCGGAAGAGCTGAAGGCGCACCTGTCTGCGGTGATCACGAGCCCGCAGGACAGAACGGAGGCGCTCGACGAACTACACCGGCAACACGGTCCGCTGTCGACCCCGGCAGACTATCGGCGAGTCTTCGCGCTGCAATAGGCGATGGAGTCAGAAGTGTGTCCCCTTGAGCGGGATGAAGCGCCTGATCTTGCCCGTCTCTTGTCGTTCTATTGCTTCGACGTTGATGATGCTGAGCTCGGGGTGCCTCACCCCGAGCTGCTCGAG
>Ga0123356_10007715_pt1 | contig 10718 bp, 13 predicted proteins | sample TergutEmb28metaG_2_FD_92546 | JGI IMG/M metagenome (GOLD analysis project Ga0123356, IMG submission 92546) | Embiratermes neotenicus P3 segment gut microbial communities from Petit-Saut dam, French Guiana - Emb289 P3 | ecosystem: Host-associated > Arthropoda: Insects > Digestive system > Gut ... | reverse complement strand
GTGAGGAAACTTGCAAAGCGAGAGGAGTTCGCAGCGGAGACAGAAGGCGATGTTACTGTGGTGCTTGATACTACTATGGACGTTGAATTGGTGGAAGAGGGGCTTTTGCGTGAACTTATTCGCAGCATTCAGGTAGCGAGGCAAAATGCAGGTCTTGATATAAGTTCAAGAATTGTGCTTGGGCTTGCCGAGAAGAACGATGCTGTTTATGGAATCATTCATAAATACGGCGACAAGATTTGCGAGGAAGTTTTGGCGACGGAACTTAAGGTCTCGGTTGCCGGCGGGCACAAGACGAAGGTTGAAATTGACGGTGCGAAAGTTGTGATTACGTTTAAGGTTATGGAATGAAGACAACGAGTGAGTGGAAGGATTTTGAAATAATTGCGTCGGGGAGCGGCGAGAAGTTGGAACGCTGGGGACATGTATTTTTATTGCGACCTGACCCGCAGGCTATTTGGAGTGCGAAATTCGATTTTGCGAAATTTGAAAAACTGAATGCGAAATATGAGCGCAGTTCAAGCGGTGGCGGGGCGTGGACGGTCTTGCGGAAGTTCAAAGATGAATGGGTGGTTGAATATAAGGACTTGAAGTTTTTGATAAGCCCGACGAGTTTCAAGCATACGGGACTGTTCCCAGAGCAAGCGGTGAATTGGGACAAAGCACAAAGTTTGATACGGGGTGCAGGGGTCACGCCTGCCGTTTTGAATTTGTTCGGGTATACCGGCGGGGCGACTGTGGCGTGTGCAGCCGCAGGGGCGGTTGTGACGCATGTTGATGCAAGCAAAGGCATGGTCGAGGTGTGCAAGCGGAATTGCAAGTTGAATAAACTGCCTGAAACAAGCGTGCGGTTTATTGTTGATGACTGTATCAAGTTTGTTGAACGGGAGATACGTCGAGGCAAAAAGTACGACGGTATTATTATGGACCCGCCGAGTTTCGGCAGGGGTGCGAATGGCGAGGTGTGGAAGATTGAGGAGCACCTTAACCGGCTCGTCGCCGGTTGTGTGGAGCTTTTATCTTCCGAGCCGTTGTTTTTCTTAATAAACAGTTATACGACTGGACTGCAGCCGACTGTGATGAAAAACATTCTGGCGACGAATCTGAAAAAGCATGCTACAATTGAATCATACGAGATAGGGCTGCCGACTAATGAGGGAATTGTTTTGCCGGCGGGGTGTAGCGCACTTGCGACGTGGAGGGCGAAGTGAACAAGGAATGCATTTTTTGTAACTTGAAAGAAAATCGAATTGCGGAAAACGATTTGGCGTATGCTGTGCCTGATAAATACCCTGCGAGTGTAGGTCACAGTTTAATTATTACAAAGCGCCATTGCGAGACGTATTTTGATGCTACGCTTGCCGAGCATACTGCTTTGGCTGACCTTGTTTGCAAGGTAAAAAAAATACTTGATAAGCAGCACAAGCCTGATGGCTATAACATTGAAGTGAATTGTGGTAAGCACGCCAACCAACACATTATGCACCTACATATTCATCTTGTGCCACGCTATGTTGACAAGGGCGACCCACGTGAGAAGATTACAGGACTGGGAGGAAAATATGCCAGACATAATCTTTGAGGACAACCACATCGTTGTGGTGATAAAGCCACAGAATGTACCTACGCAAGAAGATGAAAGCGGGGACAAGGATTTGCTTAACATGGTCAAGGAACATATGGGGCGGCCGTTTTGTGGGCTTGTGCACAGGTTGGATAGGCCGACAGGCGGGGTAATGGTGTTTGCAAAGACTAGTAAAGCGGCGGCAAGGCTTTCGGCGCAACTACAAGACGGACGATTTCAAAAAAAATACTTGGCTGTGGTGGTGGGCGAGCCAAAGCAGAGAGGTGGAGAATTAGTTGATTACTTGCTTAAAAATCCAAAGACCAATGTGGTTGAAGTTGTGCCGTTTGCGACTAAGGGAGCGAAGAGGGCGGAGCTGACTTATAGGCTTTTGAAGTCGCACGCACAGGTATCGTTGGTGGAGATAAACCTGATAACAGGGCGGTCGCATCAGGCACGGGTGCAGATGGCACGAATCGGGTGCCCGATTTTCGGGGACGCAAAATATGGCGGTGACAAGTTGGCGAAGGGGTGGAATTTGGCGTTGTGGGCGTATGAACTTAAATTCGAGCATCCGACGACACAGGAGACTTTGAAGTTCGTTGTAAATCCACCAGAGACGACTCCGTGGGACAAGTTTGACTTTCAGAGGGGAAGGGACAAGAAGTGAGAGTGTTTGCGATTAGTGATTTGCATTTAAGTTTCCAGACGGACAAACCTATGGATGTGTTTGGCGAGAACTGGGTGGATTATGAACGGCGCATTATGGAGGATTGGAACAGTAAGGTCGGCGACGGCGATGTCGGGATTATTGCCGGCGATATAAGCTGGGCAATGCGAATGGCAGAGACTACGAAAGATTTCGAGTACTTGGGCAAGTTAAAGGGTACGAAAATCATTGTGCGTGGCAACCACGATTATTGGTGGAGTACGATTACAAAAGTGCGGGAGAATTTGCCTGCGGGCGTGTATGCGCTTCAAAATGATAGTGTCAAGATTGGAGCGAGAGTTTTTGCGGGGACACGGGGCTGGAAAGTGCCTGAGCGTTACCAAAAGCAAAGCGGAGAAGATAAAAAGATTCTGAACAGGGAAGTGTTGCGGTTTGAAATGAGTTTACAGGACGCAAGGAAGAAAATGGCGAAAGATGACAAGTTGATAGCTATCTTACATTATCCGCCGTTTAATTCGCTGCGTGATGACAGTGCGTTCACAGAGTTGTGCGAGAAATATGATGTAAGTGTGTGTGTGTACGGGCATCTGCACGGCAAACAAGCACGCACGGAATTATTGACCGAGAGGCAAGGTGTTAAGTATTATCTTACAAGTTGTGACCAGGTTGGATTTGGGGTTGTGGAAATAAATTGACATCATTGTTGTGAAATGCTATCAAGTAAAAGGGAGGGGATGTATGCTTACTGCGAGTATGTTTATGCCTATAATCCTAGGAATAATCATTTATATAATTTCGATTTTTATCTATATAGCAATTATTAAATGGCTTTTCAAAGAGTTTTGGAGAGCAAAATATCATGTTGATGCAGAGCAAGAAGACAAGAAATTGATGCAGGAGATGCGGGTAGAGCAAAGTGCTAGTACTAACTAGGTAAAATAAACAACCTGCTTTTTAACCGAATTCTTTTTCGCCCTTATCTTGACATCTTTTGCGGCGACGTTGGTGTTGAGGCGGCCTCGTGTGAGGTCGATGTCAATAACGTCTCCGTTTTGTATATTGGCGAAGGCTTCGTTGGCTAGGGCGTCAGGTGTGCAACGTGTGACTACAAGCGCAGAAGTTTTATCGCAAAGGCCATCGGTGATGATGGCGATTTGGGACTGTTTACCCATGCCTTCAATTGTGTAGGCGAGGGCGGATACATAAGTGCCTGGGCAGTGTTGGACGACTATGACGCTTCCGTCAGGGATGTTGTTTGCGACGAGGGCTTTGTCGGCGTCTTCGAAGGTTTTATAAACCCATGCTTTGCCAGAGAGCGAATTTGGGGTATTTGCGGTCGGTTGGGCATAGCCGCCGAGTTCGCAAGCGGAACCTTTGATAAGGTTTACCCGTGAGGTTTTCGAGACCTCTTCGAGGTTGGCGGATTCCCAACCCCAGCCTGTGATGGCGCCTTTTAGTTTTTCGCCTGTGAATACAAAGGTTCCGTCGTCGAGGAGTTTCGGTATATTCGAGAGTTGTTTCAAGATGCTTGCAATGCCACCGATTTGAAGAATGTGATTTGTGTTTTGTTGTTCGGGTGCAAGGAGGAGGGCAGTCTTGCCGGCGTATTCGGCAATGATGTCATGTGTAATTCTTTCGTAGGTGCATACAAGGTGTGAAATTGCGTGAACCACACTTGTGTCGCCGCCAATAGCAAGGCATAGTGCAATTGCATTGCCGAGGGAGGCTTTGGTAAGGAACTTTTTTGGTGCAAGAACACTTTTTGCGCTTTCGCAAATTGCCTCGCCTGTTGCAACGGCATTTCTTAGGTGTGTGGCGGAATCAATGCGTGTAAGGCTTGCGTTTGGCACGCAAAATCCCATGGCTTCCATTAAAACAAAGAATGTCGAGGTGCTGTTTAGTTCGTGCGGAATTCCTCGGTAGGTTATTGCTTTTTTTATAAGGGCTTCGCTTTCACGGGCGTTGACTTTGCCGCCTGTAAGCATGCCTTGGATTTTATAGTTTTCAATGGACTGTGATGCGCCGACACATGTGCCGAGTGGTATGATAAGGGCTGGGCAGTTTGCTCTGGCTGCTCCTTCCAAAAGTCCTATGGTGGTGGTGTCGCAGTCGGCGACGATGACTACTCCGTCATAAAGACCGCATTTGATAATTGCTTCGGCAGTGGAGGCGGAGGTGCCTGCAAAAGATGGTGTAAACTTGGCAGTCATTGGATTTATTTTGTTGAAATACCCGAGGGTTGGGACGTCGATGACCGTGGCAAGTCCGTTTTGGGTTTTAATCCCTGTTGCAACACAATCGACAAGTCGGTTATTAGACATGCGGTCGACGGCACACAGAATGGCAATGTTAGGCACTTCGCCAGACGCCACTGTTTGCCCTGTGGCGCAAACTTCCAATTTTTTATACAGTTTTGCACTTCCCGACAGCGTGTTAAAGTTCATTTGCTACCTCTAAAAATATATTCCTTTCAGTATACATTTTATATGCAATTCAAGTCAAGAAAAAACGAAAAATGGGGGTTGAAATTGTCAGAAAGTTGTGTTAATATCCAATGCTACGCATTGAATATTGCGCGCTTCGCACGTAAAATTAGCGGTTAAAAGGGAGACAATATGAAAAAATTGAAAGGCTTGTGTGATAAGATTGCCAATAAGGCGGCAGTAAAGGAATTGATGCGTGAGATTGACCGAGGCATGATAATGCGCAACGAAATCGCAGACTTTACAACTTTTCCGATAGAGTCCTTGATGGCGATGCTTGAAAAGAATAAAGCGAAGCAAGAGGATATTGTGAAAGTTTTTGAAGACTGTGCTTTTCAGGGACAAAGCAAAGTTGCTTATTTTTCGATGGGCGCCAATCGTAAAGGCGGCAAAGGGCAGCTTCATACGATTATTGATAACAAGCTTCGCATGTCCGAATGCGATGACGCAATGAGAACTCCGAAAACCCTTCCTTCCAATATGACGCATGATATGTCTTATGGTTTCCAGATTACTCGTTCCGAGAAAACCGAGCGACTTATGGGCGTGAGGTCCGGGATTGAGCAGATGATTGGTGGAAAGTTCAGGGCTTGGAAAAAAGCGATGATGGCGGATAATACCAAGGCGGTTGTGCCTACGGGGAGTTTCTTTTCAAAAACACCTGACAGGTAAATCACTTGATTCTTGTGGTTTGATATGTTATAATATTAAGTTGACTAGGCGGGCAGTTAGCGGCTGCTTGTATCCCGAACGCTAAGCGGGGCCGAATACCTTTTGGAGGGAGAGCGCTTGTTGGTTGATGCGTGATGCTCTTTGTGTTGAAGTCAAGGTCCTGTGCAATGGCGAATCAGTGAACCGTGTCAGAGGGGGAACCCAGCAGCACTAAGGTGACAAACCATGTGCCACAGATTAACTTTGTCGGAGCAAAGACTTCAAGTGTCGCCAGGAAATGTTCTTTCGAATAAAGGGTCAACACCAAAATAAAATGCCCTTCTGGGCATTTTTAATTTGGTGTCGTCCCTTTGGCGTCGCAAAAAGGGTCAACACAAATTAAAAGCATCCGTAAGGGTGCTTTTACATTTGTGACATGCCCCGAGAAGCGGGGGATAACACATTTTGAAATTCGCAATACGGGATTTTTTATTAGCGTTTTTTTATGTAGTGTGCTATACTTTTAGTATGAATGGGGTTTCAAAAAAGTATTTGGCTTTAGTTCTTGCGCCGTTGGTTCTTGGCGTTGTTATCACCATTGTTGGGATACTTTTGCTTGCGGGGGCTTTTGGTACTTCTAGCGGGGCGTTTATTCTTGTTGCTGTTGGTGTGTGTTTGATTGGTGTTAGTGTTCTTCTTTTCTTTTATCACAAGATTATGATTAAGCAGCGTGCATCAGAGGGGCAGTACCAGGAGGCGAAACTGCGCTATGAAGCTATGCAAGAGATGTATGACAAGATGACGAAAGAGAACGCCGCAGAGTAAGTAATTTTTTGTTGTAAATTTGCTTTCTGTTTGGTATAATAAATTATGGATTCAATTGTTCACATAGAAAACGAGAAATTTATCGGGCGGACGAACTTTCGTTCGGGGCTTGTTAACAATGTTGTAGCGCTTTCCGTCAAGGAAGTTGCAGGTGTTGCCGGAATTGTGCAAAGTTTCAGCGGCTTCACAATGAAACCTTTTTTGAAGACGGATGGCATTAAGATTACATATGACAAAGACGGTGTGATTATTGATGTGAGTATCGCCATTCAATATGGGTACTCGGCGGCTGATGTAAGTTACCGTGTGCAAGAAAACGTGATGAATGCAGCAAGCAGTATGCTTGACAAGAAAATCAAATCGGTTGATGTAAAAATTACACACGTTCATGTGCCGCATATGGCAGAGCAGGAATAGCAGGGGTGACCCCTGCACCCGGTATTATTGGTGGGTTATTAAAATGAGTAGGAAGCAGTCACGAGAGAAAGCATTTCAATTATTGTTCTCGCTTTGTTTTGACGAGGAAATCAAGACAGATTTGGACATGGTGATGGACGAGAAACCTGACGAGAAAGAACTTGCGTATATAAATGAGTTGTGCACAGCGGTGAGTGGAAATTTGAAAGACATCGATGCGCTTGTCGAAAAGCATGCGCATGGGTTCTCGCTTGACAGGATTTTCAAGGTTGATTTGACGGCGCTTAGGATGGCGGTGGGCGAGGTTATGTATTTGGATACTCCCGACATCGTTGCGGTGAATGAAGCGGTGAACATCGCAAAAAAATACGGCACGGACAAAAGCGGTGGGTATGTTAATGGGATTTTGGCGAGTGTTTTGAAAGAGAAGAAATGAAAGCGATTACAGTTAGTCAGCTTAATAATTACATCAAGCAGGTCTTTGAGGCAGAGCAAATGCTTCATAATGTCGAAGTTGTTGGCGAGGTTGATGGGTTGAATTCTCGTGGGACTGCGGTTTACTTTTCGCTTAAAGATAAGGACGCTGTTGTTTCGTGTGTGTGTTATGCCGCAGGGAAAATGAGTGGGATTAAAAACGGCACGCAGGTTGTTGTGCGGGGGACCGTGACTTATTGGAACAAGGCGGGGAAGATTAGTTTTGTGGTGCATGCGTGCGAGGCGTTTGGTCTTGGTGCGCTTTTCTTGAAATTTGAAGAACTTAAAAAAAAATTAGAAGCAGAAGGGTTGTTTGGTGTTAAGAAGCCGTTGCCTGCGGAAGTGCGGCGCATTGGTGTGGTGACAAGTAAGAGCGGGGCGGTGCTTCAAGACATTATCAAAATTGCGCATAGGCGTAACCCAAATGTTGACATTGTTTTGTTCCCTGTCGCCGTGCAAGGCGAGGGGGCGGATAGGCAGGTTTGCGAGGGGATTGAGTATTTTGGGGGGTTGGGTCTGGATTGCCACGTCGCTGGCGCTCCTCGCAATGACAAGGCTGTTGACGTTATCATCGTTGCGAGGGGTGGTGGGAGCAAAGATGACCTTGCAGCGTTTAATAGTGAATGTATCGCTCGTGCTGTGTTTGAGTGTAAGGTGCCTGTTGTAAGTGCTGTTGGGCACGAGACGGACTGGACTTTGATAGACCTAGTTGCGGATTTGCGGGCGCCAACTCCGAGTGCGGCGGCAGAAATTTTGGTTCGGGAAATTGTGACTCAGCGGGAGGCTGCCAAACGGGCGTACCAGCATTTGCGGTTTGCGCTTATAAGTAAAATCGACAACTTGTTTAGGCGAATCGGGAACACTTGGGCGGGTATGAAAAAGTCGGTCACCTTTAAGATGAGCGAGCGTGAGGCGAAGGTTCTTGCACTTTCTGGGATAATCGAGGCGAATAATCCGCTTGCGGTTTTGCGTCGTGGTTACGCCAAAGTTTACAAGGGCGACAAACAGGTGGTTGGTGTCGAGGGCACAGAAGTTGGTGACAAACTTGATGTAAAGTTTTATAATGGAGAAATTGGAGCGGAAGTTTTATGGACGAAAAAGTCAGCAAACTCGAAAAGCTAGCCAAAGAAATCGAGGCAGAGAAGGACTTTGATAAGTCTGTCGCAAAGTTTACCGAGGCGGCGGAGTTGGTTAAGGTCGCACTTGCCGATGGCACAAAGCAAAAGGGCAAGGTATTGGAAATCATAAAAGAAATCGATGGGTATGTTGAGAAGGAATTAAAGGACGAGTAAGACGATGTTGCAAAGCTTGAAAATTCAAAACGTGGCGTTGATTCCGCAGGTTGAGATTGAGTTTGACAATAGGTTCAATATCTTGACCGGCGAAACCGGAGCGGGGAAAAGTATCGTTGTCGGCAGTTTTCAATTCATCTTGGGCGAGAAGTTAAAGCCGACCGTAATTCGCAGTGGGGAGAGTTTTGCAAAGGTGACGGCGGTGTTTACGGTTGCGGGAAGTGAAATCGAGCCTATTGCGAAATTGACTGGCATCGAGTTTCCCGAAAATACTGTTGTGCTTACTAGGACTCTTAAATCCGATGGGCGCAGCGAGTGCCGCATTAACGGTGATGTTGTGACTGTTGCCGTTTTGAAAGAAGCGGCGGCGCACCTTATACATATTCACGGTCAGCATGACACGGAGGTGTTGTTGCGGCCGAAGAATCACATCGATATCTTGGACGCTTTTGGTGGTGGGCCTGTGCGGTCTGCGAAAGTGGCTTATGTTGAGGAGTTCGAGAAGTTGACGAAACTTCGTACGGGTTTGAAAAGTTTCGGTGGAACGGACGCCGAGCGTGACCGCATGGTTGACATGTATACTTATCAAATTCGGGAAATTGAAAATGCAAGGCTTCGTGAAGGCGAAGATGTCGAGTTGCAGGAGTTCAAGCAAAAGATGATGAACTTTGAAAAGATTCACGAGAATCTTGGGGCGGCGGTGGGTATGCTTAGTGGATTAGAGTTCGGCAGGGTGGTTTCGTCGCTTTCCGTTGCGGCGAAGGCTGATGTCAAGGTCGAAAAACTTCTTGAAAGTGTGCGCAGTATTCAATATGACCTTGACGATATTGAAAGCAGTTTGGTTGGGTATCTTGATTCGATGGAATATGACGAGGAGAAGTTCCGCACGGCAGATGCACGACTTGACGAAATAAAAGTTTTGAAGCGAAAGTATGGGGCGGATATTCCGCAAATCTTTTCGTTTCTTGCAAGTACCAAGGCAAGTTTGGATTTCCTGACACGTTCGGTTGAGGATATTGAAAGTACTAAACGGCAAATTGCTGTGCAGGAGGGCGTCGTAGCGGCGGCTGGGGCAAAGCTGACCGAGGCAAGGCGGCAAGCGGCCGGCAAGTTTGCGATAGAGATGGTTGCGGGGCTTGGTGACCTTGGAATGGAACGTGCGAGTGTCGAGGTGGGTTTTAAGGACATTGCACCGACAGGGAATGGGTGCGACGAGGTCGAGTTTTTATTCAGTGCCAATGCGGGCGAGAAAGTGCGACCCTTGGCAAGTATTATAAGCGGTGGCGAGATGTCACGATTTATGCTTGCACTTAAAACCGTGACGGCACGAATAGACAATGTTTCGACACTTGTGTTTGATGAAATCGACACGGGTATTGGCGGAACTATGGGCGTCAAGATAGCCGAGAAAATCCAGACGCTTTCAAAATTTCATCAGGTTATTGTTGTTACGCATTTGCCGCAGATTGCCGCTATGGCGGATACGCACTTTCTTATCGAGAAAGCGGAAGCGGGCGGCAAGACAGTTACAAGCATAAAAAAGTTAAATGCGGCGGAACAAATTGGCGAGCTTACAAGAATGGTTGAAAGGCCAGAAGAGGGTATTATTGCCAAGCAACATGCCGAGGCGCTTAAAAAATGGGCAACTGGGTGTAAAAAGCAAATTATTTGAAAATACTAAGCGGTGAAAAAACTGCTTTTTATTTTTTTGACTATTGTTTTTTTTGTGGCGGCGGTGCTTTTTTTTGTTTTTGCGCCTATTGCGTATGCGTATGAATTGCCCGCAGAGGTGCGGCTTTCAAGTGAGGAGTACGAGCAACGGTCGGCGCTGCCGATGCATCGGTTTATTGGTCAGGAGCAGTTTGATGTTGCGGCGGTTGACGGGACTTCGCACAAGTATAGTGGCTTGAAGCTGTTGGGGTTTATAAAGGTTCGGCGAATCAAAGTTGACGTGCTGCCGGTTGACAAGTTGGCGGTTGGCGGAGTTCCTGTGGGGTTTTCTGTAAAGATGGACGGGGTGATGGTCGTGGAGAATGCGTCGCAGTATGGCTTGAAGAAGGGCGATATAATTAAGCGAGTTGGTGATGTCGAGATATCTTCGATTAGGGATTTCAATAAATTCGTTGGGGGACTTGATAAGGGGAAACATGAATTGCGTGTCGAGTTCAAGCGGGGCGGGGAAATGATTCCTGTTGATGTGGAGTATAACAATGATGGCATACAGACCCTTGGGATTTGGCTTAAAGACGAGACGACGGGGGTTGGCACGCTTACTTATGTTAATCCTAGCAATAACAATTTTGCGGCGCTTGGGCATAACGTTACGGACCATGTCACGGGCG
>Ga0123356_10007711_pt1 | contig 10724 bp, 10 predicted proteins | sample TergutEmb28metaG_2_FD_92546 | JGI IMG/M metagenome (GOLD analysis project Ga0123356, IMG submission 92546) | Embiratermes neotenicus P3 segment gut microbial communities from Petit-Saut dam, French Guiana - Emb289 P3 | ecosystem: Host-associated > Arthropoda: Insects > Digestive system > Gut ... | reverse complement strand
TCTGACTTTCTTAAGAAGCTGGAAACTGCAAATCGTGCCGTTATGCCTGCAAAAGAGCCGGTTAACGATATTCCTGTTGCTGAGATGGAGCCTCCCGCTCCTGCAGCGGAGAGCGCACCGATTCTCGCACCCACACCGGCACCAAACACAACTCCTGCTTCTGCTCTGCCAAGTTCTGTCGAATTTGATGCCGATGATATTGCAGCCCAAATCGGCAGTGCAGTAGAACAAATTACAGAAGAGGCAAAGCCTGTTGCGGAGGAGCCTCCGGCTACACTCTTTGAAGAAGATGCACCTATAACCCATGAAATCGAAGAAGCTTTTGACGAGGAGGATAATGATACCGCGACTGTGCAAATTACCGAAAATGCTGTAGAAGATATTTCACCGAGACCTAAATTTGATTTTGATGACCTGAAATTCGGAGCCAATTTCGACAACGATGACTGATGAGGTGACCTATGATGCTATGTTTTCTTTTCGCAGCACTAATAGTAGCGCTTGATCAGTTTTTCAAGCACTGGGTGCTACGGACTTTAACTATCGGAGAAGCCGGACCCGAAATAATACCCGGTATACTCGGACTGACACGCTGGGAAAACGACGGAGCGATGTTAAATATTCTTTCCGGACAGCAGTGGCTTCTTGCCGCGATTGCGTTTATTGCCGCAATTGCATTAATAATGATTCTGCTCAGGTATAACGAGGGTTTCTGGGGCACGCTTGGTCTTGCCGCTGTCCTCGGCGGCACAGTCGGCAACCTTATAGACCGCATTATCAACGAAGGCAGAGTTATCGACATGTTCAGAACGCTGTTTATCAGTTTCCCGATTTTTAATATTGCTGATATATTTATAACTTTGGGCTTTATAACATTTCTTGTACATTTTATCTTTTTAACAATAAAGGCAAGTAAAGCTGAAACTCTTGCTTCCGTGACAAATACTCCTGACACGCACGATTTTGGAGAGTTTAAACAAAGCACAGATGAGCCTGAGCCGGAGCATGATTACGGAGATATTTCCGAATTTGAAGCCATGGCTTCCGAGCCGGTATTTTCGTCACCGGCTGTTCCTGTTTCTCCCGTTACTCCTGTTACAGAAGATTATAGCCCACCGGTTGTTGATGATGTCAGTACAGATACGACCCCGGAAATTTCTTATACCATGGAGTCTCTCGAATCAGAGATTGAATCTCTCGATGAGTATAACTTAGATGATATCTTGCGTGAGTACGGCCTTGAAGACAACGACACTTCAAAGTAATTACGATGGCATCCGTCTCGACATATTTCTTGCAGACAATATGTCGCAGCTGACAAGAAGTGCAGTGCAAAAACTGCTCGACGACGGGCGGGTGACATTAAATAATGCTCCTGTAAGAAAAAACCACAAAACTTCGACCGGAGAGATTTATACAATCACACAAGACGAGCCAAATGCTTCTGCAGTTATTGCACAAAGCATAAGGCTCGATGTTGTATATGAAGATGCAGATATTATTGTAGTAAATAAACCGCGTAATTTTGTAGTGCATCCGGCTCCCGGGCACCCTGACGGAACTCTTGTAAATGCGCTGCTCTACCATTGCGGAGACAGTTTATCCGGTATCGGAGGTGTGCTGCGGCCGGGCATAGTCCACCGCATTGATAAAGATACATCGGGGCTTATTATCGCTGCAAAAAATGACCGTGCGCATCTATCCCTTTCAGAGCAGCTTGCATCAAGAACACTTACAAGAGAATATGAAACTATAGTATATGGAAATCTTAAAAATAACAAAGGATCAATTGATGTTCCAATCGGACGTCATCCCACCGATAGAAAAAAACAAAAAGCGTATAACCCGGGATTAGCGACCGACAAGCGTACTTCCCGCGGCGTGACCTTGCGCCATGCTGTTACACATTATGAGGTTATATCCCGGTATGACGGATATACACATGTCCTATGCCGGCTTGAAACCGGCAGAACACACCAAATTCGTGTTCATATGAGCTCTCTCGGTCATCCAATTGTCGGTGATAGTGTTTATGGCAGGAAAAAAAACGATTTTGATCTCTGCGGGCAGTGCTTACACGCAAGTATGTTATGCTTTATTCACCCAACAACCGGAGAGTTTGTTAAACTAAGCGCCACTCTTCCCGATTATTTTCTTGATATAATAAGCATATTGGAAAAGGGAGAAAATTCAAATGAGAACAAATGAAAGTTACATGCAAGAAGCACTTCTTCTTGCAAAAGAAGCGAGCGATGATGAAGAAGCTCCTGTTGGTTGCGTTATAGTCAATGCTTGTGGAGAGATTATCGGTCGTGGACGAAACCGCAGAGAGCGTAAAAGATTGGCAACTGCACATGCAGAGCTTGAGGCAATCGAAAATGCTTGTAAGGCAATTGATGATTGGCGGCTTTCCGGATGCAGCTTATACGTTACCTTAGAGCCCTGCCCAATGTGTGCCGGAGCAATAATAATGTCCCGGATTGATAAGGTGTTTTTTGGTGCACGCGATGAGCTCTCAGGCTCCTGCGGAAGCATAATAAACTTATTTATGGAAGAATACGGCCAAAAAACACAAGTAACTCCGGATATTTTAGCAGACGAGTGTTCTCTTATGTTGTCAGAATTTTTTGACAATCTGCGAAAAAGCAAAAAAGAATAAATACAAAGTAAAGCTTGTGAGGCTATAAATGGAATACCACGTAATAAATAACGAAGTCGTCCTTTCTGATATCCCGGATTTTAATCTCTCCAAAACCTTTGAATGTGGGCAATGCTTTCGTTGGAATACCGATGAGGCAGGTGTTTATACCGGCATTGCGTTCGGGAAGGTTTTAAAACTGCGATGTAGTGGCGGTAACATTATTTTTACATGCTCTGCAGAAGATTTTGAAAATATCTGGTGTGATTATTTTGATTTTACGCGAAATTATAGTGACATCAGAAATCTTCTATGCACAGACAATTTTATGAAAGAGGCAACCTCATATGGCACCGGAATACGTATTCTAAAACAAGAAAAATGGGAAACTCTTTGTTCATTTATAATTTCACAAAATAATAATATTCCAAGAATCAAAAAAATTATTGAAGTGCTTTGCTATACCTTTGGCGATAAAATTATCTTTGAAAACAAACCGTACTATACTTTTCCTCCGGCACAGAGACTTGCTTCTCTTAGCATAAATGACCTTTCTGTTTTGCGCTGCGGTTACAGAACAAACTATATTTTATCTGCTGCGCAAAGCATTGCCGGAAATACAATTAATCTTGAAGCTCTTAAAGCGCTAACTCCCGAAAGTGCAAAAAAAGCATTGATGCAATTACATGGTGTTGGCGCTAAAGTCGCTGATTGTACTCTCCTTTTTGGACTACACATGCTTGATTCCTTTCCTCGCGATGTATGGATAGAGCGTGCTCTTTTAAAATTTTATGATAAAGAGTTTAATCCTCAAATTTTTTCTCCATATGCCGGTATCGCACAGCAGTACATTTTTTATTATATACGAAACATATAAAAAAGCTTGCAATTGGTTGTTCTTAGTGGTATCATGTCCAATGCGCTCAATTTTACCATTTATTAGGAGGTCGCAGGTTTATAATGGCTAACATCAAATCATCGGCAAAGAGAGCTCTTCTTATAGAAAAAGAAACTGCAAAAAATAAAGCAGCAAAATCTCTTATGAAAACAAACATCAAAAAGTTTGACTCTGCTGTAGCAGGAGGAGATCAAAAATCTGCTGAAGCTGCATACAAAACAGCTGTAAAAACAGTCGACCGTGCAGCAACAAAAAATCTCATTCATAAGAATAAGGCCGCACGCAGAAAAAGCTCAATGACAAATAAGCTCAACTCAATGAGCTCTAAGTAATTTTATATAGTATTTTCAGATGTTTCACACCTTTTAACAGGTGTGGGACTTCTTTTTTATTATATGTGTTTTTCGCTCTTTTTCACTTGCTTTTTGAGTGTAAAATTGATAGAATAAAAGGGTCGAAATCTATGAGCGAAAGGTTCGTATAATATATGAATTCTGCCATCGATATTTGGGATAAAATTCTTGGTCTTTTACGCAAGGATTTAACACAAGTCGCTATCTCAACCTGGTTTGAAGATTGCAAAGCTGTTGAGTTTTCCGGCAATCGTTTGTTTATTCATACCCCTTCTGCTTATAATAAAAAAGTTATTGAGGAACGTTTCCTTGGCACTATAAAAAGTAACCTCGGAGAGTTATTCTCTTCCGGCGATTTTGACGTGATTGTTCTTGATGACGAAGGTCTTAAAACTATGACAGAAGCCGCAGATGTAAAGGATTCTCTCGGCATTGATGAATATACCTTCGAACATTTTGTTGTTGGCAGTACAAATAAGTTTGCACATGCAGCAGCTCTATCCGTGTCTGACGGAAATAAAAGTTATAATCCGCTTTTTATATATGGAGAGCCGGGGCTCGGAAAAACACATCTATTATATGCCATCCAACAAGCCGTTGAAAAAAAGTTTCCTCATTACAACGTTGTTTATGTCAAGGGAGAAAATTTTACAAACGAACTGATAGCAGCAATTCAAAGGGGAAAGAATATAGAGTTTCGGGACAAATACCGCGGAGCAGACTTTTTCTTAATTGACGACATTCAATTCATTGCAGGCAAGGACAGCTCCGAAGAAGAATATTTTAACACCTTTAATGCACTTTTTGAATTAAATAAACAGCTGGTGCTGACATCAGACAGACCGCCAAAAGACATGTATCTAATGTCCGACAGGCTCCGTTCCCGTTTTGAAGCCGGGCTTATGGTTGATATTAAACCTCCCGATGATGCTCTTCGTATAGCAATTATCAAAAATAAAGCAGAGCAGCTGGGAGTCATTCTTCCCGAGGATGTTATAAACTATATAGCGGAGAACCTGGGATCAAATGTGCGCCAGCTTGAAGGCGCCGTCAAGATGATTATCGCATACCGCGACATCATGGACGATGACATTACAGTCGATACGGCAAAAACACTTCTAAAAGAAAGGTTTGTCGGAGGAGGCGGAGATTTTATTCCTTCTGCCGATGCAATTATTGAAGAAACCGCAAAATACTATAATCAAAAACCCGAAGACTTAAAAAGCATCAGCCGTCATGCCGATACTGTCTTAGCACGCCACATATCTATGTACCTCATACGAAAATTAACAAACTTATCATTAAAAGATATAGGTTCAATTTTTGGGCGCGACCACACCACTGTACTCATTTCAGTCAGAAAAATTGATGATAGAGTTAGAGAAGATAATAACATGGCAAATATAATAAGAGATATAACTTCAAGCATTAATAACAAAACAATAAAATAATAAATATTATCTTATAAACATCTTACTGTTAATTAATGTTAACTAATGTTAATAATTTTTCTTTAAATAAAAATGCACAAAATTAATTAAAACTTTTCCACAATGACATTTTTTCAAATTACTTACTATTTCATTGCCTGCAGCACTTTTCCACAAATTTTTATACTACTACTTATACTACTATAATAATAATATTTATATTTATATATAACGAAAGGACTATCTTATGAAATTTACATGCGAAAAGCTTATCTTGCAAAATGCAATATTAACTTCTTCTCGCGCAGCAATGGTAAAAAGTCCTATACCTCTTCTTGAAGGATTATTAATTGAGGCAAATGAAGATAATATAAGTATTAAAGGCTATGACTTAAAAACGGGAATAGTCACAAAAATACCTGCAGAAATTGAGAAACCCGGTGGCATTGTCATTAATGCAAGATTGTTTTGCGAAATTATCAGAAAAATGCCCGGACAATATATTACCTTATCGGTAAATTCCGGACATATAGCAACAATCAGCAGTGAAATGAGCGAATTTGAAATAATTGGTTTTCCGACATCTGATTATCCGGAGTTGCCTGTTGTTGAAGAGCAGGAAGTAATAGAAATCAAGCAGACAGTTTTAAAAAAGATGATTTCTCAAACAAACTTTGCTGTCAGTGATAATGAATCACGTCCAATTCATACAGGAGCATTGTTTGAATCCGGAGAAGGGCAGTTAACAATTGTTGCTGTTGACGGGTACAGATTAGCACTTCGTCGTGAGCCTATAGAAAATAATGACAAAGAAGTGTTAAGTTTTGTTGTTCCGGGAGTGGCACTAAGCGAAGTTGAACGTATATTGTCAGAAGATGACAGTGTTATCAAATTAACTCTCGGGTCAAAACACATTGTGTTTAAAGTAGAAGATACCATTCTTATCTCACGCAGGCTTGAAGGAGAATTTTTAAATTATAAAAATTCAATTCCCGAACAGGCAAAATACAGGATTAAAGCAGAAAAAGACGAACTTATTTCAGCTGTTGAAAGGGTATCTCTTATCATCAGCGATAAAATGAAAAGCCCGGTAAAATGTATATTTGAAGATGGCATCATCAAGCTGTTTTCATCATCAGCTATTGGAAAAGCAAGTGATGAATGTGCAGTAAGCGGGGATGGAGAAGGTCTTGAGATTGGTTTTAACGACAAGTACCTGATTGAAGCTCTAAAGGCAGCACCGGCTGATAATATCACAATAGAGCTCAACTCGGGAGTGACTCCGTGTGTTATCTCCCCGGCAGACGACTCAAATAGTTTTCTATACATGATATTACCAGTAAGACTTAAAGCTGAAGGTATATAGACAAAATATGACAGTTGAAGGCTTACATCTTGACGGTTTTCGCAATTATACCACCGCCTCAATACATTTTTGTGACAGAATAAATGTTATAACGGGTCATAATGCACAAGGTAAAACAAACCTTATTGAAGCGATACACTACCTTGCGACAGGAAAGACTTTCCGCCCTGCAAGCGATAAAGAACTGATATTATTCAATCGGGAAAATGCTTCTATTCGGGCTGATATTTTATCAAGCGAACGTGAGCAAACGCTTGAAGCCCGGTTTTTTTACGGGCGACGTCGGGAACTTTATGCAAACGGAGTCAAGCTCAAAAAGCTGGCAGAGCTCACAGGACGCCTTAGTGTAGTGTTATTTTACCCGGACGATTTAACCCTTATAAAAGAAGGCGCAGCAGTCAGGCGAAAGCTAATGGACAGCACATTATCACAGCTTCGTCCGGGATACCTTGCAGCAATTACAGAGTTTACACGCCTATACGACCACAAAACAAGAATCTTACGCGATCACTACGAAAATCCCGGGCTGCTTGATTTACTTGAAGATTTTAATCTTCGCCTTGCAGAGCAAAGTGCAAAACTTATTTATTACAGAGCAGCATTTACTAAAAAACTTGCGCAAATTGCCGGTGAGATTCATAGTGACTTCACAGACAAAGGGGAAGAACTTATTATTAAGTATAAAACTGTTGGAGGAATGAATCCGTCCGATAAAACCCCTGCGCAATTATTACCAATGCTTCTTGAGCATCAGCACAGTCACTACAATGCAGAAATTCGCAGCGGCCAATGTTTATCCGGTGCACACAAGGATGACCTTGAGATTGAAATAAACGCAAAAGCAGCAAGAAAATATGCCTCACAAGGTCAGGCGCGGACAGCAGCAGTATCAATAAAGCTTGCCGAAAGAGATATCCATTTTAACGACAGAGGAGAATACCCCGTTTTATTACTTGATGATGTACTTTCAGAGCTTGATACAAAAAGGCAAAAGTTCATCTTAGGGAGAATCGAAAAAGGACAGGTATTTATCACATGTTGTGACGATGCAATTGCAGAAACGTTTAAAAGCGGGAAGATTATAAAGATAGAAAACGGAAAAGTGAGCTAATCGTTATGTATTTACATCTCGGACAAAATAATATGACAAATGAGTCGGATATTATAGGCGTGTTTGATATGGATAACACAACAGGTTCGTTTATAACAAGGCAGTTTTTAACAAATGCGGAAAAAAGCGGACGGATTATTAATGTTTCGGACGAAATACCAAGATCGTTTATAGTATGCAATGAAAATAACAAAAATAAAGTGCTCTTATCACAGCTTACGCCACAAACCCTCTTAAAGCGGACAGAGACAATGAAGGGAATTAGATTTTAATGGCAGAAAAAAATAATATTAGTGAAGATTTAGATAACGAAGTACTTCTTGAAGACTATGATGCTTCGCACATCCAAGTTCTTGAAGGACTTGAAGCAGTGCGCAAACGTCCGGGTATGTACATTGGCTCAACATCCTCATCAGGGCTTCATCATTTGGTTTATGAAATCGTCGATAATGCTATTGATGAAACTTTAGCCGGATTTTGCGATGAAGTATTTGTCATCATTCACAATGACGGAACACTGACAGTTACAGATAACGGAAGAGGCATACCTGTTGATATACAAGAACAAACAGGAACATCAGCTCTTGAGGTTGTGTTTACGGTTCTTCATGCAGGCGGAAAGTTTGGCAGCGGAGGCTATAAAGTAGCCGGTGGTCTGCATGGTGTCGGAGCTTCCGTTGTTAATGCCCTATCGCAGTGGCTCACGGCAAGAGTACACAGAAACGGGAAAATATACGAAATGAAGTTCTCCCGCGGAGAAATAACACAGGAGCTCAAAATCGTTGGTGATACAGATAAATCCGGTACAGAAGTAATCTTTAAACCGGACAGTGAGATATTTGACGATGTAGAGTTCAACTATGAAATATTACGCACCCGTATGCGTGAGCAGGCTTTTCTGAACGGCGGACTAAAAATAACGGTTCGAGATGAAAGAGAAGGACACAAAGCCGAAGATACTCTTTATTATGAAGGTGGAATCATTGAGTTTGTAGAGTATATAAACCGCAGCAAAACAGCTCTGCACGAAAATGTAATATACCTGGCGGAAGAAAGAGAAACCTCTACTGCAGCTGTTGCTTTGCAATACTGCAGCGATGTATACAATGAGTTTATTCTCAGCTTTGCAAACAACATTAACACACCTGACGGCGGCATGCATGAAACAGGCTTTAAAGCAGCGCTCACACGTGTTTTAAATGATTACGGTAAAAAGGCAAACATGCTCAAGGGTGACGACAAGCTCTCGGGTGAGGATTGCCGCGAGGGAATGACTGCGATTATCTCTGTCAGACTTATGGATGCACAGTTTGAGGGGCAAACAAAATCAAAGCTCGGCAACAGCGAGATGAGAACGTTTGTAGATAACCTGCTTACCGATAAGCTGACGATTTATTTAGAGGAAAACCCCTCTGTCGCCCGCGCTATTTTAGAAAAAGCAATCATGGCTTCCCGGGCAAGGGAAGCAGCACGAAAAGCCCGTGATAACATAAGGACAAAAAATGCTCTTGAGGGAATGTCACTCCCGGGCAAGCTTGCAGACTGTAATGTAGCAGACCCTGCTCTCACAGAGATATATATCGTCGAGGGAGACAGTGCCGGAGGCAGTGCAAAAGGCGGTCGCGACAGCCGTTTTCAAGCAATACTGCCACTATTTGGCAAGATGCTTAATGTTGAAAAAGCAAGAGCAGACAAAGTGTATGGAAACGAAAAGCTCACACCGGTCATAACAGCACTCGGCGCCGGTATCGGTGAAGATTTTGACGAGACAAAGCTTCGTTATCATAAGGTTATTTTAATGGCTGATGCTGATGTTGACGGTAGTCATATAAGAACGCTGTTATTAACCTTTTTCTTTAGATTTATGCGCCCTCTTATTGAAGGCGGATACGTATATGCCGCTCAACCGCCATTATTTAAACTTACAAGAGGAAAAACTGTACGCTGGGCACTCAACGAAAGCGAGCTGGAGACAACTCTTACCCAAATGCGCGGAGAAGATGGAAAAAGTAAAGTTGATATCTCACGAAATAAAGGTCTTGGCGAAATGGATGCACATGAACTGTGGGAAACAACCATGAACCCTGAAACAAGGGTGTTAAAGAGAATAGAAATGACCGATGCCATTGAAGCAGATGAAATATTTACTGTATTAATGGGAGAAAAGGTCGAGCCGCGAAAAGAATATATAGAAAAATACGCTAAGTACGCGATAAACTTAGACATGTGAGGATTAAAATGGCAAAAAAAGAAAAAACAGGGGATATCAGCTATCCCGATCAAATTATAGTAAAAGCACCGCTTGAGCAGGAGATGGAGACATCCTTTCTGACATATGCGATGTCGGTTATAATAGACAGAGCTCTGCCGGATGTACGAGACGGCCTTAAGCCTATTCACAGACGTATATTATATACAATGCACGAGAGTGGACTTACGAGCGATAAGCAATTTCGCAAATCAGCAACAGCGGTTGGCGAAATCATGGGTAAATATCACCCCCACGGAGACATGTCTATTTATGATGCACTGGTTAGAATGGCACAGGATTTTTCAATGCGTTATTTGCTCATATCCGGACATGGCAACTTCGGCTCTGTCGATGGTGACCCCCCTGCGGCAATGCGTTATACCGAGGCGCGTTTATCAAGGATATCAGACGAAATGCTCAGAGATATCGGAAAAGAAACGGTCGAGTGGGATCCAAACTACGACGAAACAAGAAAACAACCACGTGTTATCCCAAGCAGATTCCCGAATCTTTTAGTCAACGGGTCAAGCGGTATAGCTGTCGGTATGACAACAAACATTCCACCACACAACCTGACAGAAGCAATCAATGCAGTCATATGTATAATGGAAAATCCGGAAGCTGATTTAGATGACATTATGGAGCACATCTCGGGCCCTGACTTCCCGACTAAAGGC
>Ga0123356_10007710_pt1 | contig 10724 bp, 2 predicted proteins | sample TergutEmb28metaG_2_FD_92546 | JGI IMG/M metagenome (GOLD analysis project Ga0123356, IMG submission 92546) | Embiratermes neotenicus P3 segment gut microbial communities from Petit-Saut dam, French Guiana - Emb289 P3 | ecosystem: Host-associated > Arthropoda: Insects > Digestive system > Gut ... | reverse complement strand
TGCCGTGTCCGCCATCACGGGCATCATGATATTGAGTTGAAACTGTCCGCCGCTGGCACCGCAGAACGTCATCGTTTGGTCATTGCCGATCACTCTCGCACAGGCTTGCATCAAGGCTTCGCACAGTACCGGATTCACCTTTCCCGGCATGATCGAACTCCCCGGCTGCAAGTCGGGAATTTTGATCTCATAAAACCCCGCTCGCGGTCCACTGCCCAGCCAACGAATGTTGTTGGCAATGTTGAAAAGCGTTACGGCGATTGATTTCAAATTGGCATGGGAGTGAACTAACGCGTCCCGCTGGGCATTGGCTTCAAAGTGATTAACCGCTTCTCGAAAGGCAAACGAGTTGTCGGGCTGGGAAGCGTCCTGTTGGGGCAATTTCGCGGAAATTAATTCCGCAACGCGTTTCCCAAATCCGGGATGAGTGTTAATCCCTGTACCAACTGCCGTTCCGCCGATAGGTAATTGTCTCAATTTAACATAACCTTCTACGATAAACGCAAGAACACGCTCCATTTGATAACCAAAACCGCTAAACTCCTGCCCCAATGTAATCGGTGTCGCATCGGCAAGATGAGTGCGACCGATTTTCAGAACGGCATTCCAATCCGTGGCTTTTTCATAGAACGCCTCAAGAGCCTCAATGGCAACAGGCTTTAATCTCTCTATAAACAACCTTACCATCGCCACGTGTATCGCGGTTGGGAAAATATCGTTTGTGCTTTGCCCCATGTTGACGTGGTCGTTGGGGTGGATGGGGGAGAGCGGGGAGCGTAAGCCCGCCGGTGAGTCTGCCCCCTCTCCCTCTGGGAGAGGGTTGGGGTGAGGGCTTTCTCCGCTCCGAACAGCCCTCACCCTAACCCTCTCCCAGAGGGAGAGGGGATTTTTGTTCCCTGCCAATTCATTCGCCCTTCTCGCAATCACCTCATTCGCATTCATATTCGTCGAAGTGCCGCTGCCCGACTGGTACACATCCACGGGAAACTGATCGTCGAACTTGCCTTCGGCGACTTCGAGACATGCCTGTAAGAGAGCGTCAATCTGTTCCTCGGTCAGCGGGGAGCGTCCTGACTGCAAGAGTCCCAGTTCGGCATTTGCCTTTGCACATGCCCATTTGACGAGACCGAGGGCGTGGATCAACTCCGGCGGCATTGTCTTTCCCGAAATGGGAAAGTTTTCGACTGCTCGCTGCGTTTGGGCACCGTAATAAGCATCATCGGGAACCTGAACGGCTCCCATCGTGTCGTGTTCTGTTCGCATGGAGACATTGTATCCGATGCGGTTGCTTTGTGTCAGTCCATCCAGTTCGTTGCCGTATCCCGAAAATCCCGCCCAAAAATTAAAAAGAACATTCCAAACTGGTTCCAACGTACCATTTTCGTTCATTTCCTGTTTTCCCCAAACTACCCAAATCAAACATGAACAAGTGGACGGATGGAGAATTTCTGTAAAAATAGCGAAACTTTAACGATTTTACTGATTGTAGCGACTACGCAAGCCGATTACTTGACATGACGGGACAGTTCCGCTTTTCGGCGGGTCTCAACGACGTAGAAAAACCTGTTCGCATGTTCATCGGGTCGCCATGTCAAAATTATTCCCCCAAAAAATCGTTATTTCTATTGCACTTTTGTTGGTAGCCATCCTTGTCGGTTGCTCCCACCAAAAAACACAGCGTGGTCATCTCTTTCGCGGTGATTGGGCTTTCGAGTACAACCGAACCCCTTGGATCGGTTGTCCGCCTGATTCCGGCTATCAAGAAGTGAATGAGAAGGAACCCGGAATCCGTGGACTCCTCGCTTGCCTCTCAAAGGATGGCAATGACAAAGATCGGAAGAGATTCCGCCATCATTGCGCGATGAATTCCGAATGCAGCGTCAAGGAACCATGTAGCCGAACGCTCGGCTGCGGAATGTGGGTCGATCCCAATGATCCCACAATGCACGTCTCTCTCGGCGGTGCAGCGAGAGCCTGCGGGTTGTTGCCCTTCTGCGCCCCGCAAAAACCGTGTTGTCTCACGCCAAACTGCGGAAGACCGGCTAACGTCAATGTCAATCCGCAAACTCTGATGCAGACAAATCAAAATGTCGGCATGCTGGGTGGCATGCCAACCGTTCGAGGGATGAGTCCGACTGGTACAATTCCAAACGGAATGACTCCAACAGGGATAATTCCAAATGCGGCTATGCCCGGCAGAGCAATCGGGGCTGTTCCGGGAGGAACGCTTGTCAGCCGTGGAATTGTGCCGGGAGCATCGGCAATCACTTCCGGCGGAATGGTAGCGGCAATCGGTGTGGCAACGCCCGCCGGAATGATGACTCCCGTCGGTGTTCGTATGCCAAACGGGGCGGTCAGCAACGCCATCGTCCTTCGGGCTTGCGTCATGACACCGAATTGCACGGCGGCTCGCCCATGTAGTTTGACTCCGAATTGCGGTGGTGCCGTCGCGGTCAATATGGTGGCAAACAATGCCACTATCTTGGCTTCCGCATTGCAAGCACAGGGTGTTGCAGGCGGAGTGATGCAGGCGGGTGGGATGGGCATGTTGGTCAATCCAATCACGAATCAACCGATCAGCGGACTGACGATGAGCGGCTATCCACAAGCGGGATACCCGCCGATTGGATACGCACCGTCGGGTTATGCTCCCGGCTATCCTCGTTATGCGGTGGGAATGGTGGAGACCGGTGAAGTACCGGAAGCACCGGAAACACACCGCGAAGAAGAGGTCGTTTTGCCACAGGAAACCCGCTCGAATATGCCGGTGCCGCGATTCCATCCGATTCCTACACAACCGGTTTTTCAACGAAGCGAAGGAATGGCACCGGCACAGCGAACAACCGCAACGAATCACCGACACGACTTCTCGGAAAAAGAGTTGGAGGCGGCACTCGATCAAGCGTACCTCGAAGGGGTATCGGCAGCAATGGACGAAGTGGAGCGAAAGTTGGAAGAAAAACGTCAGGTAGTTGCGAGGGCAAAGTTGCAGGAGAAAATTTTACAGCAGACAGAAAGTTTTCAGCAAGAGTTAGACGCTCAAGAAGAGATGCGGATGCTTGCAATGCAGCGCGAACAGCAACTCCAGCAACAAGCGTTACGGCAGCAAGCCCAGCGGCAAACAGAAATGTTGGCGGTGGCGATGTCAGAACCGCAACGATTGCCATCGCCGAATATGGTTGCGATGGCAAGACCTCATCAGCAACAAAGCCCGTCGCAACCCAGTCCGATGGTTGCTGCTAGGCAGGGAAATCTTGCCAATGTGAGCCCGGCACTGTTGGCAGGAAGTTTGAAAACATCGGTTGTTAGCGGAGTCAATGAGATATTTGCTCCGCTTTTGGGGTCCCACCAGCGTGGACAAGTTGTTCCAGCAACGTCGCAGCCTCGGCAGCATTCTGTACAACCGAAGTCGGAATTATCGGCGGTGTATCCCGACCTTCCCAGAAGACCGCCCGTCTCGCCTTTCCCGCCGAACTATGGTTTGTTGCCGGACGACGAAACCGATTCGCTTATTTTGCAAGCACGATTTGCCGATGACGGCGTGCCGATTCGACCGTAGCAGCGGGACCAAATTCTCCTCTTCTTCATAATCGAAGCCGATCATGCTGGGCTTGATGTTGCAACCGCAGCATGTCTTTAACTGAAAAAATCGGCATTCTCTTTACATTCCTTGCATTCCATTCTTTTTTTCAAACATTTTATTTTTGTCCGGCGGGTGCCGAATGAATGGGCGTGATCGAAACGGCGTATGCCGTAACTTTAACCACGTCCCCCCAATGGCAACTTTCACATTACCCCACCGGTTCTGCGCCGTCTTGAGCATAGTCAGCCTCGTGCTGGTATTCACGTGTCTGACTCCTGAAAATGCCTTTGCGCAAGCGGGCAGCAATATACCGAATATTACGAATACCGGAAATGTTGCAAATGGTACAGACCTCCTCAATCTTATCCGAAGCCCAGGGGGGCTCAGACTTGTTCCAAGAGGCATCACGTCTGATTATGTGGTAGATGGCAACCGCACCAGCGTGTTTAGAGCAGTCTTGCCCGCTGCAACTCATGGATCAATTTTCGTTGCAGATAATACGAAACTCACGTTCCAAAACATTAATTCTGCTGGTCTTTACGGCGGGGCATTTTGGCTTAGTGGAAACAACATAGAATTCAATCTCATTGCCACGGAAGGTTCTCGTATCATATTTGAAAACAACACAGCAAGCTATGGCGGGGCAATCAATAACTACTGGAACAGCCGGGTAAAAATAATCGGTGCCGACTTTACGGGCAACAATGCAACCGTATGGGGCGGGGCAATTCAGAACTACCGTTCGGGACATATAGAAATAGAAGATGCTACTTTTACAAACAACACCGCAGCCACTTATGGCGGGGCAATTAATTTCGGCGCGGAAGGTCCAGGGGGATCGTTGATGTTAGCAGATGTTACTTTTACAAGAAACCGGGCAATCTATGGCGGGGCAATTCAGAACTTCCAGAATGCACCAATGACGTTAGAACGTGTTCATTTTGAAAACAACGTAGCAACGGGAGCAGCAGGACGGGGCGGGGCAATTCACAACAGGTATGGAGCACTGGAGTTAACCGATGTTACTTTTTCAGGAAACACCGCTAGTTTCGGCAATGCTATTTATAATGAAACAGGAAAAATCACACTGAATCTTGTCGAAAAGGATACAATTTTCAATACCGGCGATATTTATTTCGGTATTAGTGTTGGATTGACGAAAAGGGAATTCATTGCAAATGTTGATCCAGGCAGAACGCTCGAAATGGGTACAAACGCAATAGGGCGAGGGACAGGAGCTTGGGATATTGGACTCGAAAAGGAAGGAGAGGGCACGTGGCTCTTTGCAGGCGACAATGCACTAAGTAGAACAAGCATCGACATCAAAGAGGGCAATGTTACATTTGCTGGCACAGGAACATCGGACTTTGCCAATGGAATAAAAATCGAAAGCAAAGGTACGTTGCAACTTGGAAACGGTAATATCAGTGGACCATTGTTTAGACTCGACAGTAATATCACTAATAATAGTGGGACGCTGATTCTCAATCGTAGTGATGATTTTACGCTCGTTGGTACCGCCGCTTCGGGTGCTACCATTGCAGGTATTTCGGGAGACGGCATTGTGAGGCAAGAGGGGCTTGGCACCGTAACCCTTGGCGATCAGACGGGGCACAGACTCCAACAGGACAGAGGAACAATCAATCTCACAGGTAATTGGATTGGCGATTTTGAGCAAAGGACCGACGCGCCCACACGAACCGGCGGAACGTTGACCGGCAATGGTACGATAACCGGCAACGCTAAGATTAGTGGTACCATTGCGCCGGTGAGTACGTGGTCAAGTGGCGCATTGGCAAACACATTGACTATCACCGGCGATGCAATTTTCAACAACAACGCAACGCTTGCCATTAACCTGCACACTCCGTCCACACCTCCTCATCCCTTCTTGGACTTAGGCACTTCAGACCAACTTGTAGTAGGAGGCGAAGTTACTTTCGGCAACGACATGTTCAACGTCGATATTGGTAAATGGGAAAACGGCAGGTTCGCCATCATCATTGCTGGCACAATGAATCACGATTTCATAAAAGACTTTAACTATACCATTACACTTTATGGCAACACCCTTGGTTCGCGACAATGGGCAGAACTTGAAGAAGAGAACGACACGTTGTTTCTCACGACGGTCCAGACGGCTGATAATCGTGATATTTTCTGGACAGGCAACCACAGCGCGGTCTGGGACACGGCTACTGGATACACGATCACTGAGGGACACAACTGGATAAACAAGATGGGTTTTGGCATTGAACCAGAAGACGCGTTCAATTCGCTTGATTTTGTTACTTTTAATGTGCTTGATAGCGCAAGCAAACCCGAAAACCGCGACATCTGGATTGACAGCACCAACGTAGAAGTTACAGGCATGGCGATCACTGGCGGCGACTACACGTTCTCCGGCGGCGGGATTATCGGTGTTAAAATGGAGGAACCTTCCTGGGACAATAGAACAACAAACTCAGGCGCACTCGATATTACTGGTGCTGGCACAAGAGCGACGTTCAATAATGCGCTTGATTTCGAGAATGGCGTGAAAATTGGAGTCGGCGCAACAATCATACTTGGCAATGACGTATCCGGTAACGCGGGCAGTTTCGCAAGCGGCATGACGATTGACAATGCCGGAACGCTGGAGTTTGACCGCAGCGATGACTTTACGTTCTCCAATACCCTCACCGGGACCACCGGCACTGTCCTGCAAAGCGGCAGTGGCACCGTAACGTTGACCGGCGTAGCAGACGCAGCGGGTACGGTTGGCAGACAAGAGGGTACTCTCAAACAGGCTGCCGGAACAATCAATCTCACAGGCACTTGGAACGGCAAATTTGAGCAAACTTCCGGGACATTGACCGGTAATGGTACAATAACCGGCAACGCAGAAATTGGTGGCATCATTGCGCCGGTGAGTACATGGTCAGGCGGCACATTGACAAGAACATTGACTATCGAAGGCGAGGCAGACCTCACCGGCGCAACACTTAGCATCAATCTCGGTCCCACTTTCGTTCCATCGCCCGGCATTTCGAGTTCAGATAGGATTGTCGTAACCAATACTGGTACCGATGTCGTTACCCTTACCAGCACGACAAAAATTGACCTTGGCAACTGGGAGACCGGTAGATTCGCGATCATCACCTCCAACGGCACAATAGCAGGTGCCAATACCATTCCAAAAAATAACGTTACACTCGGCGGCAATCCGCTCGGCTCACGGCAAGATGTAACACCATCTTACAGTACGCCAAACGCGTTAATTCTCGAGATGACAAACCTCGGAAATCGTGATCTCGTCTGGAGGGGGAATTCGGATTCCGCCTGGAACATGCGTTATGATGCCAGCTATGACAACTGGGAAAGTACAGCAGGAAGTGTTACCGAACGCGACTGGTTCAATACGGATGATTATGTTATTTTTAATAACACATCAAGCCAAGAACGCCGCAATGTCGAGGTTGTAAACGGTGCAGGTGTAAGGGTTTCCGGCATGCGAATTGATGGCGGTAATTACACTTTCTCCGGCGGCAGAATCTACGGACACGGCGCTGTTCCTCCCCCAGTGTCCGGCACCACACACACCATAGATGGAGAACTTAACGTTACCGGCGGCAGAGCAACATTCCTTAATGCCATCGACTTCGTGAATGGTGTGAATATTGCAAGCGGTGCAACAGTCGAACTCGGTGATGGCGGCAGTTTTTCTGATACCACAATGATTGCCAATGCCGGTACGTTGTGGTTCGATCGAGAGGCAATCTACACATTGACAAATATCATCACGGGAACCGGCAATGTGATAAAAACTAACATCGGAACATTGATACTCGATGCTGATGAGATGGGAGGTAACTTTACACAACTCGAAGGGACTGTCGTACTGATTGCCAAACAAATGTTCGATGCGCAGGACATTTTTATTGGTTTTGACGGAAGAACTTGGACCGGCGATTACACACAAGACGACGGAACGTTCTTTTCCGGGAACAACACGACGATAACCGGTAAGTACATGCAAAACGGCGGAACGTTCTTTGCTGGAAACGGTACAACGATAGAAAAAGATGCCGAATTTTCTGGCACCACTTACTTCGATCAAGAACTGTTGTCTCACGGTACATTGACTATCGAAGGTAATGCACGTTTCGACGGCGCAACGCTTGGCATGAAACTCAATGCCGATGGTGAGTCTTCAGATTTGATTGATGTAAAAGGAGCGGTAACACACGGCGATTCGACGACCATCGGGCTGATGTTTTGGGAGGTCGGAACCTTTACGTTGATGACCGCCGATGGAGGCGGAATCATTCCCGGAAGTTTCACCATTGACCGCTCATCCTACGGTTCGCGGCAAGTAACAGACCTTTCCAAGTCAACCGAACGTGAGTTGATTCTCACCACAATAAGCGAAGAAAATCGTAATCTCGTTTGGACAGGCGGCGCGAGCGGCAACTGGAACACAATTGCCGTAAACAACTGGAAGAATTCGCTTTCGGATCACGAACCCGAAGACATGTTCAATCCAAACGACTTTGTTACCTTTGATAGCACAGGGCAAAACCAGGGCAACGTCCAGATCACGAACGGTAGCGCACAGGTTTCCGGTATGCGAATCACCGGCGGCAATTATACGTTCTCCGGCGGTACCATTCACGGCATTGAGCCGCCTGCAACGGGACAAACCGTAACAGGAAAACTTGAAGTTACCGGCAACAACACGACAGCGACGTTCAACAATGCCGTCAACTTTATAAACGGCGTGGACATTGAAAGCGGTGCAGCAGTAAGGCTCGGCAATGGTGGAAGTATCACTGGAAACACGTCGGTTAAAAATGCCGGAACGCTCGGTATCAATGGCAGCGGACCCAGAACCATTGGCGGCGACCTCACAATGCAAAACAACAGTACGTTGGAAGTTAGTGTCAACAGGGCAACTGGCGAGCACAGTACTCTTGTCGTTAGTGGCGATATAACAATCGTCAACGGTGCGAAACTCGACATCTATGTCGCCGACCGGACTGGTACGCGAAACGAATTCCGCATCATTGAAGCCGAAGAGTCGCAATTCGTTAATGGAAGAAATGCACTGTTTTCACTAACTGGTACTTGGGAGGACAACTTTGATCATGGCATTGATGAACATGGTTACTGGGTCTTTTGGACAGCCAGAACACCGGACTTTGCAAAAACTATCTGTCGTTATGGCACGCCAAATGCGATCCGTGCCGCCAAAGGAATGGATAGAATCAACGAACTTGGTTTGACCGGAAACATTTCCGAGTTGTACAACGCATTGGCTTGGATGCCGAATGACGATCCGCAAGGGTTGGCAGATGCCTTCGCCCAGTTGCACGGTGAGGTTTTCGCCGCAAGCCGAATGACACTTGCGAATATGCAGCGTAGTTTCCAGCGGCGTTTGCCGAGTGCTTGGGATCGCTTGACTGTCCCTCGCTATGACGGTGTGTACCGGGGCTTTGTTCCGTATGCTTCCATACCTCGCGTCTCACTGTACAGACCGACCACTTGGGGTGCGTTCACCGGCGATTATCGGGAACGCGAAAATATCGGTCGTTACAGTCGTTACGAACTGCGAACTGTGGGAGTGATCGCCGGAATGGATACCACTGTTTCGCGGAACATGTTTGTCGGTGTTGCCTTCGGATACGACAATGCGTATCAGAATTTCAAGACGATTCGGTCGAACAACCAAATTGACGTTTTCCGCACCGCACTTTATGGTGGTTGGCACAGTGGGGAAACCTATATCGACGGCTATATTGGTTACACGAAAAACTGGAACAAGACCCGTCGAGACATCAACATTCCCGGGTTCAGCGGCATTGCTCGGAGTCAATTTAATGATGATATGTTTTCGACTGGCTTTGAAATCGGACGCAAGTTACCCTTCGTTGGCAGATCACATTTGACACCGAGTATTGGTTTGCATTACATCCACCTTGCTACACCGAGAGTGATGGAAAGCGGGGCGGGCGTTGCCGATCTGCTCGCTCATTCGCACCATTACAATTCGCTGCGTTTGCCTGTGGGAGCAAAATTGAGCCGGAACTTTTACGACGGCGGTCTTGTTTGGACACCGGAAGTGAGGGCATTTTACATTCGTGAAATGGCAGATGCTTCGGTTCGGACGGGCACATCCTTTGCTGCTGTGTCGGGCGTACCTTTCTATGCCGAAAGCGGCAAGTGGGGGCGCGACAGCGGACGTTTGGGTGCAGGACTCAACGTTCAACTGTCGAATTGGCTGAACTTCCGTGTTGATTACGATTACGAAGTGTATAATCACACCGCATCGCAGGAGTTGGGCGCAACGCTGGGGGTGCGGTGGTAACGATTGATGCGGTGATCGAAGCCGATACTTGACTGTTGCAGGATCGTATTCCATTTTGCCTCCAAGACGATTGGTAGGAGTTGACAATCACCGTGAGAATACTACACTATGATGAACGTCTCTTACCAACGATAACGACAACAAAATGAGTGGAAATTATGACATCGGATTGATGGGGCTCGCCGTCATGGGGCAAAACCTCGTACTGAACATGGTCGATCACGGCTACACCGTCGCCGTTCACAACCGCACAGCCTCCGCAGTAGATGAATTCATGGCACAGCCGGAGTGCCAGTCCAAAGGAGACAAACTCGTCGGAACCTATTCGCTTAAAGAACTTGTGTCCAAACTCAAACGTCCCCGAAAGGTCATGCTCATGATCCAATCAAAGGACGCGGTTCCCGCCCCGAACATCGCTCTCTACCCGGAACTCGCTGCCGTTGATAATGTCATTGAGCAACTCATACCGCTACTTGAACCGGGCGACATCATCATCGACGGCGGAAATACCCACTACAGCGATACCGAACGTCGCACGAAATTCGTTGAAAGCAAGGGTTTGCTCTTCATTGGCACGGGTGTTTCCGGCGGCGAAGAAGGAGCACGCAAGGGTCCCAGTATTATGCCCGGCGGGTCGGAAAAGGGCTGGGAATTCGTCAAACCGATCTTTCAGGCAATTTCAGCAAAGGTGGGTCCGAAAGGGGACATACCTTGCTGCGAATGGGTCGGTGCCCGGGGTGCCGGACATTATGTCAAAATGATCCACAACGGCATCGAGTACGGCGATATGCAGTT
>Ga0123356_10007708_pt1 | contig 10726 bp, 10 predicted proteins | sample TergutEmb28metaG_2_FD_92546 | JGI IMG/M metagenome (GOLD analysis project Ga0123356, IMG submission 92546) | Embiratermes neotenicus P3 segment gut microbial communities from Petit-Saut dam, French Guiana - Emb289 P3 | ecosystem: Host-associated > Arthropoda: Insects > Digestive system > Gut ... | reverse complement strand
GGCGCAGCGCGCCCACGACTTGTTCCTCACGATCGTGGCCGAGGTTGTCGGCACGGATCAGGCCAGCCAGTACGCGGCGCTGCTGATGACCAGCGCCCACGGCGCAGCCGATCTGCAGATCAGCGGCCACCTGACCTGGGACAAGTGGCACGCCACGGCCGAGGACCTTGTTGAGTTGCTGATTGGCCTGCTGCCACGTGTCAGCTAGAGCCGCGATCCGGCCATGGCAATCCAGCGGGCAGGCACGAGGAAGTTAAGCCCCGAGGGGGCCGTTGCCCGGGATTCCGCATGCAACCCGGGCGCGCCACCCTCTAAAGTGGGGGACTATGTGCAACTGCGCTGCCATGAACATCTGGCCCGCCGCCTGACGGCGGTGCCGCGCTCTCGTTACTGAGACCTGACTGCGCTCCGTTCTGGGGCCAGTGCCAGGGCGAACCGCCGGACCAAGCGTCCATTCCGGCATCGGTATCACCTTCGCCGCGCCGGTTCGTCCTGCCCGAACAGGGGAGTCATGCCTCAGTCACATCCGTCACATCGTTCTCAATCACCCTGGGAAGACCCAGAATCACCCTGGGAAGACTCAGATCCGCGCGCCCTTATCGTGTCCAGGCTCTTCGCGGCGGCGCTGCGGCACCTGGGAACAGCCGGGGACAACTGGCTAGCGGGCCTGCCGGAGCTGGTCGCGAGCCTGGAAGCAGACTGGTCGGTAACCGTCAGCGCCGCCTTGGCGGGCGGTAGCACCTCCTACGTCGCCGAAGCGATCGGAAACGACGGCACGCCCTCGGTCCTCAAGGTGGCCCTGCCTCCGGGCATGCCCGGCTTCGTCTCCTTCGAACAGCAGCTGGCCGCACTCCAGCTCGTCGGTGGCGACCCCTACGTGCGCCTGCTCCGCTACGACAAGTCCCGCCGGGCCTTCCTGCTCGAGCGCCTCGGGCCGCCGCTGACCAGTCTGGGATGGCCCGCGTCGCGACAGCTGGACACGCTGGTGCGCACCGCCGCGCGCGGCTGGCGCCCGGTGACGGCCGGCCAGTTCCCCACGGAGGCGGCCAAGGCCCGCTGGTTCGGCGAATACGTGGCCACGGGATGGGAGGAACTCCAGCGGCCCTGCCCGGAAGCGGTCGCGGAACGGGCCGTCCGCTATGCCGCCGTGCGGGAGGCCGCCTTCGACCCGCGCCGGGCGGTGCTCGTCCACGGCGACGCGCACGCCTTCAACCTGCTCCAGGTGCCGGGACAAGCTGGCGGGTTCCGGCTCATCGACCCCGAAGGAGTTGCCGCGGACCCCGCCCTGGAGCTGGGCGTGATCATGAATCACCTGAACGACGGCCTCGCGGACCGCGAACCGGCAGAAGCAAGGATGATCATGACACGTCGCTGCCGGCAGGCCGGCCGGCTGGCCGGCGCCGACCCCGAGGCCATCTGGCAGTGGACGTACATCCAGCGGGTGGCCAGCGGCCTGAACCTGCTCCGCATCGGCGACCACGCCGAATCGGAACGGGTCCTGGCCGGCGTCGCCAGGCTGACCGCGGGGTAATCCGCTGGCTCCACGACATGGCCGCTGCCGGCGTAGGTGCCGGTTCCTGGGCGTTCGCCTGACCCCGGAGCCCGGGAACCGGCTCCTGTAGTCGGGAACCGGCTCCTGTAGTGTGGTGAGCCCCCCGCAGATGGATAGCGATGAAAGCGGGAGGCGTTCATGACAACGGACGTCAAGAGCCAGAAAGCCCGCAAGGTTGCGGTGCTGGGCCCGATTCCTCGCGACCAGATTGTCACCGGTGACGGTGAGCGGTTCGAGAAGTACGGCTGCGCCCTGTACACGGCGGTCGCACTGTCGGCGCTCCTGGATGCTGGCGACACGGTCGTGCCGGTATCACACGTTCACCGGAAGGACGAGGGGCCGATCAAGGAGCTCCTGGCGCCCTTCCCGAACATCGACACCTCGGGTATCACGTCGTCGGCCGACCGGGGGGACTGCGTCGAGCTGCGGTATTTCGGGCGAAACCGCCGCTCCGAACGGCAGACGAGCTTCATGGATCCCATCCTGCCGGCCGATGTAGACCAGGTGCTCGACGCGGACGCGTTCGTCTGCGTGCCGATCACCGACTATGAGGTGGGGCAGGCGACGCTCCGGTACATCAAGGAGAACAGCAGCGGGACCGTGGTACTGGATGCCCACGGTCCGACGATGACGCTGACCCGCAGTGGCGAGCGTCAGCCGAGAGTGTGGGCCGACCAGGACATCTGGCTTCCCTACATTGACATCCTGAAGATGAACCTCGAGGAAGCGCGCGCGGCCTGGCTGGGAGAGACAGCGGACCTGACGGCGGATCCGCGCAATCGGATCACCGAGGATCTGCGCGGACTGGCACAGCATTGCCTGGACTACGGCGTCGGGGCGGTGTGCGTGACCCTCGACGAGCAGGGCTGCGTGGCCTTCTACCGCAACGGCTCCGGGGAGTTCACCGAGGAGAACGTCGACCCCGTACCGGTCGAGCACGTCGTGGACACAACCGGTGCGGGCGACTCGTTCGCCGCCGGGCTGGCCTACGGCTACCTCGCCTACCACGACTACGTAGCCGCCTGCCAGTACGGGAACGCCATGGGCTCTCAGCGCTGCACCGGGCCTGGTACAACGCTGAACGTCTACCTGCCGCGAGAGGAGACGGACCGGCAGATCCTCGCGACTTTCGGGCAGCGGGGACGGCAGGCGATGCCGTGAACGGCTTCACGCTCGGCTACGACAGCTTCGACTCAGCGGCCGAGGGACTGCGGGAGGCGCTGACCTCCACCGGCAACGGCTACCTGTGCACCCGCGGCGCCGTGGAATGGGAGGACGCGGACGGCGTGCACTACCCGGGCACGTACGCGCATGGCGGCTACAACCGTGAGACCACGATCCTCGGCGGCCTGCCCGTGCTCAATGAGGACCTCGTCAACCTGCCGAACTGGCTGGTCCTTGAGCTGCGCATCGAAGGCGAGGAAGCGATCAGGCTCGCCGATGTCGAGCTGCTCGGATACCGCCACGAATACGACATCCGGAACGCCAGCGTCTCCCGGCGGATCCGGTTCCGTGACCGGGCCGGCCGGGAGACAACGCTGGAAAGCCGCCGGTTCGTCAGCATGGCCGACCGGCATCACGCCGGGATCGAGTGGATCCTCACCCCGGAGAACTGGTCCGGGCACGTCGACGTCATCTCCGCGCTCGACGGGCGGGTGAGCAACGCTGGAGTTGCCCGCTACCGGCAGCTGGAAGGCCGCCACCTGAACCCGGTTTCACCGCGGACGTTCGGACCGGAAGTCATCGCGCTGAAGGCCGAGACCCGGCAGTCGAACCTGTACATCAGCCAGGCGACGCGCACCCGCGTGTTCCACGATGGCGCGGCGCTGCCAGCCAGCCGGACACTCCACCAGATGGAGGACTACATCCAGCAGGTGGTGGCCTTCGATGTACGCCAAGGGGAGCCCATCCGGGTCGAGAAGATGGTCGCCTTCTATTCGTCCCGGGACCCGGCGGTCAGCGACACGCTGGTGCGGGCGGCTAGGTCGGCGGCCCGCCACGACGACTTCGCCGCGTCGTTCGAGCGGCACAGCGCGGCGTGGAGCGAACTGTGGCGGACGTGCGACATGCGGGTGTCCGGAGACGAGGAGGTTCAGCTGCTGCTCCGGCTGCACATCGCGCACCTTCTCCAGGTGTGCTCCTGGCACACCGCCGACCTCGACGCGGGGATGCCCGCGCGCGGGCTGAACGGCGAGGCGTACCGCGGGCACGTGTTCTGGGACGAGATGTACGCGTTCCCGTTCCTGAACTTCCGGCTGCCCGAGGTGTCCCGGGGCCTGCTGATGTACCGCTACCGCCGGCTCGGCGAGGCCCGGGCAGCCGCCAAGGAGGCGGGGCTGCGGGGCGCGATGTTCCCGTGGCAGAGCGGCAGCGAGGGGGTCGAAGAGACCCAGCTCGTCCACCTCAACCCGCTGTCCGGGCACTGGGAGCCTGACCTCAGCCGCAACCAGCGGCATGTCAACGCCGCGATCTTCTTCAACATCTGGAAATACCTGCAGGCCACCGGCGACTACGCGTTCATCGAACGCTACGGCGCGGAGATGCTGCTGGACATCGCGCGGTTCTGGGCGTCGATCGCCCGCTTCAACCCCGAGCGTGAGCGCTACGAGATCGGTGGCGTCATGGGCCCCGACGAGTTCCACGAGCGGTACCCGGGCGCAACCCAGGGCGGGCTCCGCAACAACGCCTACACCAACGTCATGGTCGCGTGGCTCTGCGACATCGCCGGCCAGCTGCCGTCACTGCTGCCGGCCAGCAACGCCGAGGGACTGCGCGACCGGCTCGGCATCGGTGACGACGAGCTGGCGCTGTGGCAGGACATGAGCCGCCGGATGTTCGTTCCGTTCCACGATGACGGCATCATCAGCCAGTTCGAGGGCTATGCGGACCTCGAAGAACTGGACTGGGACACCTACCGCGGCAAGTACGAGAACATCCAGCGGCTCGACCGGATCCTGCGCGCCGAGGGCGACGACCCGAACCGGTACAAGATCGCCAAGCAGGCCGACACCGTGATGCTCTTCTACCTGTTCTCGGACGCGGACCTTCGGCAGATCTTCGGCCGGCTCGGGTACGACTACGGGCCCGACACCGCCGTGCGGACCATCGAGTACTACGACCAGCGGACGTCGCACGGCTCCACGCTGAGCTTCGTCACCCATGCCGGAGTCCTCGCCGGCATCGACCCGGAGAGCTCGTGGGACCGGTTCCTTGTCGCGCTCCGCAGCGATGTCGGCGACATCCAGGGCGGCACGACGAAGGAAGGGATCCACCTGGGCGTCATGGCCGCCACCCTCGACGTCGTGCAGCGGTACTACGCGGGCGGGTACATCCGCGACGACGTGCTGTACTTCGACCCGCGGCTGCCCAGCGGCCTGGACGGCCTGTCCTTCCCGATGCAGTTCCGGGAGGCCCCGATCCTGGTCACGCTGGGCGGCGGCCAGATGACGATCGAGGTTCAGCCAGAGGGCCCCAACCACGTGATCCGCGCTGGGATACGCGGCGACGTCCGGGAGCTGTGCCCGGGCGACCGGGCCGTTTTCGAGCTCGGTCAACCAGCGGCTAACCGCCCGCGCTAGGCCGGCCGTTTTGCCGCCAACGATCCTCCGGCGATCAGGCGGCATCGCTGCTCGTCTGGTCCAGCAGCAGGTCGCGGAGCCGGCGACGCCCGCGGTGCAGCTGTGAGCGGACCGTCCCGATCGGCGTACCCGTGAGGTCGGCGATCTCCTGGTAGGCGTAGCCCTCGACATCCGCCAGGTACACCGCGGTGCGGACATCCCGGCTGAGCGTCTGGAGTGCCATCCGCACGCGCGCGTCGGGCTGATGTGCCATAACCGCCGCTTCCGCCGACTCCTCCAAGGGCACGGGGTCACCCTCGCCAATTGCCCACTCCCGGTTGAGCATCTGAATGACGTCCGCTCGCCGGGGCTGTCGCTGCCGTTTCCGGTAGCTAGTGACGAACGTGTTGTAGAGGATGCGGTGCAGCCAGCCGGCCAGGCTGCTGCCCGGCTGGAACCGCGCGAACCCGGCATACGCCCTCGCGAACGTCTCCTGGATGAGGTCCTCGGCGTCGGCGTGGCTGCGGGTCAGCCGAAGCGCCGCGGGATACATCCGGTCCATATATGGCAGCACCTCGCGCTCGAACCGGGCGGCGTGCTGCCCGCGCATCTCAGCCAGCGCGGGTGCCGAGCCCGATGCGGGCTTGGCGAGCTCGTTCATGCGTCATTGCCTTTCTTGCTTTTCGACTTCGATCAGCTCGCCAAGGCTCGCGCTCATCATGGTGAGCAGCCCTCACCCGATCAAGGTGATTCGTAACGCGTAACCGGCCAGCGACGCGGTCCTCGCCCGCCGCGGCCAGCCTGGACCGGGCTTTCCGCGGGCGCAGCGGGCCAGGCCGGAGTGAAAGCGTCAACCTTCGAGCGTCGCAGGCCGGGCACATGGCCGGTTCTCGTCGGCAGCCAGGGTGCGATCCTCAAGCTAGCCCGGGCTAGCGGGCGCGAGCGGGCGTTCCGGCGGTAGCCTGACCGCGGATGACGCCGTGGCCGATCAGGCCGTCTCCCCGTATGTTGTCGCCCACGATGACGTCGGCCCAGATCGTGAAGCGCTGGCCGCGGGCGAAAAACCTGGCGGCTTCAGCGTCGGCGAGGGGGACGATGACGGTTGAATCGCACCCGCGCGCAGGAGGATGCCCGTCGCGGACGATGACGGCCGGGAAGTACCGGTCGTCGGAGGGCTGGATCACGCAGCGGCACGGCGCTGGCTCAGGACGGGCGGCGGCGGCCTGGTTATGTGCCGGGGTGAGCGTGATCAGGGCCGTGAACGTGTAGCGCAGCACTGTTGCTGTCTGTCTGGGGCGCGGGCTGGGTTCCGGCGTGCCGTGCGATGCCTTCCAGCAGGTAGCGCAGGCCCTGGGTGAACTGCCCAGTGGTGGTGTAGGCGGCGAGCTGCCGGGCGAGGTCACCGGCGTCGCCGGCTCCCGGGGCCCCGGCGGAGCGCGAGGCTTCGACGGCTGCGAAGCCGATGGTGTAGGTGTGCAGGGCTCCGTAGGAACTGCGGGCGGCCGCCTCGTCAAGCCCGGCCCGTCGCAGGACTTCCATCATGGCGTTCATCCGGTCGACGGCGGCCGCGGAGATGACGGGGTGGCTGAGGTAGACGTGCAGGGCGGCGGGCTGGGTAACGAGGAGCTCACGCAGCCTGGACGCGGCCTCGGTGATCCACGCCTGCCAGTCGTCCTCGGCCGCTGACGGGCGCCAGGATCGAGCGAGCAGCCGGTCGGTTACCTCGTTGAGGAGGTCGTCCTTGTCACGGATGTGCCGGTAGAGCGACATCGGCGCTACGCCGAGTCCGGATGCCAGGCTGCGGACAGTCATCTCCTCGTACCCTCCGCCCGCGACGATCTCCATCGCGGCCGTGATGATGTCCTCGCGCGAGATCGTCCCCCACCGGGCGCGGCGCGCTGGCGGCCTGCTGCGCTGTCGCGCGGCGGCCTCGGTGCTCCGGGCTGGTTCAGCCATGAACTCAGCATACCAACATTGCGTACGCGTACGCGTCCGGTTGCTATTGTGTACAAGTACGCATGTGGTCCGGCCCCCGGCCCCGTCTAGGGCCGAATGGTGGTGACAGTGGCCGCCGGTTGGCCTAGGAGGACGGTCATGACGAGCACGGTAGCGCCGAGATTTCTTGCCCGACCCGGGGTATCCCGGGCGACTGGGTGGCTGCGGGCGGGGCGCGGCGGCCTGTTCCTGCTCGCATTGCTCGTCGGTGCCGGGTCAGGGCTGGGCGCCGTGGCGTTCCGGTACCTGGTCAGTTTCTTCACCTGGCTGGCCACCGGTCACAGCCAGTTCGGTCAGCAGGGGCGTGTCGGCAGCAGTCACCTTCCCTGGCTGGGCTTGGCGTTCTTCGTCCTGATTCCCGCGATCGGCGGGCTGGTGTACGGGCCGCTGATCTACCGGTTCGCCCGGGAGGCCCGCGGTCACGGCGTGCCGGAGGTCATGATCGCGGTCGCTGAGGGCGGCGGCCGCATCCGGCCGCAGGTCAGCGTGGTCAAGGCGCTTGCGTCCGCGCTGTGCATCGGTACCGGCGGGTCCGTCGGCCGTGAGGGCCCGATCGTGCAGATCGGCTCCGCGATGGCCTCCAGTCTCGGGCAGTGGATCGGGATGCCGGAGAGCCGGCTGCGGATCATGGTCGCCTGCGGCGCGGCCGGCGGCATCTCCGCCACGTTTAACGCCCCGCTCACCGGGGTGTTCTTCGGCGTGGAGATCATCCTCCGCGAGTTCTCGGTCGACGCGCTGTTCACCGTGATGCTGTCGGCCATGATCGCCGACATCACCGCCCGGCCATTCCTGGGCAGCGGGCCGTTCCTGTCCGGCATCCCGGCCGGCGTGACGCTGCACCGATCCGGGGACTACCTGCTGGTCGCGGTGCTGGCGGTGCTCGCCGCGCTGATGGGCCTGGCGTTCAAGGCCATCCTGTACAAGACCGAGGACCTGTGCGACCGGGTGTGGGCGGGGCGTCCGGAGTGGGCGCGGCCCGCCGTCGGCGGCCTGGTCCTCGGGCTCCTGCTGCTGGCCATTCCCCAGTTGTACGGGGTCGGCTATCCGGTGATGTTCCAGACCGCGGCGGGGGACTATGCGCTGTGGTTTGTCCTGCTGCTGGCGTTCGGGAAGATCGTGGCGACCAGCCTGTCGATCGGGATCGGCGGGTCCGGCGGGGTGTTCGCGCCGTCGCTGTTCATCGGGGTGACATCCGGCATGGCCTTCGGCGACGTCGCTCATCACCTTTTCGGCGCGAGCGCGGGGCAGCCGGTGCTGTACGCGGTGGTGGCGATGGGCGCGGTGTTCACCTCGGCCGCGCGCGCCCCGCTGACCGCACTGGCCAGCGTGGTGGAGATGACCGGCGACTTTTCGCTGACGCTGCCGGTCATGCTGGCGGTCGCGATCGCGTCCGCCGTCTCCCGGGCTCTTTCATACGGGACCATCTACACCACCAAGCTGCTACGCCGCGGCACCGACATCGACCGCGCCACGGTGTCCGCATGACGGGCTGGCTGTTCTTGCGGACATGTACGCGTTACTGTTGTGTACATGTACGCATCTGGCTGGCCCGGCCCCGCTATAGAGACGTTCGGGTTGAGCAAGCGTTACGGTGCCACTACCGCCGTGGACAACCTCAGCCTGCGGGTCGACCAAGGGCAGGTCTTCGGCTTCCTCGGCCCCAATGGAGCGGGCAAGTCGACGACCATCCGGATGCTCCTGGCGCTGCAGCGGCCGACGAAGGGCCGGGCCCGGCTCCTTGGTCTCGACAGCGCTGCCGACAGCGTCGAGATTCACCGTTTCACCGGCTACCTGCCCGGCGATCTTGCGCTCTTCCCGCGGCTGACCGGCCGCCAGCACATCGCCTGGTTCGCCCGCGCCCGTGGCCTGGACGATGTCTCTCTGGCGCAGCAGCTGGTCCAGCGCTTCGAAGTGGTGGCCGATCGCCCAGTCCGAGAGTTGTCCAAGGGCAACCGCCAGAAGATCGGCCTTGTCCTGGCCTTCATGCACCGGCCGCAACTGCTGGTGCTCGATGAACCGACTTCGGGGCTTGACCCCCTGATGCAGCACGAGTTCGACAACCTCCTCCGGGAGACGGCCGGCGAGGGGCGGACCGTCTTTCTCTCGTCCCACGACCTGGACGAGGTTCAGCGCAGCGCTGACCGGATCGGGATTGTCCGAGCCGGGAAGCTGGTGGCCGAGGACACCGTGGAAGGACTGCGCAGGGCCGCGCCCCAGAAGGTGGAGGTCCGCTTCCGGCGACCCGTCGACGCGGCAGAGCTGAGCGCTGTGCAGGGCGTCAGCGTCACCGGCTCGGACGGCCCGCGGCTCACGCTCGATGTGACCGGAGAGATCGGGCCGGTCCTGAAGGTCATCGCCGCGCATGATCCCGTCAGCCTGACCTCCCGGCCGGCTGGCCTTGACGAGCTCTTCCTCGACTTTTACCGCAAGTCGCCGGGAAAGAAGGTGTCGCATGCTGGCTAGCATCACCCAGCTGGATCTTCGACTGCGGCGGCGCAGCACGATCTGGTACGCCGCCGGGATGTTCCTCTACACGCTCGTCGTCGTGGCGCTCTACCCGTCGTTCAGGCACCAGACATCCCTGAACAGCCTGAGCGGCTCAACCGCCGCGGCCCTGTTCGGCATCACGGGGTCGCTGACCTCACCCGATGGCTGGCTGAACGCCAACATCTACAGCAACTTCTTCCCGCTGGTCATATTGCTGCTGACCGTCGGCTACGGTGCGGCTGCCCTGGCCGGGCAGGACGAGGACGGCACGCTGGCACTCGTGGCGGCGCTGCCGATCCGCCGTCGCGCCATGCTCCTTCAGAAGGCCGCGGCGATGGCTGTGCAGGCGCTGCTGCTCGCGGCCGCGGTCGCCGTCGCCGCGCTCGCCGGCCGTGGCTTCCAGCTGAGCATCAGCCCTGGCAACATCATCGCCATCTCGGTCGCCCTCGTACTCATGGGACTCGACTTCGGCCTGGTGACCATGGCCGTCGGGGCGGTAACCGGCCGACGCGGTACCGCCCTCGGCACCGGTGCGGGCCTCGCCGCCGCCTCGTACCTGGTGAGCTCGCTGGCATCGACGATCTCGGGAATCCGGCCCGGCCGGTATCTCTCACTGTTCTACTGGTCGGTTGGCAACGACCAGGTCAGCAGAGGGGTCAGTGCCATCGACTTCACCATCCTGATCGCGGTCGGCCTGTGCGCGCTCCTGGCCGCGGTGCTTGCATTCCAGCGGGCAGATCTCAGCTAGCGGATCGGGAGCGCAGGCCGGGCGGGCATAGACCTGCTCATCGAACTGGCGCGCAGGTCGAAGCGGTCCGCGACGGCGATCACGTCATGCCCCAGTTCGCGCAGCTCCGCCGCGATGGCAGGGGCGAACATCTCGTCCAGCAGGAGCCGGGCGGGCCGCTGGTTCATGCGATGAGCTGCTGCTGGACCCGCCAGGCCGCCTCCGCACGCCGAGGCGGCGCCGCTGAGGCCCGTCCGCCTCGGGCGGTCAGCCTTGGAGCAGGGTCACCGCCTGGGCGGCGAGCAGGCGTTCCGCAGCGTCGTAGCTCCAGCCGCAGTCGACGACCAGCGATCGCCAGGCCGCGAGCCCGAAGCAGAACCACAGCCGGTCAGCCACGTCATCGATGTC
>Ga0123356_10007707_pt1 | contig 10727 bp, 9 predicted proteins | sample TergutEmb28metaG_2_FD_92546 | JGI IMG/M metagenome (GOLD analysis project Ga0123356, IMG submission 92546) | Embiratermes neotenicus P3 segment gut microbial communities from Petit-Saut dam, French Guiana - Emb289 P3 | ecosystem: Host-associated > Arthropoda: Insects > Digestive system > Gut ... | reverse complement strand
GGAACAGGAGAAGGAGAAGCAGTAGGAACAGGAGAAGAACTAGGAACAGGAGAAGGAGAAGCAGTAGGAACAGGAGAAGGAGAAGCAGTAGGAACAGGAGAAGGAGAAGCAGTAGGAACAGGATCTTCAGCGCCCGCCGTCATCAAACAAACGCACAAAGAAAACAGCAATACCACTAGTAAAGAAGAAAAAAGAACGTCTCCACCACGAATACCACGCCACCCAAACTTAGACTTAACAAATATACCCATAGAGACACATACAGCCATGCACTTATGAAATATGCACACCCCACCACATTTTTTAAAGGTTATTCCCAACTAAACCACAATACAGCGTGTTGTGTTTGCAACGTACATAAATACATGAGAAACCAAAATGCCCAAAAGACCAACCACGCAATACAAACAATAGATAGAAAGCAGGTATTCAGCTCTCAGTAAAACGCCCCTTTACGCTATGCCCAACATGCATGAACCTGTATATTCAATCATGTTTAGTGAACAAAAACAACCCTGAAAATTAAATTCCAACGAAAAACAAGTGCGATGAAGTCTAACAAACCGTGCGAGCTGAATACATACGATAGAAACAACAGAGACTACAAAACCACAAACGAATGCACACCCCAAGACCACATCTACTGACTAAGATACACCCACACCAAAGCGCAGGCAGGGCAAAACTATGGATCCAGATACACTGCGAAGATACCAACTGCTTGATGTGCACCCAATTGCATACCACGATCCACTCCAAACACAACTTTACAATTTCCAAGAGTTGTCTGTTTAGAGAATGACAGCAGTGTAAAAATATTTAAGGCAACATGCAGATAATGGAGACATGTTGTCAGTGCAACAGGTAGCCGTAAACTTGGGAGATGTATAATGCGCAAACAGTCCAAGTACGCCTTCATACTCGTTGCAGTTATTCTTACACTCACGGTTTTAAGTTTATACTCAACATCCACGATAAGAGCTTCAACCACAAATTTGAACACCCAAATTGAGGAGAGCCTTCAGCAGGCAACATTAAACAATTTTAAACATACATCAGCCATACAGACCATTTCTGTTTTAGGTGAACAGGGTTCAACCAGCTCTGAGGCTTTACCGTGTTTTGGTCCAGAAATGATTGCAAATGTAGATAAAACCGCCATAGAAATTAATCAAACTGTCACTATAACTGGAAGAATTCCCCCTACAGGACAAAACGGCTCCGTTAGAATATGCGCCATCAGGCCAAATTACAGCTGGATTGAAGCGTACATACCCGCTGATCCTGAAACAGGCGAATTTAGCTACACTCTAACGCTGGATATGGCAGGATATTGGAACCTGTGTACCAGCAACATTCACATAAGCGATAGGATGTTTGTTGAAGTAAGTGATCCAGCTGGGACAGAAACGATACCAGATAAACTTGTGGACCCGTGGAACGCTAACTTCCTAATGTTAGCAACAGTTGTAGCGTTAGTGTTTATTGGAATCATATTTGCTGTAACAGGGTTAAAAAAGAAGACCCGTAGAATCAGTTCAATAAGAATTTGTGTTCTTATTTTTCTTGCATTTCTAATATACAGTGGCGCATTTATTGATCATCAATCTGTGCCGCGTCCCGTCAGACAGGTTGTCGTGCATGAATTACTAATAGGCACCGATGTTTTTGGTGTTGCCATGCCAGAGGGTTTTCCAGTGCCCTTCCTTGCATGTTACTACCCATGTGGTCGAACTGTGACTTGTGCGCTTTGGGAAATGCAGGTATATATCTATCCATTTCTAGAAGCCGATCACGGTTGGGGAGTATATTATAACACATCAGGCACAGTTCGTTTAGCAATAATTGTAGGTGGATTAATTTTATCTTCACTCATACTTGGCAGAATGTGGTGTGGTTGGGTATGTCCTTTTGGTTTATTTCTTGATGTATTATCATATTTCAGAAATCATTTAAGACTTAAACATGTTAAACTTTCAGATCGGGTAAACAAATCACTTCATCAACTCAGCTTTGTCATATTAGCAGTAACCCTCATTTTATGCATTCTTTTTGCATCATACACCATCATGGGCAGACAGCTCATTCCCGGAACAGAAGAGGGCGGGTTTATTTACAGGTACTTTGCAACACCATTTTGCACTATATGCCCCATGAAACCGTTATGCGTGATTATGGAAAACCAAGCAGGCCTACTCCAAACCAACTGGGTATTTAATGCAACTGGAGATTTCTACCATTTAGGCAGATATATCACATCAGTAAACCTGATTATACTAGGCATAGTTATAGCAATAGCCCTATTCATCAGGCGGGCTTGGTGCAGAATCTGCCCTCTAGGCGGCTTAGTAGGATTGTTTAGCAAAGTCCCGCCCTTTAAGTGGATAACAATGGTGCGAATAGATAAAATTAAAGAAAAATGCACCAAATGCGGCATCTGTAAACGTGTCTGCCCCATGGAAGTTAAAGAAGTCTACGAACAAAACGAGGGCGATATCATGACTCCGCGATGCATTGGATGTCTTCGTTGCATAGAGATGTGCCCATATAAGGATACCTTACAATTCAAGTTCGCTGGAAAAACAGTATGCCGCTCTCAAAACTGGTTAGCAGACACCATCAAAAAAGAAGAAGACAATTGGTAGAGAACCACTACTACTAAACACAGCACAACTTGATAACTATCCCACAGCGCCATGGATGAAGCTTATGGGAGACAGTTGATTAACACAGTAGAAGGTTTTTGTCCATTAGCTCAGGGGTTGTTTGTGAGTCAATGATTGTTAGGTGGTTGGCGGTTGTTTTAGCATCCCCAAACATAACACAGGAGTCAATCAGTTTGATTATTCACCCCTAACTTCCAGATTTAAGAGCCACATCACTTATGATAAGTAATATTTGTGCAAGTTTAAAACGCCCAGACATTACACCTTAATTATAAAAATAACCAAAAAACAAGGTCTATGGGCGAAATATATTACGTAATTTCGGGAAGTTAGTGATTCATATACTTCACTTCATTGATTTAATGTGTTTATAGCACCGTCGAGTAATAAAACATGCAACGGCTAAAATAGCCGATATAATCACTATGTAACGCGTAATATAGAAGTTTGGAAGAAAATCGTCAGGCCAATATAAATACCAATAATCACCCTCTACAACAGTAGTTGGGCATAGTTGAATCAAATTTACAAATATAAACCAAATACATATAATAAGACTTTGTAATAGCACAATATTTAACACCCTTGGAAAGATCATTTTTCTAAATTGGCCAATATATGCTACATACAGCAGAGCAAAAGCAATCATGTACATACAAACAGCAACCATACACACAAGAGACGGGGAAATAAGGAAAAAGAAGATATCAGCCATATTCATATAGACCATAGATAAGTAAATTGCTATCGCCATTAACAACATAGCCAAGCATTTAATCCTCATATTCACCACATAACTCCCCCCATACGATATTTTTTCACCTCAGCACTTATTAAAAGTTCCAGTTTTCAGACAAAAGCTCATGAAGCAAGCCCACAGAAGCGCTATGAGAATAGATCATAAAAATACCCGACGTGGACAGAAATCAAGCAGCAAGCCAATTTTAGAGAAATAACCACACACATGACAACCAAACACCAAAAAGGAGACAACCATTTATACAGCAGAAAAGGTACGACCATTATAAAACAAAAAAGACATAAACACACTCAAAAAACAATAAACAAAACTTGACACACCTGCTTAACAAACTAAATCAACATACAGGTTTTCAGATTCCGCAAATCATTTTGACATAACAATCATTCCAAAAATGCATGTATTCAGCTCACCCGATTTTACGGGCTTAAGGTTAAAGTATGTACCATAAAAATGTGCACATACGCACGTTTGATGTATAAAATTTACGCGAAAATTTAAACTTTAACAAAAAAAAGAGCACGATAAAGCCACATCTTCGTTAAGAGCCGAATACATACCCAAAAATTATTCTTTTACACATTATTCAGTTACTTTAATTATTATGCCAAATGCCAACAGTAAAATTAACTGAAGCACAATTTTAAAAGGCGGGAAGAAATTAATATATGCTACCGCATTAAAGGAGAGCTAGTGGAAACTATATGAGTAAACGGTCGGCTGTACTGGATGTGGTTTTTCACCGAGCGGTTTTCGCCGTCATCTTTTTAGCATACATATTGGCAGTAATTGTTGATTATTTCGTTGATATTTTGCCACCACAGTGGGGTATGTTTTTGATTGTGCCGGTTTTAATTTTTGGTTTAATTGGTTACTTAGTGGATGAGGCACGATAAAAACAAGTGAACTACCCACCACTTCCAAACGACCAAACCATCATTTACCAGCAGAGAGCTAAACATCAAAAACAAGTCACAGGTACAATTAGCACACAGACAACTTGAACTCAAAGTTTGAGCCGTAAATGTTACGCAAGCAGAATAAATTTAAATCGAGCATTATTACACAAAAAATCACCAGTTTCAAAGTTGTATATAACCATTTTAATGGAAATACACTTAAAAACTAAGAAAAGGGCAGAGAAAAATGGATAAGAGGATTGGGAAAAGATATTAATGGATAACAAAAGTTATAGACATCAAGTTAACTCATTGGAGGTTAATGGACAATAGCACAGTATTGTGATGCTATTTAGACCTACATAGGACTAAACACAAACCAGAGATATAACTAAGGGATCACCTGTATGGACAGAAATGTTAATTCCAAGACCAAGTTACATGTTTCTCGCAGAACGGGGTTATTGGTTTGTTCTTTATTGCTTGTGCTTGTGGTTTCTTTAGTTGCTGTTTATGCGTTAGTTATAGGGAACAGTAAGAGTTTTTCTGTAAATCAAGATTATGCACTTCCGACCTTGGATGAGGCAATATATGTTGGAAATGAAATTGAACTTAGGCGCACTATTGATGAGGCGATTGGCAAATCTGTTATTATCGCTCTTACAGAAGATATTCATCTCGCAGAATCTGCACTCAGTATTCCCGATGGAGCAAATATCACATTATCAATCGAAAATAAAGATCAAAAGTGCAAAATTTTTGGCGTAGACGATGTTAGCACTATTGTTGTTGAGAACAGAGGCGTCTTGGAACTGCACGGCGTTAGTGTAACGCATACAAATAATAACAGAGGTGCTGGAATAGTTGTTAATTCTGGTGGGACATTTATCATGCACAGTGGCGAGATTGTTGACAACACTGTCAAAGATGGGGGTGGCGTATATAACCAGGGCACATTTATAATACATGGAGGTAAAATCTCCGGCAACAAAGCCACCAATTTTGGCGGCGGCATATACAATGTCGGTTTTTTTGAAATGTATGGTGGCGAAATTATTGAAAATCTTGCAGATTATGGAGGAGGCGTATACAATCGAGGCACCTTTAACAGATTAGGAGGTGTATTGGATAATAATAAGGCAACCTCCAGAGGCTTTAATGTGTATTGAGTTCAGGGTAAAAAAAATTGACTAACTCTCGCTGTAGTGTTAAACACTAACCCATAAAGCCACTTTGAAAAGCACGTTTTAGTTATAAAAAAACAACATCCCACTCACTAACTCGGATAAAAAAGAATCCATTGAGTTCATCTGGCTTGTGTTGCTATATAAAGAATGAAGTGTTCAAAATGACAGAGTTTGTTGAGCAGACAATTAGAGTTGACTCTGTGTTGGGGTTCCAAGTCAAGGCGAGGTATCGACCATTTGTAAACCAGGTATTGTTGATGTTATGAGGTTCCGCTTGAGCAATGTTCAACATATCAAGGAAAGCTTGGGTGAATTTAGAAGCATCTTGAATGCTGTCCCAGGTGATGTTCCAAGTGAACAAAAAGTCGAGGTTTTTTTCATAATAGGTAAAGTTGTCTCCGCCCCAGCCTTCGGCAGCTTGTTGAGCTTGACTATCGTTGAGCCATTGGCTTAGCATCACATAGATAAAGTATTCGCCATAGGTGTCAGATGAGTATCCATAGCTACTTGGGATCTTTGTCCAGCTGTCATCGGCAAGTGTTGGTGCAGATACTGATTTTGCTGTTTCGCCAGCGAGGTACTTGTCAGGGTGAATTATCTGTTCGGTTGTGCTTGGGGTATAGGCCGGGGTGTAACAACGGTTTAGTTGGCCCCATCCGCCGTTGTCAACGAGTACAGATACGAATGCTTTACCCTTGATATAGGGGAACCAGTTCAGTGCAGTAACCGTGTCAGAAACACTTGGATAGGCAACGTTTAGTCTAAGAACAGCCATAATAGCAGGCAGATTTTCTGGATAATCAGAGATCACTAAGACATCACGACTACCATACTGGGCTTTGTAGTGGTCACTCATATAGGAGGCATCACCTTCTGTGAGTGCCTTGTGGGCTTGATTGGCGTCATAACTGGTTGAAGATGGAAGACCACCCTGCCAGATATGGGTAAGTTCATGTATCAGGGTAGCCTCAGCATCCGGCAGGTTCCAAGGTTGAAAGTTTTCATAAATAACATAGATTGCATTTCCGCTGGTCGCCGCGGTCCAGCCTGCGATCCACTCAGCCGTAGCACCACCTAAGCTATCGTCTTCAGGCATCAAAAACAAGCTTTTGTAGATGTTTTCTTGTCTCAGCACACTGGTCGTATCCAAGCTGGAGGAATCTCTACCCCATTGATCTATAGCTTGCTGTATTGTATAGATATAAAGTTCAATATCAGGAGACAGGGTAACATTTCGCATGTGTTCAAATTGACGCTTGGCATTCTCAAAGATTTTTTGTGTCTGCAACTCATAGGCTACAAAACCAGGGTTTTGAGGGCGCCCAAAAACCAAAAAAGACCCAAGAATAACAAAAATGACAAGTAAAACTGTAACGCCGACAAGTTTTTGTTTAATATTCGGCGTGGCAGGCATAAACTACAGTTAGCTCAGATAAAAATAAAGCTTACCAAAAGGATTACGATTTGAGAACATTTTGCATCCAAGCCAGATAATCTGCTGAACCCAAAACAATTGGCAGAGCTAAAATCTCGGGCACCTCATAGCTGTGTAACATCTTTACTTGTTGCAACAGTTGCGCGAATAAGTCTGTTCTTGATTTCATGATAATAAGGCATTCCTCGGCTTTGTCGATTTTGCCCTGCCAGAGAAAACAAGATGCAATTGGACTAACTATATTAGCGCAAGCAATCAGCTTTTCCTCAAGGAGAGCTTGGCTAATCTTTTCTGCTTCAGCTTTATCTTTAGCTGTTACTAAAATCACAATGTAGTCTACCACATGTATCCCTTTAATGCTTAGTGTGGGCAAGTAAAATAGCTTATCCAAATCAAGAACACCCAATAAATTAAAGCATAAATGGTGCGCTTATCTACTCTTAGGCGAGGCGCTTTTCTTGAAAGAAAAACAACGTGAAATCCTCAAAATCATCAATGAGGCCACTAATCGCATAGATCTAAACAAATTTGCGGAAACCACCGAGCTAACACCCAGTGAAGCAATTGCAAATATACAAGCATTGACAAACGAGGGTTTTCTACGTAAGGTGGATACCGGATATGGCTTAACCGAGAAAGGTAAAAATACCTGTAAAGCATTCGTTGAGATCTCTCAGGAAAAAGCGTTTCAATTCTATACGGATGTAGATAAACCATTGGGGGTTAGCGCAAATTCTATTGGGGGATTTTATCACCAAATTAAGCAGGTGAGTTTGGAAACACTTGATTTTCACCTCTATCGCGATGACTTTGAGAATTGGTTACGTCAAGTCGTTGGTAGTGTAGAGTTAGTTGAGGAAGTGATAAAGTTTAAAGAACAGGATCTATGTGGAGAAAAAATTCGTAGAGCACTCCTCAAAACCATCGACGCGCATTATGCCATTGAAGATAGTTAATAAACAGGTCACCCATCAACAAGATGGTTTCATCAGAAAACGCTCAGCCACATATACTCCGACAATACCACGTAGCCCTTAACACTACTAAGGCGGTGTATCAGAAATGGAATATATCAGAAGCCTAATCAGGCAGTTATAGCAACATACAATGATATTGCCATCATTTTCTGGTAGCACACCATTTAAATGGCTTATTTCCACAATCCGCGCTTAATTTATGTGTTATCGCTCTATGAAAACTATCAATGGCACTGTAACTTGCTATATCGATATTCCCAATCCAGCTTTAACCGTCTGCTTTTTTGTGTCTTGTAGTTTTCTTTTTTCATATACAGGAGCAATAATCAGGGCACCTGACAAACATCTAAAAAATAGGGCAAATTAAACACAAATAACCAAAAAGTTCACCCAATTAAAACGAAAAAATAATCCAACATACTTTTTCCAAACTGTCAAATATGGGTAGCAAGGGTTTCTTTTGGGCACGTTGTTTTGTAGGCATAATACAATCACATTGGTTAATAATTAACCAAACATACACTATTTTGTCAGCCAGAAGTCAATGCTGGCTTGGTTAATTTTGGAGTTTTAAAAAATGAATAAAAATACTCAAATTATTATTGCTTCAATAGTGCTCTGTATATTGGCCATCGCTGTGACGGCTATCATCTATTCCGATGCTCAAACCAACACTTCTATTGTAAACAACGCCACATCAACACCTACACCTCAATCACAAACAAGTAGTAGTTCACCTAGTCCAACACCCAACACGCCTATTTCTGCTCCACCAAGTCCAAGTGTAACCACAAAACCGACTCAGACACCAGTTCCAACAACCAACCCAACTGCTAATCCCACCACTACACCAGCCCCAACAACAGACCCAACAACAGACCCAACAACAGACCCAACAACAGACCCAACAACAGACCCAACAACAGACCCAACAACAGACCCAACACCTGTACCAACCCCAGACACCACCCCACAACCATATCCCACACCAAATCCCGCCTCAGTTGTTTTCAGTGATGACTTTGAATCAGGAGATACCCGTGCTTGGACCAACATTGGCAGAAACGGCGTCAATCTCATAGTTGTAGATGGAACATTGGAATGCGCCACAAACGATCCGGCAAACGCACAGTGGGGATATGTGTATAAATGGCTTGACAGACCCTATAGTAGCCTTAACTGGCGTTGGTACCTCTATTTCGGTAATTTGCCTCAAGAAGAGGGCAGTATAGTCGGTGCCGGTGGCATGTATAATTCTGCAGTAGAAAGCAACTTTATTCCAGCCAATGGCATTTGTGCTCTAAATGTTATACACCAAAACGGGACTTCATATTGGAATCTAGCTTATGCTAATGGAGACCAACTCTACAGTATTACCTCCAACGAAACAGTGTCACCTAATACATGGTATTTAGTTGAACTCAAAGCAGTGCAAGATGCAGAATTTGGAGAAGTCCGCTTCTACTTAAACAACATAGAAGCACTAACTGTAACCAACCTAACTAACAACAACAATACAGGCATAAATCAAGTTTCAGTCGGCGGCGGAATCACAGCAGACCAAGCAGTTTCATGGTTTTGTGCAAGCGCTATTGCCTCAACAGATCACATAGGACCCAGACAGGCATCATTCACCAACAATACAGTAGCCGCCAACTTGACTGCAGTTTTGTTCTTAGTAACCATTGCCTCAGCAACTATGCTTAAACATAAAACCATATTGAACGCTAAAAGAAAAGCGTTCTAACCCTTTTATTTTTTTTCAGCTCCATTAAGCTCGTAAACAAACTTTATAGAAGCGTTGTGAGGATATTTCCATAAAATAGGCCAACTCACAACATAAACAGAGCTAACGCTAACAAATAACTGTCTAATCATAGAAATAGTTTCGGACTGCAAGTGAATGTAAACATATTTGTCAACAAATACCCTCACATACACGATGCACATGTGTTTCAATAAAACATGTGAGCCAAACACATACTAGAAATGCGAGTTTTTCAATTCTTTTAGTATAAACCAGATTCGATTATCTTTTAGAGAAGAATACGTCGTTTGTAGTACATCGTTTTACTATAAGGTTAGTTGAGGTAAACAATGATTTTTAGATTTTTAAAAGTTAGGCATACCAATAAAAGACTTATGTTCAGCAACTTGAACCAAAACGGTCCAGAATTAATTTGATACCACACAAACGTCAAAAAAATAACTGAACTGTAGCACAAACATCCAATTTTTTGTCACAAAATGGACATAAAAATAATTCAACATAATTTTTCCCAAACTGCTGAATGTGAGTAACAAGCTTATTTTGTTTAAAAATGCGTATGACTTAATCATCGGCAGTTAAAGCTGAGTTTATAGTATGAATAAATAAAAACTCATAATAGAAAAGGAAAAGATTGAAACCCGTTTTATCAGCTACTGTAGATGCTAATCGTAGGGCTTTGACGTATAGCCTAAATGCTCTCCTTGCTCCTCCAGATAAGCACATACATGCTTAATTTCTTAGGAGGTGATCCGGCCGCAGGTTCCCCTACGGCCACCTTGTTACGACTTTTCCCCCCTCACGAAACTCAGATTCGATACCGCCAATTAGACGGCACCTCACCCAAGAGTCGCTCGGGTGGAACGACGGGCGGTGTGTGCAAGGAGCAGGGACGTATTCACCGCGCGCTAGTGACACGCGATTACTAGGGATTCCATGTTCACGAAGGCGGGTTTCAGCCTTCGATCCCAACTACGGCAGGCTTTCGAGATTGCCTTCCCCTTTCGAGGTCGGAACCCATTGTACCTGCCATTG
>Ga0123356_10007706_pt1 | contig 10727 bp, 9 predicted proteins | sample TergutEmb28metaG_2_FD_92546 | JGI IMG/M metagenome (GOLD analysis project Ga0123356, IMG submission 92546) | Embiratermes neotenicus P3 segment gut microbial communities from Petit-Saut dam, French Guiana - Emb289 P3 | ecosystem: Host-associated > Arthropoda: Insects > Digestive system > Gut ... | reverse complement strand
GTTGCAACATTTTCATTCCGAACCCCCTAAGGCGTAAGGGACCTACTTTCGGGTTGCGCCGGGCAAGAAAGAAACAGACTCCCGCCCTTTTTCGAGCGATCGTGAATGAAGCCCTCCCTTCTTGAAGACAGCAGATCGATGACGCTCTCCGTTTGATTTCGCTATCCTGCTGCCATGCCGCTCAAGGAATCAGAGGCGATCGTCCTTCGCACGTATCCGTTCCGCGAGTCCGACCTCGTGGTAACCCTGTTCACACGGGCAGAGGGCAAGGTGCGCGGCGTGGCCCGCGCCGCCAAGAAATCACAGCGGCGCTTCGGCGGCGCGCTCGAGCCGCTTACCTATGTAAAGGTTAGGTATGAGGACCGCGAGCCGCGGGAACTCGCCCGGCTGGAGGCATGTGAGGTGCTCGATTCCCCATTGACCTCGGAAGTAAGTTACCCCCGTGCCGTAGCGCTCGGCCACGTTGCCGAATTGCTCGACGAACTCCTGCCCGACCGCGAAGCCAGCGATGCAGTTTTCCGCCTGGCCCTTGCCGTTCTCTCCGGACTCCGAGGTCCTGACTTCTGGATCCCGCTTACCTACTTCGAGTTGTGGATGACGCGGCTGATGGGCTATCTGCCAGATCTTTCCGAGTGCGTTCGGTGCGGAGTGAACCTCAACGGAGGCCGGGCTTACTTTCATGCGCTGGCCGACGGCCTGATGTGCGCCGAGCACAAACGACTGGCGTCTTCGGAGATCTCGGCCGAATCGCGAAAGCTGGCTAGCGAGATGCTGCGGGGGCCACTATCCAAGATCCGTTGGCCCGACTCTCCGGCCTCGGCCGCCGATCTCAGGAAATTCCTGCTCCAAACGCTCGAGCACCACATTGAAAAAAGACTGGTGACGCGCGGTATGCTGGAAAAAATCAGCCAGGTATCGTGAAACTCTGGCTGCCAATCTCAGATTGGGGACCAAAAAAGATGAGGCGCTCGCGGGCCGGCCGGTCAAACCTCACCCCATGTCGGCCGTAAAGGCTCGGCCTCAAGGGCGAGGATACAGGAGGGCGAAGATTGGCCGAGAAAGGCGATGGTTCGCGGCTCGGGCTGGCGCTCGCGGACAAAAAAATTTGCTTTTCTTTCGCCCTGCTGTCTTTCGCCCATGCTGTATAGTGATTTAAGCTTGAGGCCGGTTGGGAGAACCAGGCACGCGAAATCAAGCCACGCCGCATTGGAACCTGTTCGGCCACGTGGAATAGAAGAGCCCTCAGGGCCGCAATTGCGCATCTACGCACCGCGGCCTTTCGCTCTCCCGAAGCAGAGACGTGAGGACCGTGGGTTCGAGGATCGTCGCCGAGGGGGACACCCGGAGACGCTAAATGCCTGTGGGCTGCTACGACTGGCGCAAGCCAGTAGCGCAGGTTGAAGCAGGAATCTTCCGCCTTTGGGGGAGGAGTGTCAAAATCAGCATTACCCGACAAAAGCTAAATTGAACACAACTGCTGCCAACTCGCCTACCTTCCAGGCGCTCATTCTGCGCCTCCAGACATTCTGGGCCGAGTACGGCTGTGTGCTCGGGCAGCCCTATGATCTCGAGGTCGGAGCAGGAACGATGGCGCCCGAAACGTTTCTACGGGTGCTCGGGCCGCAGCCCTACAAGGTTGCTTATGTGCAGCCCTCGCGGCGTCCCGCAGACGGGCGGTACGGTGAGAACCCGAACCGCTTGTACAAGCACATGCAGCTGCAAGTGATCCTGAAGCCGCCTCCGGAAGACGTGCAGGAGCTTTATCTTCGGTCGCTGGGGGCGATGGGAATCGATCTCGGCCAGCACGACATCAAGTTCGAAGAAGACAACTGGGAAGCGCCGACGCTCGGCGCGTGGGGGATCGGCTGGCAGGTGATGCTCGATGGTCTTGAGATCACGCAATTCACCTACTTCCAGCAGTGCGGTGGCGTGGACCTGAACCCGATTTCGGTGGAATTGACTTACGGTCTGGAGCGCATCGCTGCCTTCCTCGAGGATGTCGATTCGATCTACGACATCGTCTGGGCGCGCGATCCTCGAAGCGGATGTACAACCCGATATGGTGAGGTCCGGCTCGCCGATGAATTGCAGCTTTCTGTCTACAACTTCGAGACGGCGGACGTGTCCAAGGCCTGGCGCCATTTCGAGTTGTTCGAGGAGGAATGTAAAGAGCTCCTCGAACAATACTCTGAGTTGAGCGTGGAAAAGGCGTCGAGCGCCAAGACGAAGCGCTTTCCGCTTCTGGCCGCCTACGAGCTCTGCCTGAAATGCTCGCATCTTTTCAATATTCTCGATGCCCGGGGCGCCATCTCGGTGACCGAGCGTGTAGGTATGATTGCGCGGGTGCGCGCGCTGGCCGTGGGCGTCGCAAAAGCCTGGGTCGATCAGCAGGCCTCAACATCGAGCCCAGGTGAAAAAGAAAACGTAGACGCGTCGAAAAAGAAAGTCATCCCGTTGGCGCCTGCCGCTCGTTGACACTCCTCCGCCTTATAGTCTGAGCGGAGGACTCCTGCGAGCCGGAATGGATTCGACAATCCCACCTGGGTAGGCGAGCTTAGGCCAACGCGGCCCGGTAGATCTCGGCGCTCTCAGCCCGCTTCTTGCCGCCGCACAACACGGTAAGCGCCTCGTGAAAAGAGGAGATGTCAAAGACGCAATTCAAGTGCGTTCGCGTCAGCATCTCGCGAACAAAAGGACGGGGGTCGACAATCTTCAGGTGTGCACCATTACTCTGGGTCCAGCGGTGTAAATACACAAGCAGATTCAGGCCGCCCGCATCCATCGACTCCACTTCCGAGAGATCGAGCACGACAAAGCGCGCATGTTTCTCCTCGAGCACGGCATGGCGCAATCCCGCCTCATGGCCGCGCACAATTCTGCCCATGCATTTCACCACCACCACGTCGCCGGCTTTTTCGATCTTTACGCTCAGCATTGACCTGCTCCTGTCCGGTGTTACGTATATAGACGCGGTTGAGTTCCCATTGTCATCAAAAGTTTCATAAACATTCTGTTAATATCCAGAATCTAAAGGCCTTGTACGTGTTTGCGCCTTATGGGATTTCGACCACGCAAGCTCGAAACTGAAGATCAACTTTACGATTGTGCCGTCGCCCTGCTGGCTCGCCGCATGCGCACGATTGCTGAGCTGAAAAGGCTGCTGCGCGGGAAAGTGGACGGAGAAACGGAGATCGGAAGGACGTTGGTTCGACTGGTGATCCGCCGCTTGAAGGACCAGGGATATTTGAATGACGCGAAGTATGCGGCCGCATATTCAAGCTTTCGCCGCGACAACGAAAAATTCGGGCCCCGGCGTGTGGTCGCGGATTTGAAGGCCAAAGGAGTTCATCGAGAGATCATCGACCAAATCGTCGATTCCACATTCCAGGAAGTCGATGAAGAGAAACAGGCCCGCGAATATCTGAGACGGAAGCGATCGAAAAAGCCCCGCGACCGGAAAGAGGCTGCACGCGTATTCAGACAATTGTTTCGCGCCGGCTTCGGGGCAAAGACGATCTTTCGGATCCTGCGGAGGTGGGACGTGGACGAGGAGATGCTCGATGAGCTCGAAGGAAATCTCCAAGATTAGCCGGGATTTGCCGGCCGGCTGCGCTTCCCGGCCCCTGGCATTTCCCCGTCTGCCGCCGGGTTGGATGAGGATTCATCTCAGGGTTCATTTAGAATTGAGGTTCCGATATGTGGACTGGTTCGGAGATACGCAGGAGGTTTCTGGACTTTTTCCTCGAAAAAGGCCATCGCGAGGTGCATTCATCCTCGCTTGTCCCGCATAACGACCCGACTTTGCTCTTCACCAACGCCGGAATGAACCAGTTCAAAGATGTTTTTCTGGGCCTGGAAAGACGCGACTACCGGCGGGCGGCCTCCTCGCAGAAGTGCGTTCGCGCCGGGGGGAAGCACAACGATCTTGAAAACGTCGGCTTCACCAACCGCCATCACACGTTTTTTGAGATGCTGGGAAATTTCTCCTTCGGCGATTACTTCAAGCAAGAGGCGATCGCTTATGCGTGGGAGCTGGTCACTTCTGCGCAGTGGTTCGCCCTTTCCCCGGACAAGTTATATGTGACGATCTTCAAGGGAGAAGCCGGCGTCCCGCCCGATCGCGAAGCCGGCGAGTTATGGCTGGGAGAAGGTGTCCGGAAAGAGAGAATCTTTGAGTTCGGCCTGAAGGACAATTTCTGGCAGATGGGCGATACCGGCCCATGCGGTCCGTGCAGCGAAATCCATTACGATATGGGCCCGGCGGCTTCCGCTCCGGGGCACACCGATTGCGCGTTCGGTTGCGATTGCGGACGCTACGTCGAAATTTGGAACCTGGTGTTCATGCAGTTCGATCGCGACTCCTCCGGCAAGCTGAATCCTCTGCCCCGACCTTCGATCGACACCGGCATGGGTCTCGAGCGCATGGCGGCAGTACTCGAGGGCGTGGTCTCCAACTATGAGACCGATTTGTTCATGCCTCTGATTCATCGGGCGCAGGAGTTGACGGGAACCGGCACGGGTGGCGAAAGCGCCGAACCCAGGTCAACGGAAGCAGGCCATCGATCCGCCGCTTCCCTGCGGGTGATCGCCGACCACTCGCGCGCCGCCACCTTTCTGATTTCTGACGGAGTAGTTCCGGCGAACGAAGGCCGCGGCTACGTACTGCGTAAAATCATTCGCCGCGCCATCACCCACGGCCGCTTGCTCGGCCAGACCAAACCCTTTCTTTATCAAATGGCGTACGCGGTCCGCGACTTGATGCAGGACGCGTACCCCGAACTAAAAGAGGCGGCGGAGCAGGTCTCGAAGACCATACACATCGAAGAAACTCGCTTCGCGCACACGCTCGATGTGGGACTCGGGAAATTGGAGTCTCTGCTCTCGGAAGGCCGCTTCAGCGGCCCGGAGGCCTTCAGGCTCTACGACACGTTCGGCATGCCCCTCGACTTCATGCAAGATGCGGCCCGCGACCGCGGACTGCCTTTCGACAAGCAGGGATTTGACGAGTCCATGCGGGAGCAGAGGTCTCGTGCCCGCGCCTCCTGGAAAGGGGCGCCCAAGCAAACCGCGAACCCCCTTTACCAGGAGCTGCCAAAGTCCGTATTTGAGGGTTACCTCGAGACGCGATCGGAAGATTGCGAGGTGCTGGCCATCGTCAAGGATGGTCGGGGGGTCGAGGAGCTCAAGCCGGGAGAAGAAGGCGAGGTCATTCTCGATCACACCCCGTTTTACGCCGAGGCCGGCGGGCAGGTCGGCGACCGCGGATATCTCTACAGCGATGAGCTCAACCGAGTCGTTGCCGAAGTAAAGGGTTGTTACCTTCCGCTCCCCGGAGTCCGGGTCCATCAGGTAATCGTCAAAGGCGAGTCAAAACCCTCTCCCGATGAGGGAGGGCCGCCGAGCGAAGGCCTACGCGTCGGAGACAAGGTTGACGCCGTGGTCGATCCATCCATTCGCCAGGCAACGACGCGCAATCACACCGCGACCCACCTGCTGCATGCCGGGCTGCGCGAGGTGCTGGGGAAGCACGTGAAACAGGCAGGGTCGCTGGTCGCCCCGAACCATCTGCGCTTCGACTTTTCGCACTTCACCGCCGTCGATGACGAAGAGCTGGTAGACGTCGAAGACCTCATCAACCAGCAAGTGCTCGGCAACCACAGGGTCGAAATCATCGAGAATGTGCCGATCGATGTAGCCATCAACGAGTATCATGCGATGGCCTTGTTCGGCGAAAAGTATGGGGACCGGGTGCGGGTGATCAGAATCGGCGACTTCTCGACCGAGCTATGCGGCGGGACCCACACCGCCGCTACCGGCGAGATCGGCTTGATCAAAATCCTGAAAGAAGCGAGCGTGTCGTCGGGCGTAAGACGGGTTGAGGCGGTCACGGGAGAAGGGTCCCTCGAGCGCTTCCGCAAAGACCATCAACTTGAAAATGTCGTTTCCCGCCTCGCCATCCGCGAAGCCTCGGTTGACCCTGCCGAAGCCCTGAAGCTTGAGCTGGACAGAAAAGATGGGGAGATCAAGCGCCTCGAGCGCGAACTCGATCAGGCCCGAATGAAGCAGGCTTCTTCTTCCACCGCAAACATCGGAGAGAAGATCAAAGACGTACGCGGAGTCAAAGTTCTCGCCCATCGCGTGGACAACCTCGAGCGGCCGCAGATGCGCACCCTGGTCGATCAACTCCGCGCCCGGCTCGGTTCCGGCGTAGTTGTGCTGGGCTCGGCAACCAACGGCAATGTGGCGCTCATCGTTGGCGTGACCAAGGATCTCACCGGGCGCATACCGGCGGGCAAAGTAATTGGACAGGTTGCCGAGAAAGTCGGCGGCAGAGGGGGCGGCCGCCCGGATTTGGCCGAAGCTGGAGGCAAGGACCCGGGGGCGCTCGATGCCGCGCTGAATGGAGTTTATGGCGTGGTCGACCAACTACTCGGCTGACCGAGGGAGGGCAGACGGTCCCCGTTGAGCGGCGATCTATTCGAGCGCCAGCGGTTCTTCCCGCAAGGTATATCCACTTTTTCCCGCCCGCATCATGTGCGCAGCAAATTGCAGAATCCGCTGCGCTGCCTCATTGGCTCGAACCCCGCGCGCGTGAATGTTTGAAATCAGGTTGCGGTCTCGGTCGGTGTGGTTCTTTGTCGGCTCATAGGCCATGTAGGCCGACAAACTCTCGGCTGTCGCCAGTCCCGGGCGTTCCCCGATCAGCAAAACGCCGACTTTCGGCCTGAGCAGCTCGCCGACCTCGTTTAAGATCCCGACCCGACAGTGGCGAACCACGAAGGGCTGCCCAACGCTCCAGCTGCGCCGTTTCGCCCCGTCGGACAACAAGGGAAGAAGCTTGACGACTTGGGCCCGGACCGCGGTTACGGATAATCCGTCGCCGATCGCGATCTGTAAATCAGTATTCGCGAGACAACGCCTAAGTACTTCGGATCGTGCTGGTTGACTGAGGCGCCTGCCCAGATCAGGACGCAACAGGTACTCGTCTTTGTTGGCGGCCGCGGTCGAGACTTCAAACAATTGCCAGCGCAGGATGAAGGAAGCTCCGAAATCGCGCGCCAGATCCAGTTCATCGCGGACTGCATCCCGCGCCGCGGCATGTGCTTGACGGAGTTCTATTTGCGTGCTGGTTCGATAGGAAGCGCCGGCGCGGCCCATCAAAAGGCGTGCGGGGGTACGCTCCCGAATCTTCCGCACCAGGTCGGGCAAGTCCCCTTCTCGAAGTTGACCCGGTTGCGCGGTTTGGTCGGCTGGCGCGGAGGGAGCGCGGGTTTCCGGAGACATCTACGAAGCCCTCGCAATCGACAATTCGAGACCTTCCATTAACTGCCGTCGCCGGGGCGCATCGAGCAGAGCCGGCTCGCCGTCACGGTAGATTCCCATCTCCTCGAGCCATACGAGAAACTCCGGCGCGGGCCGCTGATGAAAAAGCCTGCGTACCGCGAGGGCATCATGATAGCTGGTCGACTGGTAGTTCAGCATGACATCATCCGAACCGGCGACGCCCATGAAATAGTTGGAGCCGGCGGCGGCCAGCAGGATGAGAAGATTGTCGGCAGAATTCTGATCGGCGTCCGCATGGTTGGTATAGCAGACGTCGCAACCCATGGGCAATCCCAGCAGCTTGCCCATGAAATGGTCTTCAAGGCCGGCGCGGATGATTTGCCGCTCGTCGTACAGGTACTCGGGCCCGATGAAGCCGACAACACTGTTCACCAGGAAGGGATCGAACAAACGCGCCACCCCGTAGGCGCGCGCCTCGAGCGTGAGCTGATCGACGCCATGATGGGCGTTCGATGAAAGAGCGCTGCCCTGGCCGGTTTCAAAGTACATGACGTTCGTGCCCCGCCACGCCGCCTCGCGTTTGCCATGATGCTCGAGCACCTGTTCCCGGCCCTCGTGTAACATCTCCAGAGTGACGCCGAAGCTGTGGTTTGCAGCTTCGGTACCGGCGATCGACTGAAAAAGTAAATCGACGGGCCGACCGCGCTCGATGGCCGCAAGTTGTGTGGTGAGGTGCGCCAGGCAGCATGTCTGGGTTGGAATCTTGTAAATCTCGACCAGTTGATTCAGGGCCGACAAGATCGAACCAACCGTCTCCACCGAATCAGTCGCCGGGTTCACCCCGATCACCGCGTCGCCACAGCCATAAAGCAGCCCTTCAAATGTGGCCAGCAGGATCCCGCCGACGTCGTCGGCGGGATGATTCGGCTGTAGACGAATTCCCAGTACGCCGCGCTCTCCCATGGTGTTGCGGCAGCGAGTTACGTTGCGAATTCTGGCCGCAGCCGTCACCAGATCTTTGTTGCTCATGATTTTGGCCACCGCGGCAGCGATTTCGGGGATGATCGCGCGCTGTATGGGACGAAGATCGGCCTCGGTGGTCGAATCTTCCAGAATGAACTCGCGGAACTCACCCACGGTCAGACTGCGAATGCGCTCAAATACCTGGTGATCGAAGCTCTTAAGAATGGCGCGGGTGACGGCGTCTCGGTCGGGCTCGACGAGCGGCTGCTTTACGATTTCATCCAGAGTCAGATCGGCGAGGCGAGCTTTGGCAGCTGCTCTTTCGCGCTCAGAACCTGCCGCGATTCCAGCGAGTTGATCGCCTGACTTCTCCTCGTTGGCCTTGGCAAAGACTTCGCGAAGATCGGAAAATCGAAAGCGCTCGCTCATTTCCCCAGCCTTGGAGGAGCCGCCGTCCACCGGCAGCCCACAGTACCTTACATCAACCGCGCACCTCGAGTTTATTTTAAGGCGGGACTTCCCCTTCGCGTCCGTGGGTTCCGAACTCAAGGGGTCGAGCCGGCGCGCTGAGTTCCTCGGGGACCCTGACTGAAGCCTGAGGCCGATTCTGAAGCCAAAGCAACGAACCTTGCGGACGTTTTACAAGGGCGGGAGCAAAGCGGAAAAGGGATGCTCCGCGATGTTCGATTGCTTGCGAATTTTTATGACTCACCACCCATCCGTTCTTCGCGAACGTTCTCGTTTTGGAGAGCCTTCCTCCGCACACGATGTCGCCGCAGGTACCGGATGATCATCGTCAAAATTCCGATAAGGACGAGCCCTGCACCAACAGCCATCACCACCAGGATGCGAATCCAGTTGATCAGAACGAAGTTGCCGCGTTCAGTGTAGAAGCCGTTAAAGCTGCGGATGGCGGCCGGCAGCGCCATGAGATCAGGCTTGGTCATCTCGAGGACATGCTCGCCGGGATGGTATTGCGATTCCCAGTCAAACATCCTGCCTTGGGAGTTCATCTCGATGTGACCGCCCAGGATGGAGGTGACCGGCACATCCCGAAGGAATACGATAGCGCGCTCGGCGCTGGCAAGGTACGCTTGAGCGTCGTCTACCAGCAGACGAGCCGGCAACAGAAAATCGCCGGTAAAAAACAGAGCCGTGTTTCGATCGTAGAACGAGACCTCGGTTTCGTTGTGGCCAGGCGTCGGAAGCACGTCGATGACTCGACCCCCGAGATCGATTTCTGCGCGGCCATTCGGCCAGTCGGTGAAATGGTAGAAACGGCGCACGTTCGCCAGGTCGTAACCGACAACCTCCACCCTTGGCAGGCCGGTAAATTGAGGGTCCCCGGCGCGGTGGTCGAGGTGGCGATGGGTATGCACGACCAGCAACGGAAGCTTTCCTTGCCCCTCGGCGGGAAGCAGGCGCATCACGGTTTCGGCCAGCGGCATCTTCTCGGGATCGGCGACATCTCCGGTATCGATCAGAAGCGCGCGGCTTGATCCGACGAGCAAGTACATGAATGGCGCTTCGAAGGTGGAGCACAGGCTCTCGCGCAGAAGGAAGGTCTGATGGTTATAGGAATATAGCTGCAGCGGGTTATGCATGCTTTTAGCGCAATCCGGAGATCCCTCGTCCCAGTGCACGGCCAACGCGCCCGGTGCGACTTGAGGCTGCGCCCAAGAATCCGGGACGACCAGAAGGGCGAGAAGCACCCGGACGACACAAATGACCGTTCTCGGTGAAGCCAGGTGAGCGCTCTCAGATTTCATTTACTTCCTCCTCCGGCATTGCTCGAGCATTCGGTCCAGGCCTCGCGCCCACAGTGCGACCGCGCGATCCACACGTTTCCGGTCGCGAGTATTCGCATAATCCAGCATGAAGCCGCGCAGTCCGCCGAGTAGGACGGTGGCAAAAGCGCGCGCGTCTTCGGGCAGGTAACCGCGGTCCGCCAGTGGCCGCGAGATGAGCTGCAGCCAATCCTCGACCGTCGCCTGCAAGAACGATTTGTAGCGCCGCGGGGATCGCAAGGCGATCCCATAGGCCTCGAAGAAGAGCCGGAAGAATGGTTCCCAGTCAGGGCCGCGCATGCGCTTCCACGCAAGCATGCAGCCTTCGGCGAAGGTGGCGGTTCGGTCTTCGCCCAAAATTGCGGCCTGCTCGCGGCGAATGTCCGCCAGAACCTTAGTGACGAGTCGTTCCTTGGATCCGAAGTAGTAAAGCAGCACGCGCGGGCTTGAGCCGACTGCCTTCGCCAAGGGACGCAGCGAGAGGTCAGAGAGGCCGTGCTCGAGAAGATAGCTCACAATCGCCCTCCGCAGCTCCTCCGGACGTTGTTTGTTGGCCACGCGGCCCATTGCCCAAGCCTACTATACATGAAACGATCGTTTCAACAATGCGAATCGAGCCGTCTAAAATGTAACCGGAGGGGAGGCCGTCGAGACAACTAGGATGTAACCCAGCTCCACCACAAAATTCAAGGG
>Ga0123356_10007705_pt1 | contig 10728 bp, 7 predicted proteins | sample TergutEmb28metaG_2_FD_92546 | JGI IMG/M metagenome (GOLD analysis project Ga0123356, IMG submission 92546) | Embiratermes neotenicus P3 segment gut microbial communities from Petit-Saut dam, French Guiana - Emb289 P3 | ecosystem: Host-associated > Arthropoda: Insects > Digestive system > Gut ... | reverse complement strand
TCGCCGCGCACTTCCTTGTAGTTGAGGCCGATCAGCGGCACGTCCAGCTTTTTCGAGAACTCGACCAAGAGCGGGTGTTCCTGGCGGCAGGAAACACACCACGTGGCCCAGACATTGAGCAGCCAGGGCTGTCCACGCAATTCCTCGGGCCCGAAGCTCTTGTCCGGGTCGGCCAGCAGCGCCAGGCGGAAGGCCGGCGCCGGCTTGCCGACCAGGGGCGAGGGAATGTCGCGCGGATTGAGGCCGAGGCCGACGGCGAGGAGGACGACGAGGGCGGCGAAAGCGCCGAGTATCCAGTAATAGCGATTCATGCGAGTTGGCTTCCGGCAGGCAAACGGGCGGCGCTTTGCGCCTTCAGGCGATAACGGCGGTCGAGCATGGCGAACAGGCCGCCGAGCGCCATCAGGATACAACCGCCCCAAATCCAGTCGACGAAGGGCTTGTAATAGACGCGCACGGCCCAGGCGCCTTCCGGCTGGTCGCGGTCGATCGGCTCGCCGAGCGAGACATAGACATCGCGCCACAGGCCGGCATCGATCGAGGCTTCGGTCATCGGCATGGCCGAGGAAAAATAATTGCGTTTTTCCGGCGTCATCCGGCGCAGAAAGCGGCCATCCCGGCTCAGGTCGAACTGGCCCTGGGCGGCGATGTAGTTGGGGCCCTTGACCTCATGGACGCCAAGGAAGGTGAAGGTATAGCCGGAGACGGTGACCGCCTCGCCGGCTTCCATCTTGACGTCCTTTTCCTCCTCGAAACTCATGACCATGGTGACGCCGACGACGAATGCCGCGACGCCGAGATGGGCCAGATGCATGCCGACGAAGCTGCGCGGCTGGCGCAGCGCGGCGCGGGCGAAGGAAACCTCGCCGCGGGTCCGGCGCACGCGGTCGACGAAGTGGATGACGACCGTGGCGGCGATCCAGGCGGCCAGCAGCAGGCCGAGGGCGGCCAGCGGGCTCCAGCGGCCATAGAGCAGCGGCAGGGTGACGGCGACCACGACGCCGACCCCGAAAGCCCAGCGCACGGCGCGCAGGATGTCGGGCAGCGCGGCGTTCTTCCAGCGGGCGAAGGGGCCAAGGCCGATGAGGAACAGCACAGGGGCCATGACCGGCGCGAATACCGCGTTGAAATAGGGCGGACCGACCGAGATCTTGCCGATGCCCAGCGCGTCGACCAAGAGCGGATAGAGCGTGCCGAGCAGCACCGTGGCGCAGGCGACGACCAGCAGCACGTTGTTGGTGAGCAGCAGCGATTCGCGGGAAATGAGGCCGAAGCGCCCGCCCAGGCCGACACTCGGCGCCCGCCAGGCGAACAGCGCCAGCGACGAGCCGATGACGGCGATGAGGAAAATCAGGATAAAGATGCCGCGCGTCGGATCGGTGGCGAAGGCATGCACCGAGGTCAGCACGCCCGAGCGGACCAGGAAGGTGCCGAGCAGCGACAGCGAGAAGGCCGAGATGGCCAGCAGCACGGTCCAGTTCTTGAAGCTGCCGCGCTTTTCGGTGACCGCCAGCGAGTGGATCAGCGCCGTGCCGACCAGCCAGGGCATGAACGAGGCATTCTCGACCGGATCCCAGAACCACCAGCCGCCCCAGCCCAGTTCGTAGTAGGCCCACCACGAGCCCATGGCGATGCCCAGGGTCAGGAAAATCCAGGCGGCCGTCGTCCACGGCCGCGACCAGCGCGCCCAGGCGGCGTCGAGTTGGCCGGACAGCAGCGCGGCGATGGCGAAGGCAAAGGCCACGGAAAAGCCGACGTAGCCCATGTACAGCAGCGGCGGGTGGATGATCAGGCCCGGGTCTTGCAGCAGCGGATTGAGATCGCGCCCTTCGGCGACACCCGGCAGCAGGCGCTCGAAGGGGTTGGAGGTCAACAGGATGAAGAGCAGGAAACCAAAGGCGACCAGGCCAAGCGTGCCGAGCACGCGGGCGACCATGGCCTCCGGCAACTGGCGCGACAGCATGGCGACGGCGAAGGCCCAGGCGGCCAGCATCAATATCCACAGCAGCAGCGAGCCTTCATGGCCGCCCCACACGGCGGCGATGCGATATTCGACCGGCAGCAGCGAGTTGGAGTGCTGCGCCACATAGACGACGGAGAAATCGTTGGCGACGAAGGCTTGCGTCAGGCAGGCGAAGGAGAAGGCGATCAGCAGCGCCATGGCGCCGGTGGCCGGGCGGGCCAGGGCGATCCAGGCCGGCTGCCGGCGATGGGCGCCGATCAGCGGCAGGGTGCCGAGCACCAGCGCGACCAGCGCGGCGAGGATGAGGGCGAAGTGGCCGAGTTCGGGAATCATGCTCAGTCGCTCGCTTGCGGGGTGGCGGCGGGCGCTGCGTCGGCCGCCTCGGCCGCGACCTTCTTCTCGGCGGCGCGGGCGTGGGCGTCGCCGACAGCCTTGGCGGCTTCCGGCGGCATGTAATTTTCGTCGTGCTTGGCCAATACCTCGGTCGCGGCGAAGCTGCCGTCGGCGGTCAGCCTGCCCTGGGCGACCACGCCCTTGCCTTCCTTGAACAGGTCGGGAAGAATGCCCTTGTAATGGACGGTGATCTCCTCTTCGGTATCGGTGACGATGAAGTCGATGGTGACGCCGTCGGCCTGGCGGGCGACGCTGCCCTCCCTGACCACGCCGCCGATGCGGAACAGCTTGTCGGCTGGCGCCTTGCCGGCGGCGACCTCGGTCGGCGAGATGTACAGCGCGATGTTGCTGTTCAAGGCGTTCAGCACCAGGGCGGCGACGATGCCGACGACGGCCAGGGCGCCGGCGATCAAGGCCAGTTTCTTGTGACGGGACTTCATGCAGCGGGACTCCGGGTAACTGCGTGGTTTTCAGTTCGGGCATCGGCGCGCAACTGGCGCTTCAGGCGGGCGATGGTGTTTTTGCGCTGGCGGACGACGAGTATCGGCTCAATGGCCATGATCAGGGCGGTGACGCCGAACGATCCCCAGACGTAGAGACCGTAGCCGCCCATGGCGAGAAAGTCGCCGACGCTGTTCCAGTAGAACATGCCGCTTTCCCTGTCAGTTCGGCACGCGCCCAGTCGGTATGGCGCTCGCGTTCGAGCATGATGGTGCGCACGCGGGCCAGGGCGATGGCGATCGAATACATCCAGAAGCACAACGCCATCAACAGCATGCCCCAGAGCATGGTGACGGCCATCGACGATTTGGCCAGGTTGACGCTCGACCCCTGGTGCAGCGTGTTCCACCACTGCACCGAGAAGTAAATGATCGGGATATTGACCACGCCGACCAGCAGCAACAGGGCGCCGGCCTTGTCGGCGCGGCGCCTGTCGTCGATGGCGGCGGTCAGCGCCAGGTAGCCGATGTAGAGGAAGAGCAGGATCAGTTCCGAAGTCAGGCGGGCATCCCAGACCCACCACGTGCCCCACATCGGCTTGCCCCACAGGGCGCCGGTCCACAGCGACAGAAAAGCCATCAGCGCGCCGGTCGGCGCCAGCGCCTGGGTCATCATGCCCGACAAGCGGGTGTTGAAGGCCAGGCCGATGGCTGCCCAGAAGGCCATGATCAAGTAGATGAACATCGACATCCAGGAGGCCGGGACGTGGATGAAAATGATCCGGTAGCCCTCGCCCTGCTGGAAGTCGGTGGGCGCCACCAGCATGCCGAGCCACAGGCCGGCCGCGCCGAAAACGACGGCGGCGGCGATGAACCACGGAATCATCTTGCCGGCCAGGGGATAGAAGGTGGCCGGCGAGGCGAAGCGGTAGAGATTGAAGCGATCTTTCATTCGAGGGCGATCTTCAGGGCGGCGGCCGACGCCCAGGGGGCGAAGCCAAGCGAGGCGAAAGTCAGGGCGGCGAGCAGGGAAAAGTGTCCTTCCCCCCCGAGACCGGACACCGTGGCATCGACCGCGCCAGCGCCGAATATTAACACCGGGATGTACAGCGGCAGCACCAGCAGCGACAAGAGCACGCCGCCGCCGCGCAGACCCAGGGTTAGCGCCGCGCCGATGGCGCCGATGCCGGACAGGGCCGGCGTGCCGAGCAGGATGGTGGCGGTCAGCACCAGCAGCGCCTCGGCGGAGAGATCGAACTGCACGCCCAGTACCGGCGCGATCAGGGCCAGCGGCAGGCCGGAACAAAGCCAGTGAGCGATCACTTTGCCGGTGACGACGAGACCGAGCGGATGCGGCGCCAGCGCCAGTTGCTCCAGGGTGCCGTCGCGGTGGTCGTCGGCGAACAGACGCGGCAAGGACAGCATGGTCGCCAGCAGCGCCGCCACCCACAGCACGCCGGGGGCGAGGGTGCGCAGCAGATCCGGCTGGGGGCCGACGCCGAGCGGGAAGAGGCTGACCACGATGATGAAGAAGAACAGCGCCGAAACGATGTCGGCTTGCCGTCGCATGGCCAGTTTCAGATCGCGGCCGATCACCGCCAGGACGATCTTGAACATCAGCGCGTCACCCTTAGGGCCATCGCATGAAAGGCACATTGCCGATACTCTCCCTCCCCCCTCGCGGGGGAGGGCCGGGGAGAGGGGGAGGCGGCAAGGGCTAACGCACCCGGATATACCGCCCCCCTCTCCCCCAGCCCCTCCCCCGCGAGGGGGGAGGGGAGCAAAAGGGCTGTTGTGACGGACTCCTTGCGAGGCGAGGGGGCAAATGGGGAAGTATCGGTCTGGACCATGTTTATGCGATTGCTATGGCCTTGCCTTCAACCGAGCCGCAATTCGCGCACGGTGCCGGCGGCAATGCTGACCGGCTGGTGGGTGGTCATCACCGTCAGGCCGCCGCGCTGCAGGTGGCCGGCAATGAGGCCGGCCAGCCAGTCCACGGCGGCGACGTCGAGAGCGACGAAGGGCTCGTCGAGAATCCACAGCGGCCGTTTTTCCTTGACCAGGCGGGCCAGCGCGACGCGCCGCTTCTGCCCCTGCGACAGGTATTTGCAGGCGAGATCCTCGCGGCCGGCGAGGCCGACCTGCTCCAGGGCGTCGATGGCGTCGTCCTCGCTCAAGTCTTCGGCGGCCAGGCGGGCGGCGGCGAACAGGTTCTCGAGTGGCGTCAATTCTTCCTTGATGGCGTTAAGGTGGCCGAGATAGCAGAGATCGGCGCGGTAGTCGTCGGCCAGTTGGCGGATCGGCCGGCCATGCCAGCGGATTTCGCCCGATTCCGGGGGCAGCAGGCCGAGCAGCATGCGCAGCAGGCTGGTCTTGCCGGCCCCGTTGCGCCCCTGCAGGAAGAGCAGTTCTCCCGCTGTCAGTCGAAAGTCAAGGCCTGCGAACAGGCGGCGCTCGCCGCGCACGCATTCCAGATTGTCAGCTTCGAGCATCGGGGAAAAAACCGTAGGAAATCAGCGGCGAATTATGGAGGCGCCAGTCTAACGGCAGATTAGCGTGGATCAAACAAATGCAAGGCAAAAAAACGGGGGCTGGCGCCCCCGTTCATGTGCATGCCCCGTCGCCTATTTCTTGACGAAGGGAGTCGGCCGCGGCGTCGCGTCGGAGGACGGCGGCAGGATCGGCAAGGCGAAGCTCGGCTGATCGCCGGTCAAGGTTTTCAGGAAGGCGACGATCTTGGCGTTTTCTTCCTTGGTAAACTTCTTGCCCAACTGCAAGCGGCCCATCGTGTCGACGGCCTCGGTCAGGGTGTTGGCGGCGCCGTCGTGGAAGTAGGGATAGGTCAGTTCGACGTTGCGCAGGGTCGGTACCTTGAAGTTGAAACGGTCGGCGTCCTGGCCGGTCACCGCCGCGCGGCCCTCGGCCGGGCTGTTGGCCTTGTAGGGCTCGACCAGGCCCATCTTCTGGAAGGAATTGCCGCCGACAGCTTCGCCGTGGTGGCAGGCGATGCAGCCGCTGTCCTTGAACAGCGCGTAGCCTTCGAGTTCGGTTTTGCTCAGGGCGTCCTTCTTGCCGAGCAGCCACTGGTCGAAGCGCGAGTTCGGGGTGACCAGGGTTTTCTCGAATTCGGCAATGGCGGCGGTGACTTGTTCGATGTCGATCTTGTCTTTACCGAAAACCTGCTTGAATTCGCGGACGTAGGCCGGAATCGACTCGAGCACGCCGACCGCCAGCGGGTGCGTGAAGCCCATCTCGCCCGGGTTGGCGATCGGGCCGCCGGCCTGCGCCTTGAGGTCGCCGGCGCGGCCGTCCCAGAATTGGGCGAGATTGAGGCTGGAGTTGAGCACGGTCGGGGCGTTGATCGGGCCCTGTTGCCACTGGTCGCCGATCGAGGACGGCAGGTTGTCGGTGCCGCCCATCGACAGGTTGTGGCAGGAGTTGCAGGAAATGAAACCGGACTTGGACAGGCGCGGATCGAAATAGAGCTTCTTGCCCAATTCGACCATGCCTAGGTTGATGTTGGCCGCCGGCTTGATCGCTTGGATCGGCTCGTCTGCGGCCGGGGTCTGCGCCAGGGCGAGACCGGATAGCATGACGATGGCTGCGGAGAGAATGGTGCGTTTCATTGGCTTGACTCCCTGAAGTGGAAAATTTGTCCGGCCCGTTGTCGCCGTGGCCGCCATGGTAGCATTGATCCAAGTCAATGATTTCAATGTATTTTAATAATAGCGGCTATAGGCTTGCTCTATAGTTTAAGCATCGGCTGGCGCACCGGCCGGACACGCCAAGGGAGTGATTGGATATGACGTTGACCGAGTTGCGCTACATCGTCGCTTTATCGCAGGAAGGTAATTTCAGCCGTGCCGCCGAGCGTTGCTCGGTCAGCCAGCCGACGCTCAGCGTTGCCATCGCCCGCCTCGAAGATGAACTTGGCGTGCAGTTGTTCGAGCGCGGCAAGGGCTTCGTCAGCCCAAGCCCGATCGGCCGGCGCATTGTCGAGCAGGCGCAACTGGCCTTGCGCGAGGCCGACAAGGTCAGGCAGATCGCGCTGTGCGGCCGCGACCAGTTGGCGGGTCCGTTGCGTCTGGGGGTCATTCATACGGTCGGCCCTTACCTGCTGCCGCAATTGATTCATGCGCTGAAGGTGGTGGCGCCGACGATGCCCTTGGTGATCGAGGACAACATGACCGCCAACCTCGACGAGATGCTGCGCGACAACGCTCTCGACGTGGTCATCATTGCCCTGCCCTTCGAGGCTCCCGGCGTACTGACCCGGGCGCTCTACGACGAGGCGTTCAGGGTCATCGTGCCGCGTGGCCATGCATGGGAAAAAAAGGAGTTCATGAATCCCGAGGAGGTGGCCGGCGACGAGGTACTGCTGCTGAAAGCCGGCAACTGCTTCCGCGATCAGGTGCTGGACGCCTGTCCGCAGGTCAGCAGTCCGGAGACCGACATCCGGCTTGGTCACTCGATCGGCACCATCCGCTGCATGGTGGCCTCGGGGCTGGGGGTCTCGGTCTTGCCCGAGGGGGCGCTACGTCATCCCTATAACAGCGATATGATCAGCGTCATTCCTTTCCGCTCGCCGCCGCCGTCGCGCCGCATCGCGCTGGCCTGGCGCGCCGGCTTCGTCCGGCCGAAGGCCATCGATGCCCTGCTGGCCGCGGTGCGGGCGCTCGACGATCCGGCTTATCGCCTGGTCAACTGAGTCGCGCGATCAGTACGTCGGCCTGCAGTCGTTGCAGGCACTGCACCATGTCGATACTGGCCGCTTCCAGTTCGTCGCGCAGCGCCTGTCGGGATGCGGCGTCGAGGCGGGCATGGCCGTCGAGCAATTGCCGGCCGATGTCATGAATGCGCCCATGGATGGGTTTCAGTTGAGCAAAACAGGGGCTGCCGGTGTAGCGCTGGCTGAGCGGGCTATAGTACCAGCGCCCGAAGCGGCATTCCCGTTCGTCGTTGGAACTCGGGACCGGATGGCCGGCATCCAGCGCGTCGAGCCAGGCGTAGAGCGTCTTTTTCCAGCGGTAATGGTCAATTTCGGCGATCAGCAACGGCAAATCCTCGCGCGACCAGCGGAACGAGGAAGCTGACAGCCATAACTTGTCCGCCTGGAAAGTATCGATCCAGCCGGGCAGTTGCGCGGCCGGCATCGGTCGCGCGATGCCGAAGCCCTGGGCCTCCTCGCAGCCGAGCAGCAACAGGGCCAGGCCGTGCTCGACCGATTCGACGCCTTCGGCGATGACCTGGCGACGGAAGGCCCGGGTCAGGCCGATCACCCCCTCGACGATGGCCAAGTCGTCCGGGTCGTCGAGCATGTTGCGGACGAAGGACTGGTCGATCTTCAGCACTTCGGCCGGCAGGCGGCGGAAGTAGGTCAGCGACGAGTAGCCGGTACCGAAGTCGTCGAGGGCGAAGCGCACGCCGAGCCGATGGCAGGCGGCGAACACTTCGGTGATCCCGTTGATGTCTTCGAGGGCGGTGGTTTCGAGAATTTCCAGTTCGAGCCGTGCCGGCGGCACGTCCGGGTGAGCGGCCAGCAGTTTGCCCAGGCGGTCGACGAAATCCGGCTGCTGCAGGTGCTCGCCGGAGATATTGACGCTGACGGTCAGATTCAGACCTTGCTTCATCCACGCGGCGAGTTGGTCGAGCGCCTGGCGCAGGACCCAGTCCCCCAATTCACTGTCCAGCGCGTCGCCTTCGATGGTCGGCAGAAACTCGCCGGGCAACAACAGGCCGAGTTCCGGATGCTGCCAGCGGATCAGTGCCTCGGCGCCGATCACCTCGCCTTGGCGCATGTTGACCTTGGGCTGGTAATAGAGGACGAATTCGTCATTGACCAGACCTTCGCGGATGCGGGCGATCTCTTCGTGGCGGATGCGGGCGCGCCGGTCGCGCTCGGGGTCGAACAGATGGTAACAGTTGCGGCCGGCTTGCTTGGCCGCGTACATCGCCTGGTCGGCTTGGCGCAGCAGCGTGTCGGAATCGGCGCCGTCCTGCGGGTAGAGTGTGACGCCGATGCTGGCCGAGATTTGCACGGAGTGCCCGTCGATAATGAAGGGCTGGGCCAGCGCCGAAATGACGCGTTCGACGGCATGGTCCGACTTGCGGTCATCGTCGAGGTTGGAGAAAAGCAGCACGAATTCGTCGCCGCCCAGGCGGGAGAGCGTGTCGCAGGTGCGGACGCATTCTTTCAGCCGCTGCGCGACTTCGATCAGCAGGCGGTCGCCGGCCGCGTGGCCGTAACTGTCGTTGACCGGCTTGAAGCCGTCAAGATCGAGATAGCAAACGGCGAGGATCTTGCCGCTGCGCGCGCACTGTGCCATTGCCAACTGCATCCGGTCGGCCAGCAGGGTGCGGTTCGGCAACTGGGTCAGGGCATCGAAATGCGCCAGTTGTTCGAGGCGCTGCTGGTGTTCCTTGATCAGCGTGATGTCGGAGAAGATGCCGACGAAATGGGATACCTCGCCGTGCTGGCCGCGAACCGACGAAATGGTCAGGTGTTCGACGAATATTTCGCCGGATTTCTTGCGATTCCAGATCTCGCCCGACCAGTGGCCGACGGTACGGATCTCCTGCCACATCTGCTGGTAGAAACTCTTTTTTTGATGGCCGGACTTGAGCAAGTCGGCTGTCTGTCCAATCGTTTCGCTGCGCGAATAACCGGTCAGTTTGCTGAAGGCGGCATTGATCTCGATGATTATGCCATCCGGGTCGGTAATCATGATCCCTTCGTGGGCGTAGTCGAAGACGCTGGCCGCCAGTTTCTGTCTTTCCTCGGCGATCAGTTGTTCGCTGACATCCCGGGAAATGCCGATCTGTGCCGGCTTGCCATCCCAGTAACCGTTGACGATGCGGCCATCGACAGTGATCTGGCGTCCGTCGGTGCATTGCAGCGGCATCAGGGTTTGCTGGCACCGGCCAGCCGTGATGTCGGCGACGATTGCCGCCGCCTCGTCCTGGAATGCCAGCGGACTGATGTTGGCGATCGGTTGGCCGATGAGCGCGCCCGGGGCGTAGCCGAGAATCTTGCTGACCGCCCGGTTGTGGTGGAGGATGCGCCCTTCCAGGTCGGCGACGAAAATGAAGTCGTTCAGCGAATCGAGTATGCCGCTGAGGTTTTCCTGTTGACGTTGTGCATCCTCCTGGGCGGCAAGGCGCTGCAGGGTTTTGCCGAAGGGGCGGCGCAAGCGGTCGAGCGCGTCCAGCGTGGCGGCCGAGATTTGCGTCGCATGATGACCGCCAAGGACCAGGCAGGCTTCTACCGTGCCGTCGATGGGAATCGACAACAGGCTGAGATAGCTCAGTCCCTCGGCCCGGATCGCCTCGCGGTCGAACGGGCAGCCCCCCCGCGAACAGCGGCTGCCGCTGCTGACTTGGCAATGGAAGAGCTCGCTGCCGGCGGCGAACTCGGCGAATTTGCTATCCGGGCCATATTCGCCGGCGGCAGCCGCGTAAGCGGACGAGAGGCCGGTATGGGTGAGCAGGCCAAAACCGCCGTCGCTACGCCGGCCGTAGAGGGCGCCGGCGGTGAATTCGTAGAACTGCAGGCCGCTTTGCAGGATGGTGGCGAGTACGGCTGGCCGGCCGCCGTCGCCGGCCAGGACAACGGCCAGATCGCGGTGGATGCACAGGCGCAGGCTGTCGTTCTTGCGTTCGCTGATGTCGATGATTGAAACGATCAGCACCGCCTCGCCGAAATAATTGCCCAGCCGCAAGCGGACCTCGGTCGGAAAGACACGCCCGGCCGTACCGCGGTGCCAGTATTCGAAGCTTTGCGGCTGGCCGGCGAAGGCGGCGGTGATCAGGCTCTCGACCTGGGCGGCGTCGTTCAAGCCCGGCGCGCCGAATTTCTCGTAGCGGCAACCGATCAGTTCTCCTGACGCGTCGTCGAACAGGTTCCTGGCGCTGATATTGGCATCGCGGAAGCGG
>Ga0123356_10007704_pt1 | contig 10728 bp, 7 predicted proteins | sample TergutEmb28metaG_2_FD_92546 | JGI IMG/M metagenome (GOLD analysis project Ga0123356, IMG submission 92546) | Embiratermes neotenicus P3 segment gut microbial communities from Petit-Saut dam, French Guiana - Emb289 P3 | ecosystem: Host-associated > Arthropoda: Insects > Digestive system > Gut ... | reverse complement strand
GCATTATCGCTCTCAACCTCTCGCAATCGAAGAAATTGACGATTATTTATGCTGTATTGGACGTGGAATGATTCAATTTGTCTGTGTAAGAGAAGGAAAAGGCAAGATGGGCTCTTACAGCAGTTTAACTGCGGATAAAATCATTATTCATCCCGGATCTGTTATGTTCCGTGCTGATCCTCAGTTTATTGTTGCGGGAGAAATTGTCAGAACATCAAGAATGTATGCGATGTCGGTTTCTCCGCTTTCAAAAACGGTATTAAATCGAATTGGAGTAGGAAATCATCCACAGTTCCTCACACAAACATCGAACCGAAGGTTCGGCGGAGGCACGGAGGACACGGAGCGAAGAAAAGAGAAAAACTTTAAGAAAGGAAGAGAAAGCAAAAAAGTTCGGGATTTTACAAATAATATTAAGATTTGCGGGGAAGTGTTCGAGATTATCACAGTAAAAGGGAAAAAGACTGCTGTTCTACAATGGGATAACCTGGAGCGTATTCGGGATAAAATTTTATGTGATACTGCTTACAAAGGCATGAAAGGAAAAATTATACTAAAAAAACGAGGATCAAATGCAGAATTTAACCTTCTTGCAGGTGAAAAACTTAATCTTATTCTTTCATTAACGCCAACACTGGATGCGCAAAGCGCTTTTTCCCGTGCCTGGCCGCGAAAAGAAAACTTTAACTCTACAAAAAATCTTTCTGCGCTTTTAAAACACATCGATAATCTTGCAAAGCCTGTTATATGGAAAAAAAACTCAAAAGATCTTGGATTTTTAGGTCTTTTTACAGATGGAGAAGGAAATTACTGGTTTAGAGCATCACGTGGCTTTCATACCAGCTTAAATGAGAGTTTATCCAGTCTTGAATCGTTAATTGATGAACTTGGCGAAAATATCGCAGCAGAACAAAAAAATACAGTAAATCAATGTTATCGCAGGTTGTCGGGGTACTTGGAATAGAATTTTTCGCGGAGAGGAAGATTTTTTACCACGAACCACACGAACAAAGGAAGAGTTTTTACCACGGAGTACTGCTTGCAAGCAAGCTTGGAGTTTCACGGAGGAAATAAAAAAAAGCCCATTCGGTCACTTTTAAGCGATCGGATGGGCTTTAATAATTACTTTAAACTGTAATTTGCTGTAATAGTAACATTACCGGAGAAATTTACAACAGTGGTTAAAGATGCAGGCGATACAGGCGTGCCGCCGGATACTGTCCAGCCGTCAAAATTATATCCATCTGGAATTATTGCTGTAACAGTGACAGGTAAAGCAGAATAATAACGCCCTGTCCATGAACCATTAAATCTTGGTGTTGTTGTATTAATCTTTATTGAGTCAGGTCTGCTTGATGCCAATGTAACATTTACCAAATTGCTAGCATTTATTCCCAAACTGCCAAAATGAGCAGGTAAATAATTATTAGTCATCGCAGATCTAATATTATTTAAGTAAGTTTTCATATTTTGTATGTTTGAATCAAAGTTCCAGCCGCCCCATCTTGCGTTTTGAGCCTGCATTATTGGTCTGTAAATAGCTGCTAATCTGTCTAATTCTGCTACATTAGAGCTGTAATTAAAGTTTACGTTATATAAATCCATCATTGTTGTAACAAATTGTTTTGCAAAGTCTGTGTTTTGCATTAATTTGGTAAATATTCTGGCATTATGATGATAGTGTTCGGTTATTCTTTTAAAAGTGTTCTGGCCTTCAGCAGAAATACTACCGCCGGCATAAATTCCCATTGAAAATTCGGTATCGTACATCATAAAACGCCATTTACCATCACCATAAGGATTACCAGGCTCAATACTACGCACTCTCCAAATTCTAAAATTATTTTGCGGCCAATCCTGATTATGTATATAAATTTGAGCGGCAAAATAATCAATATAACTTTGAAGATCAAACATGCTAAGGAAAGTATTGTAATTTGCCGGAATAGTCATATCCAGATTTGCCAAGGCTTCAATTTGAGGCTGCAATGTATTCCAATCAGCCTCTGTGCCTTCATCCATCTCCCAGGTTTGGAACATTATTACATTGTCTCTGCTGTTTGCATAACCTTTATATTCTATATATCGATCACTGTACCTCTCCTGTATATTGTAAACACCCCAATATTCTCCATTTAGATATACAATACTTGGTATACCGCCTTGCGTATGAAAAGCGCGATCTTTTAATAGACTTTGTATAAAAACATCGCGCAACTTTGTTTCCTGAACATCGTTTCCGCCGTTTCTTAGAATAAAATCTCGATATCTTGTAGTTGGTGTTCCATCTTCATTAACTGCATCGGGAAGCAGGCGGTAATTTAAGTCGCTTGTGCCATATTCGCTTCTAAAATACACATTAAAACTTTTTTGACCATGCGATCTTGACCATCCGCCGCGAATACGTATTCCAGACCCTTGAGATACCGCTACTCTTCTTGAGCTGTCAAATAATTCAAAAAAAGTTTCTCTTTCTCTATCTCTTCCGTTTAATCTAAAATTGTATTGATTAGGTCCGTCCCACCTGTTATGAGCTGCGCCCCGGACATAAATACCATAATTTACATCTAACAGGTTATAAGGGTCTGTGACCAGTGAAATAACAGGATGACTACCGTATTCTGATAAATTATTGCCAATAAAATATGTGCGTGTGACAACATCGCCAATTTGCCTGCCGTTAGAACCAACCTCTATCGCGCGAATTACTGTAGCTTTTGGCACTTGCGTTGGTGAAGGATAATACGGTAGTTGCATATGACCCCGAGGATCATTGCTAACTCCGTAAAACTGGGTTGTATTAGCATTTGTTGCAAGCAAATTAGGTTCATTATTGCGGTTTTTAACAGGAATTGGATTTGTATACCTAAAAACACGTCCATTACCAGCTTTTGATGCAGTTGGAATGCTTCCGTCTATTGAATAATAGATTTTTGATCCTTCAGGTGCATACAATGAAAGAAAAAAGCTACTCGGATATAACCCGCTTTTATGTGAAACAATAAACCTGCTTGTGTATAATTCCGGTTGACTGGCTATATATAAAATATTCTCTTCCGGATCTTTACAGGAAAAGAACAGACAACATAGAGCTAAACATAAGGAAAAAATAACTTTTATCGTATTTTTATTCATTTTCATAATTTTATCTCCTTAATTACTGATTTATGGTGTTACCGATTCGCCAGTTATTGGATTCCATGCACCAGCGGCTGAATTTCTTGGCCAGATTTTATGTAATTCAGAATCTGGAACACCTGTAGTATTATTAGTATACCCACGGAAATTAGCTTGAGCAAAATCCGCTCCATTGTTGTCAGTATCTGTAAGAGATGTTCGGCGCGGACCTTGCGGTCTTGACGCTGAAGCGACAGCTCCTTCAAAACCATTTGCAGTTCCGGTACCGAGCATATCAATATAATCAACGCCTAATCCTGCTGTAAATGGATTAGCGTCAGAAAGAGTAGAAAGATTTCTTACAAGCGCTATTTTGAAATTAGTATTATTAATAACAAAATCTCCTAATTGGTCTGCTGCAGGAAGAGGAGCTCGTCCAGCAGTTGCATTAGATTCTGCATTATTACTTATTATAAGAAATGAGCTATAAGCAGGAATAGTTCCTTCCAATTTAATGGATACTTGCCAAGTTGTAGCATTACCAATATGTAAGTAATAATTACCTGCAGTTAAATTAATTGGCGTATTGGTGTTATTGTATAACTCCACCAGAGATTTTAAGAAACCGGCAGGACCATTGTTATCATTACCATGCGTATTAGCCTGCAAAATCATCAACTTCGCTGTTCCAACAGGCCAGCTTGGCGGCGCAGGTTCAGCAAACGGATTCCAACCAGCCGCTGTGTCTGTAGAATTTCTGGGTCTGCGAACTACAACTTCTTCGTTTGTTAAAGTACCAGTACCGCTTCCATATCTAGCCGCAATAAAGTCAACTGAATTATTATTTGTATCTGTTAAATCCTTACGTCGTACAGCTTCTGATGCCGAACAGCGTGCTGGAGCGCCTTCAAAGCCATAAATCATATCGTCATTATGTCCGCTACCATAAGTATTTGCAGCTCCAACCATATCAATATAACCTGCTGCTATACCGCCGCCGTCCATTGTAAAGGGATTCTGCACATTAAGACCGTTTTCGGCAGAAGTACGAATTATAGCAATTTTATATGCCCTATTGCTCAAAACAAAATTATCATCATTAATATCACCGTAATTATTAGTAATTTGCAGCCGTCCACTGGAAGATGTATAAGGACCTAGCACAAGGAATGAACCTTTTGCCGGTATTGTTCCGTTTAAAGCAATTTTTTTCCAGGGACCATCTTCTGTTGCCACAGGACCGGGACTTCCACTGGAACCACTTGTATTTCTTGTTCCATCTGCAAAATAAAGGTTAATTCCGCTTAAATTAATTGGTGCATTAGTATTGTTATATAATTCCACAAATGGATGGCTCGCGCCAGCTGCGCCTGCATTTGGACCATAAGCCTGTAAAATAAGCAACTGCCCTGCAAGAGCATCCTGCGCACCGGCTTCTACAAACGATCCTGCTCCCGGACCACCAGGCGGAGGATTATAAGTTCCTTGCGGCGCAAAGGGATTCCATGCGCCTGCGCTTAAATTTCTTGGAGCTTTTTGCGCAAACTCTAAAACTCCCATTCCATTGTAACGAGCTTCGTCAAAATCTTCTGAATTATCGTCAGTATCCATAAGATCTATACGGCGGACAGCTTGTGAAGCAGAACAACGCGCAGGAGCAGTCTCAAAACCAAATAATTTATCGGGTGCGCTGTTTGTTGCTCCCACCATGTCTAAATAACCAGAAACTTTCGTTCCGTTTCCGTCAGTATTAAAAGGATTTTGAATATCAGATATATTTGTATTGCCTTTTATAAGAGCTACTTTAAATGCCCTGTTATAAAGAGTAAATTCAGGATCGTTAATGTCTCCATAACCATCAGGTATTTGATAGGTTGAAGCGCCGTTAGTTCCTGCTGATCTTAAATTCTGTTTTGGTCCTAAGACTAAAAACGAAGCTTTGGATGGTATTGTTCCGCTTAACTCGATCTTTTTCCATGGTTTATCCTGATCGTCATCATAACCGACATCTGTGCTTCTGTGTCCGTCAGCATAATATAGATTAATACCGTTTAAATTTATTGCACTTGCAGAAGAATTGTATAATTCAACAAAAGAATGCGATGCTCCGAGTGCGCTGTCCGATGAACTATATGCCTGAAGAATAATTAATTTTCCGATATCATCAGGAGGCAGCAGAATAATTTTTGTCTCTGGATCATTTTTACATCCAGTTAAAGAAAAACTCATTAAAATTGCTGTTATTGCAAATAAAAACGTAATTTTTTTCATAAAAAAACTCCTATATCGATTAATCCCATATATTTCAGGTCATTGTTTTAACATATTTCATGTTAAGTTGTAGTTAGGGATACGTCAAGAGCGCAATATGTTGATTATTTTTCGTTTTTTTCATACTCTGTATTAATGGCATTTACCTTTTATAACACTTTAGGACGTGAAAAACAGCTTTTTGCGCCTATAAACGAAGAAAAAGCGGGTGGTAAAGCGTCTGTTGGCTTTTACGGCTGCGGACCTACTGTTTATAACTATGCCCATATCGGAAATATACGAGCTTATGTGCATCATGACGTATTGGTTCGATCTTTACGGCGTGCAGGATACGATGTTAATCATGTAATGAATATTACAGATGTCGGGCATCTTTCCAATGATTCTGATGACGGCGAAGATAAAATGGTAAAAACTGCGGAAGAAAGGGGCAAAAGTGTCTTGGAAATCGCAGATTTTTACACAAAAGCCTTTTTTTCTGACACAGACAGAATGAATATTACCCGCCCTACTGTGGTTTGCAAGGCAACAGAGCATATTGCAGAAATGATCAGTTTAATAGAAAGAATCGAAAAAAACGGTTTTACATACTTTGCAGGCGGAAATCTCTATTTTGATATATCAAAATTTCCATCTTACGGCGATCTTGCTTTATTAAAGCTAGATGATCTAAAAACAGACGCACAAACAGAACATTCCCGCATCGAACATGACTCCAATAAGCGAAATCCCGGCGATTTTGTGCTTTGGTTTACAAAAAGCAAGTTTACAAACCAGGCGCTTGTATGGGATAGCCCCTGGGGCAAGGGATACCCGGGCTGGCATATTGAATGTTCCGCAATGAGCATTAAATATTTGGGCGAAAAATTCGATATCCATGCGGGAGGCATTGATCATATCCCTATTCATCACACTAATGAGATAGCGCAAAGCGAAGCGGCAACAGGCGTAAAACCTTGGGTTTCTTACTGGCTGCACAACGAGTTTCTTGTCCTGGATAAGGGGAAAATGTCAAAATCAGCAGGCGGCTTTCTCACATTGCAAACCCTGGTAGACGAAGGCTTTGATCCTCTGGATTATCGTTATTTCCTGCTTAGCGGGCATTACCGAAGCCAGCTTCAATTTTCGTTTGAAAGCCTGCAGGGAGCGAAAAACTCGAGAAAATCGCTAGTTGAGAAGGTAAGAGGATTGGAAGGGAGAAGGGAGAAGGGAGAAGGGAGAAAGGAAGAAGGGAGAAGGGAGATAATTGCCCAATATATAGAAGGTTTTAATAAAGCAATCGAAGATGACCTTAATACCCCAAGGGCTTTGGCGGAACTATGGGGGCTTTTAAAGGAAGGACCTGCCACAAATGAGACTCTAGAGGCTATTTATGACATGGACAGGGTTTTGGGTTTAAGGCTAAAAGAAGCTGCAAACAGCGAAAAAAGTGAAAATAACGAAGACCCGCAGTTGGTTAAGGAAATAGAAGACCTTATACAAAAACGCACAGAGGCTAAAAAAGCAAAGGATTTTACCTCTGCCGATAACATAAGACAAAACCTAAAAGATCGAGGTATAATACTAGAAGACAGCCCCGGGGGAACTACTTGGCGCCGAATATAGCACGCGAAGCGTGTAGATGAATAGATTAACAAGGCGTGGCGCACTATAATAGTCAATGAGATTGATAATGCGCGAAGGTTTTAACCTGAGCAGCGCGCCCGGCGCCGAATATAGCACGCGAAGCCGGATGTAACAAATAAGAGGAAAAATTGTTTAAAGTAATAGAGGAACAGTTGGAAGATGACGCAGCAGACCCAAATAGCAATACGACTATGGGGTGGAGTTCATCGGCGGAATTTAACCGTGAATTCAAGCGTCTCTACGATTCGTCCTTTCAGATATTATTTAGGGTAGCATGGAGAATCACAAACAACAGGGAAGCGGCGGAAGATCTTTGTCAGGAAAGTTTCTTTCGCTTATATGAAAAAAACATGGTCTTCCCAAATCCTGAGGAAGCAAAGTACTGGTTAATTCGAGTTGTTAAGAATTCAGCATTAAACTATGCGAAAAGAAAGGAACGTGAACGCAAAGCGTATCAAAAAGCATTTAGGGAAGATTACAGGCAGGAGGAAACCGGAGAGGGATTACTTATTAAGAAGGAAACCAGCGAAGAAGTACAAAATGCCCTTGATAAGCTTCCGCAAAATTTACGTATGGTGTTAATATTGAAAGAATACACAGAAATGAATTATAAAGAGATAGGCAAAGTTCTTGGCATAAGTGAAGGAAATGTTAAAGTACGGGTCTTTAGAGCCCGTGAACGGCTTGCAAGTTTGCTTGCAGGCTCACTGCTTAATAGCAATGAACAAGGTGGTTCAAATGTGTCCTGACCCTCAAATTATTTCTATTTATGTTGATGGAGAGCTTCCTTCTCCCTGGAAGGATAAAATAGAAATCCATTTAAAGAAATGCCCGTCTTGCAGGGAAAAATATAAAAATTTTAAACATCTGCATGAGTTGTTTAAAAAGGACACAACAGTTAAAAGAACATACGTAGAACGTGTTGTTGATGAACCTTTGGAAGAACGCACATATACAGAAGATGAGTTACGTGAAAGTAAAGAAAGAGTTTGGAGCAAGATCGAAGCAAAAAAAAGAATTAGAAGCCGAGGCTGGCACAGAAGGCTTTCTGTTCCAATTCCTGTTGCGGCAGCGGCAGCTGTGGCAATTGCGCTTGTTACGGTATTATTAATTCGAGGCGAAACATTTTTTCAGAGCGGACTTGCAAAAAAACAACCTGATCCTACAGAAAAAGTAAATGTTATTCTTGCTGCAGACGAAGATGTACCCGGCATTATTCCAGCCGCAGGTATAAACGGCGTGCTTCAATATTTATCTTCGGAAGGCGCTGATATTATTATTCTTAGACTTCCGGAAAGCAGTAATTTTTCCAGAACAGGTGAACCTGCAATGATAAGAGCTGCCGATTTCCAGCAAAACGATGTTAGGAGACACAGATAGAATGATTCGTTCATTATGCCTTGCTAGCGTTTTATTAATTTTTATGGCTAATGCGCCGCTTGAAGCTCAGGAACGCGCATCAAACGTTGGAAGCGCTCAATCTCAGGGCGGAGGTTTAAGAAGACGTGCGCTTGTCATTGATATTAACGCAAGAGTGCTGGAAGATGAAAAAGTTGTTATTTGGAATGAAACTCACAGAAAAGTTACCATACCAGGAAATCCTGTTGGTATTAAACTTTTTGGTTCAAATATAGTTGTAGCTGCGCAATTTACTCCGGTTATACGCCGCCATGGAAATGTACTGGTTGCCCAGGGGCAAATCTGGATTGAGGATGAGCAAGGGGGAATAAGTTACTACACATTAATACAAACTATTCCCATGGACTTTAATGAACCTATTTATTTCTTTCCACTTGGAACAACTCAGCAATCGGACTCTGCAATAGAAATTATTTTAACAGTAAATCCTTACAGCGAGACTACAGCTACAGAAAATGAAAATTAAGAATATTGTTTTTGGTTTAATAATATCAATTCTATTTATTTCTTGCGGCTCTAAAACTCCGATTATATCGTTAATTGACCCTAAAATAGGCAGAATGGGAGAAGTTATCACTCTTACAGGGAGTAATTTTGGCGCTTCACGCGATGAATCCTATGTAACAATCGCAGGCATATCTCCGACAAGTTCTTCTTATTATGTATGGCAAGACAACATGATAATTGTAAGAGTTCCTGAACTTGGAGAATCCGGTCTTGTATATGTGCATGCAAGAGGAAGAAAAAGCAATGGCGTGCTTTTTTCCAACTATGCGTCAGTGCCAAGACCTATGGACGGCGAAGAACTTGGTCTTGAACCACGGGTTGCATCAGTTAGTCCGCAGATAGGATCGCCTGGATCACTTGTAATAATAACAGGAAATAATTTTGGCATATCGCGCGAAAACTCATCGCATGCTTCATCCGGTGTTTTCTTTTCTTGGGATTTTGATTCGCCGTCATTTAATCCATTTGCGGTAAGAGAGCCGGAATTTATCGAAGTATCAGAAGTAGAATTAGGCTATGAGGCATGGAGCGCGCGGGAGATACGTGTCCGCCTGCCAGACGGCGCTGTTAGCGGCAATTTTGAAGTTAGAACTCCTCATGGCAGTTCACGTCCTGTATTTTTTGACGTAAGGGATAAACCAGGCTATAAAAATTATAAAAACAGACGCAGTTATACTATAACATATTCTGTTGATATCAGAGTTACGGAAGCATCAAGGCCAAATTCACTTTATTTGTGGATACCAAGACCTATAAGTTCGCCTTCGCAGAGAAACATAAGCCTAATTTCTCGTAACGCAGAACCTTCTGTAGAAAACCACCGAGGCGTAAGCCTTTTTAAACTTGATAATCTTGGAACCGGCTCAAGCCAGTCTATCAATCTATCTTACAGCGTAGAAGTTTATGCAATAGAATCAGCGATTCGGCCGCTTTCTGTTAGACAGGAAAACACTCCGCTTTCTGCGATGTATACCCAAAGTTCTGCGTTAATTCCAAGTGATAACATGGAAATAAAAACAAGAGTTAGTTCTATAATAGGCAGAGAGCAAAACCCTTATTTAAAAGCAAGAGCAATTTATGACTGGCTGCTTGCAAATGTACCTGTATACCATACGCCGTCTGTCGATACAAATATTGTCGCAGCCCTTGAACGCAGACGAGCGGATTCCTACAGCGCAGCAATGCTTTATATTACAATGGCGCGCGCTGCCGGAATACCATGTATCCCGATTGCAGGTGTTATAGTAGACAGAGGCGGACAAACAACACGCCATTATTGGGCAGAGATTTGGATTGACGGCATTGGATGGCTGCCGGTTGATCCTGCAATGGGAGCCGGAGCTGTAACAGTTTCCGAAATAACATCTACTGCGCAAAGCGCATTGCCAGATGATGTCAGAACAGGGCGTGATTTAGCAAATTTTTATTTTGGCAATCTTGATAATCAGCATATTGCGTTTTCCAGAGGAGAACTTGTATTGTCTCAGATGGAAAGCCGAGGCAGAATGGTTTCGCATAAGCAATCGTACTCACTGCAAAATGTTTGGGAAGAAGCCGTCGGAGGATTGGAATCTTATTCCAGCCTTTGGGGAGATATAACAATCAGCGGCATTTATGATATGAGGTAATTATGGTAACGGTAATTTCATTGGGCGGATCTATTGTTGCGCCAAACAACGTTGACGTGGATTTTCTAAAAGATTTTGTCTCTCTTATTCGTTCGTTTATAGAAAATGATTCCAACAGAAAATTTATTTTTGTCGTTGGCGGCGGCGGTCCTGCCCGAAG
>Ga0123356_10007701_pt1 | contig 10731 bp, 8 predicted proteins | sample TergutEmb28metaG_2_FD_92546 | JGI IMG/M metagenome (GOLD analysis project Ga0123356, IMG submission 92546) | Embiratermes neotenicus P3 segment gut microbial communities from Petit-Saut dam, French Guiana - Emb289 P3 | ecosystem: Host-associated > Arthropoda: Insects > Digestive system > Gut ... | reverse complement strand
TTGGATTATTTCGATTTTTTACCAAAAAAGATAATTGAAGCAAGTCCGTTTCACGGTTCTGTATTTATCACAGATATGGGATCGATCGGTTTATCGTCTATATATCATCATTTATTCAACATTGGTAACTTACCTATGTTTATTGCTATCGGTGCTAAAAGAAAAGTTAATGAGCTTAACTCCAAAGGAGAGGTCGTAAAAAGAAAATATCTTGATTTTAAGTTCGTTGTTGATGAGCGGATCTGTGACGGGTTTTACTTTTCACAGACGTTTAAGGTGTTTGTAAGCTTTCTAAAGAATCCGGATGCTCTTGAAAAGCCGCCGGAGCAGATCAATGATGACATAGAGTAAGTCCGGCTTTAAGATAAAAAGCTTTCGATCAATGAAAAAAGAGGGAAATATCCCTCTTTTTTATTCTTCGATCAGCAATCTGTTCAGTTCATCCATAAATGAGTTTATATCGCGGAATTGGCGGTATACGGAAGCGAATCTTACATAGGCTACTTCATCGAGTGCTTTTAAGCCGTTCATGATCATTTCCCCGATGTCAGTTGATTTGATTTCTCTTTCAAGTGAGTTCTGAAGATCCTGTTCGATCTGATCGGCTACATTTGTAAGGTCTGCAAGCGGAACGGGTCTTTTTTCACAGGCTCTGAGCATTCCGTTTATTAGTTTTTGTTTATCGAATGTTTGTCTGCTGCCGTCTTTTTTGACGACTATCAAGGGTAATCGCTCCATGATCTCATAGGTTGTGAATCTTTTCTGACAGCTAAGGCATTCCCGGCGGCGCCGTATTGTTGCGCCTTCTTCGGCGGGCCTTGAGTCAACTACTTTACTTTCGGAGTATCCGCAAAAAGGACATTTCATTGATATATTTCCTTCCTATACTAAACTCTGCGCTCGACTATATCATAGCTGTTACAATAATTTCCAACTCTCAAACGACTATATACAGCGTTATGATATATGCATTTAATCAATATATGATGATTGTGCAGTAATTATTATATCATAGCTGTAGCAACTGCTTTCCAATCACAAACGACTATATACAGCGTTATGATATATGCATTTAATCAATATATGATAATCACTTTAGTGATTATTATATCATAGTATACTACATTTTGTATATAGTCTTTTTTGCATTTTATCTTATCATGATGCGTAGCGTCCTGAAGTTAATGCAAGTTTTGTTATAAGCTCGATCATACGTGATTCAGGCTCCGCCACACTGTTTAGTTCGAGTGCGGTGGCTGAACAGTTCAGCACTGCGTTGCGGCAGTCTGACAGGGTGGCTTTACTTGCGGTATTCATTAATATCCGCGCTTGAAAATCGTGTCTGATCCCGCATATTTCCATGAGCTGTGTTTTGCTGAGGTTATTCTCAATACATACTCTTGCAGCAAGGAGCTGGCGCATTTTTAAAGATATGCTGTATATCAGTTTATGCGGTGCTTCACGCATTTGAAAGAGTTCGTCCAATAGAACAAGTGCTTTAATGCTTTCGCGGCTGACAAGTGCATCGGAGAGTTTATATGCTATTGTTTCCAGCACGGGCGTCACAACTGCGTCGATGTCTTTGCGTGTTATAGTATCCTGCTCTGAATAAGCGGCGGTTTTTTCTATTTCGCCGTTTAATGTTGCCATGAGTCCTCCGGTAATGAATGCAAGGTATTCTGCGTCTTCTGTGCTTATGCTTTTGCCGGCGTCCCTGAAATGCAGTTTTATCCATTTCACCAGATTGTTCTGATCTTGTATAACAAATTCAACAACAGAGGCGTTTTTAAGGATCTCTTTATTTATTTTTTGTCTGCCGTCCGGCTTATATTCTATAGTACTGTAAATAAAAACAACACATACAAAATCCGGCAAGTCGGAGAATATCTCACAAAGGCGTTCTTTTGAGTCACTTTTAAACAGATCAAAATCATGGATCTCGACCATTGTTTTCTCGGCGAAAGCCGGAAATGTGTTGACAGCATCTTCGAGCTCATCGACCGCTAATCCTTTACCTTCAAATCTTTTATAATTAAATCCGTCAAGCCCTTCGGGACATACTGATGCACGCAGTCTTGCCAGGCTGCGCTCAAGAAGATATCGTTCCTCGCCATGTAATATATACAGCGTATCTGTTTCTCCGGTTTTAAGAGATTCATTTAATCTGTCATAGCTGTTATGTCTGTCTTTTATTTCATTATCCTCCGTTTACTGTTACATGACCGTTTTCATCTGTTCTGTAAACAGTTGCATCGACCTGTTTTAGTCTTTCAAGAACTTCGGGAGCCGGATGACCGAAACTGTTTTTTCCGACGGGGATTATTGCTATGTCCGGTAATGTTGCTAGCAGCAGTTCTTCTGATGTTGAGTTTCTTGAGCCATGATGACCGACAACAAGCAGGTCAAGCATTGGGATAGATGCGTAACGCAGAAGTGCTCTTTCTGTTGATGAATTCATATCGCCTGTAATAAGAGCGGTTATATCTCCAACAGTCAGCACACTCAAACCGCGTTCGTTTTCATCACCGGTCCCTGCCGGCGGGTAAACAAATACGTGAAAGCCGCCGAGATCGTAGGTAAGAGTTTCTGTAACATATATTATATCAGTTCCGCGTCTTCTTGCAAGGTTGATTATATCTTCAGCAAGAAAAGATTTTTCAGGATCCGGGATAATAAGAGCGGAAACAGATATCCGGCTAAGAAGGAATTCAACTCCATTGACATGATCGTCATGGAAGTGAGTGATGACGAGTATGTCGATCGAGGTGCGTCCGAGGTTCATTATAAATTCATGTGCTGTTTCACCGGCATTGTTTATACTGTTACTGCCGCAGTCAACGATCATTGTATGTGCCTCCGATGCAACAACGACACACATTCCTTGTCCGACATCAAGAACAGTTATTGCGTTGCTGTTGACCGCAGGTGAAAGCGGTGATAAAAGAATGATAGTAAACAATAATATCAGTGAAATACAAACCGGATATATATACTGTCTTACACGCGCTTTTAAAACCGGTAATGCAATAAAGAGGATATATATATAAGCAAGCCAGAACATTATATAAGCATTTGATGAATAAATAACTGAGTAGGGGATCGCTGCGAATGTACGGGCAACATATATGATATATCTCGCTGCATAAGTCACGGGAAATGCGATGATGCCTCCAAGAGTCGTGCTTAAAAATCCAAGCAGTGCCGCTAATAACCCGACAGGAAAAACCAATGAAACGATACCGATCGTAAGCAGGTTGGTTAGTGGTGCTATCAACGATACATATCCGAAGTGTATTGCAGTGAGAGGCAGTGTGAGTATCAATGCACCGATGGTTGTTGCGAGATTTGATGTAACGAAGTTGATGAAAAGCCTCAGAGGTTTTTTTCTGTAAACCTTATTTCCCCGTAACGATTCGGATATGGCTGTGTTTATCCTTGATGTAAAGATGATTATTCCCAGAGTTGCCGCAAAGGACAGATGCAAACCGATCGAGGCAGCAGAAAACGGATTTGCAAACAGCAGAACAAGAAGAGATACCGAAAATGATGTCATACTGTCGCGCTCCCGCCGGAAAAGAGGTGCTGTGATCAGAAAGATTTGCATTATCCCGGCTCGTGTGACCGCAGGTGTGAAGCCGGTCATTGCCATGAAGAAGATAAGCAAGGGTATACCGTAAAATGAGAAGAGTCTTTTATTTCTTATGACAAGTGCGAGGAACCCCATTAAAAAAGCAATGTGCATACCGGATATCGAAACGATGTGGATTATCCCTGAAGCTGATAAAGAAGCACTGAGAGACGTGTCATTATACAGTTCATCACGTTTTCCCATAAGTAATGCCTGCATAAAGTGCGATACATCAGCCGGGAAAAGCTCATCGATCTGAACCGTGATCCTCTCGGCGAGCCTTTTTGGAAAAAACCGAAGGTTATTTTCCGAACCGACAATATCAATACTTCCGGAAACACTGCCGGATAAAAACAATCCTCTGGAGCTTAGAAGATCGAACTTATCTCCGTCATCGGTGATATCGGTACGCCGGATCCGTGCTGACACCTCGATAACATCACCCGGCTTCAGTTCCTTTTCATTGTTGTAATACAAGCGCATACCGACGGGTGGACTTCCTTCCTGCTTAAACGACACATCGACCCTGTATCCGCGTGGGTTTCTTGCTATCGGATGATCTGTTACAACAGTTCGGATCGATACGCTCTCATCATGAAGATGCCAGTAGGGCTTAACAAAAACAGTTGTAAAAACCCAACACCAAAGAAACCCGACAGCTACAGATAAAAAAGCGATCATGATCCGCTTTCGATTATTTCCGGAGAAAAATAAACTAAGCAGCGACAGTAAGGCTGCCGCTGCGCAAAAAAGCAAAATCAGATCAAACTGAATAAAATACCGCGAAGCAAAAACTGCGGCAGAAAAGTAAAACGCAGCAATAGCAAGTTTGCGCATAACACTCTAACTCCAAACAACATATTCTACTTAGAATGCTAGCACAAAACTCTTCAACATATCAATAATCGTTTAAACGCTCAAAATGTAGAAAAATTTACTATTCGAAAGAAAAATCCAACTCATCCAATGTCAGTTCAAAAGCAGGAATAAAATTCTCTATAAAATAGTCGACCTCCGGCAGATCCATTTGCGATAACTTCTCCCTTGATTGCTCGGCAGCAAGCCTGAAATCCAGGTTGCCGGTTTTTAGTTCCTCAATACACTTGATATAAGCGGCAAGTCTGTCTGCAGCTTTTACCAGAACTTGTATTTCATTATTACTATCAGGTGACAGAAGATTTTTATACTCGGGGCGCATTTCTGACGGGAGTGCTGTCAGCAGTTTACGTGCAGCGACAGACTCGACTTTTTTATAAGCTTCCATTATTTCAGCGTCATAATATTTTATTGGCGTAGGCATGTCACCGGTAAAGATCTCTGATGAATCATGAAAAAGCGCTGTTGAAGCAGCAAGCCCGGGATCCGTTTCTTTTCCGAAAATGTCACGTCTTATAACAGCAAGAGCATGTGCGATAACGGCTACATTATGAGAGTGCTCTTGAATGTTTTCCAGTGTATTGTTGCGCATCAGAGACCATCGTGTAATATTCTTCATTCTTGAAATAAGTGCGAAAAAGCTGTACTTAGTGTTCATGATCGGTTTCCTTTCGATTTCTGTGTAAAATATCATGTCAGGCGGCTGCATTTTCTATCCTGTTTTCGTAAAAAGCGGCACGTGTCAAACCGGCATAAGGAGATAACCATATTGAAACGATAGGGAGCGCAAATGGAAAAGGGTTAAGCATCAAGATTGCCATATCTAGGACATACCACCCTAAAAAAGAAATGTCGATGATCAACAGATCAAGCTTTGCTCCGTGCATGATAAGCTTTGATTCATAAATACACTGAAGAGCACTTTTCCCGGGGTCATCAAGAAGAATATAATATGATAATCGATACCTATAGCTGGCCACTATACCGGGGATTATAAGGAAAATGCTCCAGAACAGAATAAAAACTGTCATAAGCAGGAATAATCTGATGACTTTAAAAAAGAAAAGGAACCCGATCAATAAGTTTTTAAATCCTGCGCTCTGTGCACGCGTTATCCTTAAACAGTAACTGATAAAACCGATATTTAAAACTGGACGGAGCAGAAAAATTAATAGTGCTAAAAGAGCTCCGAAAGGTTTGAAACCGGTATATATGATATGCAGACCCGGGGGTTCACCGTCTAAAAGCCTGCTGTAGATATCATCAAGGCTCACAATTCCCGGCAAACGATAAGAGAGCCAGGATATGATCGTATTAAAAACAACATAAACCAAGCTTATATAAAGCAGTTTTGGAACATTTTCAAATATAAGTTTTCGTGCACCGGCTTTGAGTATCGATCCCGGCATTTATCAATGTATCCTTTCAAAAATTCTTACAGCTTAAAGTATATCACAAATAAAAAATATATTTCAATAAAAGCCGCAGGAAAAGGAAAAAGGTATTTATTTATATTGACTTATTACTCTATTGGTTGTACAATGAAGTTCCTGCGGGCATATAAGTGCACAACATCTTGTGATATGGCAGAAACTATGCATTAGCACTGTTTTAATGAAAGGGTGGCTGTAATGCCTATTACCAGCATCAAAAAGAGAGATGGAAGAATTGTCGAGTTTAACATAGAAAAAATCTCTGATGCAATTTGCAAAGCCTTTAAAGCAACATACAGACCCGGCAATGGCGTGTTGTCCGGAAAACTGGCAGACGAGGTTATGGCTGTTCTTGAACTGGAAGGCGAAGATACCCCGGATGTCGAGCACATTCAGGATATCGTAGAAAAGGTCCTTATGGACAATGGCTACATTGCAACAGCAAGAGCTTACATCCTATACAGAAACGAGCGCAACCGTGTCCGTCAAATGAGAACACGCCTTATGAAAACCTACGAGGAGATAACAAACACCGACGCACGCAACAGCGACGTAAAAAGAGAAAACGCAAACATTGACGGTGATACGGCAATGGGTGTGATGCTGAAATACGGCTCGGAAGGAGCAAAACAGTTCTACAACATGTTTGTTCTGAAGCCGGAACACTCAGCAGCACACACGGAAGGCGACATACACATCCATGACCTCGATTTTCTCACACTTACAACAACCTGCTGTCAAATAGACATAATAAAACTCTTCAAGGGAGGTTTTTCAACGGGGCATGGTCATCTTCGCGAGCCGAATGACATAGCCTCGTACGCAGCTCTGGCATGTATAGCGATCCAATCAAATCAAAACGACCAGCACGGCGGACAAAGCATCGTTAACTTCGATTACGGTATGGCTGACGGCGTTAAAAAAACATTTATAAAACTATACCGCCAAAATATAGCTAAAGCACTGATGCTGGCAAGAAAAATAGACGATCCTGAAGAGGATATAAAAAACATAATAAATGAGATAAAAAAAGAAGCAGGTATAATCCCGACTCTTGAACACAATGAAAAGTACCTCAGTCTTGAAAGACCGAAGCTCTCAGCACTGTATGGAGACGAGGGTGATCTTGACCAGATCCAGGAAACCGCGCTCCATTTTGCAAAAAAAGAGACAGACCGGGCAACATTTCAAGCGATGGAAGCACTTATCCACAACCTGAACACAATGCATTCAAGAGCCGGCGCACAAACGCCGTTCTCTACAATAAACTACGGAATGGACACATCCCCGGAAGGGCGCATGGTCATGCGGAATATCATGCTGGCAACAGAGGAAGGTCTCGGCAACGGAGAAACACCGATATACCCGATCCAGGTATTCAGAGTCAAAAAAGGCATAAGCCTTGATCCCGGCGACCCGAACTACGACCTGTTTAAGCTCGCCTGCCGCTGCAGTGCAAAAAGACTTTTCCCGAACTTTGCATTTTTAGACGCACCGTTCAATCTTAAATATTACAAAGAAGGCGTAAAAGAAACAGAGATCGCATACATGGGCTGCAGAACCCGTGTTATAGCAAATGCCCACGACACAGATCAGGAGATCTGCAACGGGCGGGGCAATCTGTCCTTCACATCGATAAATCTGCCGCGTCTGGCAATAAAAGCAAACGGAGACATCGAACGATTCTTCGAAGACCTTGACTATAAACTTGATCTCATAATAGAACAACTCCTTGAACGTTTTGAAGTACAATGCAGGAAGCGTGTCTATAACTTCCCGTTTTTAATGGGGCAAGGTGTCTGGCTGGACTCGGAAAAACTGGGTTACGAGGATGAGGTGCGTGATATACTGAAGCACGGAACTCTGACGATCGGTTTTATAGGTCTTGCAGAAACTTTAAAAGCTCTTATAGGAGAACATCACGGAGAAAGCGAACGTGCCCAGAATCTCGGTCTTGAAATAATCAGTCATCTGAGAGCGAGGTGCGATAAAGAAACAAAAGCAAGAGGTTTAAACATTACGCTTATTGCGACCCCTGCCGAAGGACTTGCAGGCAGATTCGTCAAGATAGACCGTACACGTTACGGACGTCTTCCCGGTATAACAGATAAGGAATATTACACAAACAGTTTCCATATACCGGTGGATCACCATATCAACGCATTCGAAAAAATAAGACTGGAAGCACCATATCATGCACTGACAAACGCCGGTCATATAAGCTATGTTGAAATGGATGGAAATCCTCTTGACAACATTGAAGCATTCGAAAAGATCGTCAGATATATGTATGAGTCAGGTGTAGGCTACGGTTCGGTCAACCATCCGGTCGACCGTGATCCGGTCTGCGGCTATACCGGTTTTATCAAAGATGAGTGTCCAAGCTGTGGAAGACGCGATGCAGATAATGACAGATTACCGAAATTTGAACGAATAAGACGCATAACAGGTTATCTTGTAGGAACGATCGACAGATTCAACGACGCAAAGCGCGCCGAGGAAAGAGACAGAGTCTTGCACGATATGGCAGCGCCGGCAGATGAAAAATGAGGATTGCCGGCTTGATCCATGATTCAATAGTTGACGGTCCCGGCTTGAGGTATGTCGTGTTCACCCAGGGCTGCAGTTTGCACTGCAGCGGATGTCATAACCCGGACACATGGGATCCTCACGACGGTTTTGAAATGACGGTCGAGGAAATAATAAAAGACATTCAGTCAAACCCGTTGACCGACGGACTGACATTATCAGGTGGCGAGCCGTTTGATCAAGCTGCGGACTGTTCATGTCTCGCGGCACTTGCTCGTGAAAAAGGTCTGAATGTCTGGGTATTTACGGGAAGAACTTACGAAGAACTATTGGACATGAGTTGTACTGATCCTGATATAATGAGCTTGTTGGAGCAAACAGATATACTTGTTGACGGAAGGTTTATGATCACGGAACGGACACTTTCAATAAAATGGTGCGGCAGCAGGAATCAGAGAGTGATAGATGTCCGGAAAAGTTTAAAAACAGGAAAAGGGGAGTTGTGTGATGAATATTAAGGTCAAAGAGCTGTATTTGAATAAAGAGAAGTTTTCAGACAGTAAGGTAACTGTAAAAGGATGGGTAAGATCGGTCCGCGACATGAAAGCTTACGGATTTATTGATCTTAACGACGGCAGTTCATTTAAAGGAGTGCAAATCGTTCTTGAAGAAGGAAAACTGTCCAACTTTAAGGATATTGTAAGGCAAAACGTCGGAGCTGCCCTGACAGTTACCGGGACACTCAAGGTTACAGACGGAGCAAAGCAGCCTTTTGAGATATCCGCAGAGGAAATCCTGGTAGAAGGTGAGTCCACCCCCGAGTATCCGCTTCAAAAGAAACGGCACTCTCCGGAATTCCTGAGAACGATAGCTCACCTGAGACCTAGAACAAATTTATTTTCTGCAGTCTTCAGGATACGTTCCGTTACATCACATGCTATCCATTGTTTCTTTCAGGAACGTGGTTTTGTCAACGTCCACACTCCTATAATCACATGCAGTGATGCAGAAGGCGCGGGAGAGATGTTCCATGTCACGACGATGGATCTGTCCGACATGCCGAAAAATCCTGACGGCTCGATCGATTTTACCGAAGATTTCTTCGGAAAAAAAGCAGGATTAACTGTATCGGGACAGCTTAACGCTGAAGCTTATGCACTTGCGTTCTGTGATGTTTATACGTTCGGTCCAACCTTTAGAGCGGAGAATTCAAATACACCACGCCATGTGGCAGAATTTTGGATGATCGAACCGGAGATAGCGTTTGCAGATCTAAACGATGATATGCAGCTCGCGGAAGATATGCTGAAGTACATAATCAATAAAGTCCTTAAAGAATGTAAAGATGAACTCGAATTCCTCAACAACTTCGTTGATAAAGGTCTGCTGGAAAGACTAAACACAGTTGCCGGTGCAGAATTCGGCTATGTAACATACACAAAAGCAATAGAAATACTTCAAGAGTCCGGAGAGCAGTTCGAGTTTCCCGTTTCCTGGGGATGTGATCTGCAAACAGAACATGAGCGCTACTTGACTGAAAAGCACTTTAAGAAACCCGTCTTTGTTACGGACTATCCCAAGGATATAAAAGCTTTTTATATGCGCTTGAATGATGATAATAAAACAGTTGCAGCTATGGACTTACTTGCCCCCGGGATCGGCGAGATCATAGGCGGCAGCCAGCGTGAAGAACGTCCGGATGTTCTGGAAGCAAGAATAGAAGAAATGGGTTTGGATAAAGATACATACTGGTGGTATCTTGAGCTTAGACGTTTCGGAGGAACAAAACACGCAGGTTTCGGTCTCGGATTTGAAAGACTGCTTATGTACCTGACAGGAGTTTCCAACATCAGAGATGTACTTCCGTTCCCGAGAACCGTAGGATCATCGGAATTTTAAATAAAACAGGACAGAGCAAGAACTCTGTCCTTTAAAATATTATTTTTATGATCCTGTCCTGTTACTCTTCAGGCTCTGCATCGAATGCATCTTCTGTATCAGATTTGCCGATCGTTGTGGTTTTTGTTGTTCCGCCCGATACATATTGTTTTCCGCATTCCGGACAAGTATCATATGTCAGAGTTACTGTTTGACTTACGACCTCCCGATCATCCCTGTGTGCTTTTGCCTGTTCATTTCTGACATGCTCCTGTTCATGGGATGCAACAGCTGCGGCAGCCATACCCGGGCTGACTTTTGTGGGAGTCTGGAAGCTGACAGATGCATCGTCAGACTGGTCGACATATCTGCGATTTTCACATGTAT
>Ga0123356_10007700_pt1 | contig 10732 bp, 8 predicted proteins | sample TergutEmb28metaG_2_FD_92546 | JGI IMG/M metagenome (GOLD analysis project Ga0123356, IMG submission 92546) | Embiratermes neotenicus P3 segment gut microbial communities from Petit-Saut dam, French Guiana - Emb289 P3 | ecosystem: Host-associated > Arthropoda: Insects > Digestive system > Gut ... | reverse complement strand
CCTCTTTGAATCATCTGATAAAGGAACATGGCACAATAAGAAATGAAGACCCACGCAGGTCCTAAGAGGCATTTTTTAGCTTGCATCTCCTGCTGCTGCCAATATTGACTGCTACCATCACGATTGCCTCGTGATGGCGCATAACACACAGATCACGACTGAATGACTCGCAAGTGCTTTTATCAATAGGCAGTGATTCACCTGTGATAATGGACTGATCTATTGATGTGTTGCCTGACAAAATTTCACCGTCAACAGGGATTGCTTCGCCGGGAAAAATACGCAGGACATCATCTTTTTTGATCTGTTCTACAGGGATCATTTCTTCGCTGCCGTTTTTAATGATACGTCCCTGTTTGGGAGCCAGGTTGATAAGTTTTTTTATGCCCTTCCTGGCACGCTCGATTGTTTTTTCTTCCAATACTGCGCCGATAGCCATTATAAAGGCAACCTGCCCGGCAGCAAAAAGTTCGTCAATATAAATCGCTGCAATCATGGCAATGGAAATGAGCAGGGCAGAGGTGATTTTGTATATACCTCTGTTTTTTATTAAACTCCAGATGGCATTATATAAAAGCGGATACCCGCAAAGCAAAACTGCCGCCCACGCAGGGTCAATAGGAACGGATGTTTTTGTTAATAAAAGTATCAGGCTGGCAGCGAGAAAAACACCACCAATAATTGTTATCTTTAGGCTGGAAAGAAAATCATATATTTTTTTAAGAAAATTTTCTTTCTTTGCTTTTTCTTCCTGCCTGTTTTCGGATTGTTGTCCGCTGTTACATTTTGCGCAGCTCATTATTATCTCCTTAAACGAGAATAACCTGGCTTATAAAGAAGTGCAACACTTTATTGATATTTATTGCGGTATTGTAAGGCTTATGAAACTGTTGCATAATACATTTATGATGACAATTTTATCTTTATTACCTATAGTCAGTTTATTTGTGTTTTTGATTGTCATTAAAACTTCTGTGGCAAAAGCAGGAGCCGTTTCTTTAGGTTTTGCTCTTGCTGTCGCGCTTATTTTCTTCGGATTGTCAACGTTTGGCTTGGCTGTTGCTGTTGGAAAAGCGTTGTGGCTGGCATTGTTTGTATCGCTAATTGTGTGGGGAGCATTGTTTCTCTACCATATAGTAAGCGATTTTGGGGCAATAGATGTTATCAATAAAAACATAACTATATTTGTGCAAGACAAGTTTGTAGTGTTTTTATTGCTCTCATGGCTTTTTACGGCTTTATTGCAAGGCATTGCAGGATTTGGAGTGCCCGCTGTTATCGTTACTCCAATTTTGATCGCTCTTGGTTTTAATCCGGTAAAATCTTTAGCTGCGGCATTACTCGGACATTCCTGGGCAATTACCTTTGGTTCGATGGGAGCGGCTTTTTTTGTCATTCAGGGAAAAACCGGAATACCTGAAGCAGATTTGGGTATTCCTATGTGGATTTTTAATACCGCTGCTCATTTATTGACGGGTATCGGCGTTTGCTGGTTGTACGATGGATTAAACGGTTTGAAAAAAGGCTTATTATATATTCTGCCTGTGTCTGCAGTTATGACAGTTGTTCAATTTTTTACTATTTATTTTGGTATGTATTCCCTTGCCACCTTAAACACAGCATTGGCTGGATTAATAGTAATGTTTACATTGTATAAACTTCGTTCAAAGGATAAAGCTGAAAGCGGATTTTATAAAGATAAATTAACTTTATCGCAATCATTGTTCCCTTATGCGCTTATCATTGTATTATTGTTGTTATTTCAGCTTGTGCCGGCAGGGGTTAGGGAAACCGTTTCAGTTTCGTTTAACTTTCCCGGAAGCGCAACGACGCTCCAGAGCCCTCATGTAGTAGCCGATGAGCTGAATTATAACCGGATAAGATTATTCGTGCATCCTTTTTTTGTATTGATAATTGCCGCCATCACCGCCTGTTTTATTTACAAGAGGGCAGGGATTTGGGATCCGGTATTGTTCCGCGGTACGTTAAGTAAAACTGTAAAAAAAGGCATCCCCGCAACTCTTGCGCTTTTAGCTTTGGGAAATATGTCGCTTATTATGATGGATTCCGGCATGACTCACAGACTTGCTTATGATATAGCTGATTTAACAGGCAGGGTATATCCCTTATTCTCGCCGTTTTTTGGCGTACTTGGCAGTTTTTTAACGGGAAACAATACCAATTCCAATGTGTTGTTCGGAGTTTTTCAGTATGCGATTGCAGAACGTTTAGATGTAAGTACCGCGATGATGACCGCATCACAGTCCTTGTCCGGCGCGGTAGGCTGCGCTATCGGCCCGACGCTTGTGTTGATGGGAGCAATTGCGACAAAGCAACAAGGGCAGGAATCGTTGATTTTAAAAAAGCTTATACCACTTGTTCTGCTGATAGCACTTGTTATGGGAATTATTAATTTATTTGTCCCAGGGAACCTCTAAAAACTCTTTTTAGAGGTTCCCACAGATAACAAATAAAAGTTTTTTGAGGCTTTTAGCCTCAAAAAATGATAAAATAACGTCAATCTCTAAAAACTTTTTAGTTTTTAGAGATTACCCCCATTATTACATTGACTTTATGAGTTTTGCCATCGCCAAATACAGGCAATATCGTATCGTTTAGAGTTTTACCGTCCAGAGTAATGGATTTAACGCCCTTTTCCACGCCTGCACTATTATCTACGGTAATATGATAAACAGCGCCGCGGAAATGACGTGTAACGGAAAAACTTTTCATTGAGGATGGAATACACGGATCGATCATCAATCCGTCAAATACAGGCCGTATACCCAAAATATATTGTGAAATACTGGTAAATGTCCAAGCGGCAGTTCCGGTCAGCCAGGAATTTTTTGCTTCTCCAAAACGTACAGCGTCTTTTCCGGCAATCATTTGAGCGTACACATAGGGTTCAAGCCGGCGAAGAGAGCTGTCGTCTTCCCGGTAAGCAGGACATATCATTTTATAGGTCTCAAATGCCCGTGTTCCCCGGCCAAGTCTGGTCTCTGCTATAGTAATCCATGGATTGTTGTGACAAAAGATTCCGGCATTTTCCTTGTATCCGGGAGGATAAGATGAAACTTCTCCCAATTCCAGATGATATTCTTTGTATGCCGGCTGCATCAACACTATACCGTATGGCGTGTCTAGCCGCTCTTTTACAGAATCAAGCGCCTTCAACGCGCGGCCGTCTTTTAGTCCGATCCCTGCCATCACAGCTAATCCGTTGGATTCAATATAAATCTGACCATCTTCACATTCACAACTTCCTATTTTTTTGCTATATGCATCGTAAGCGCGCAGGAACCAGTTGTCGTCCCATCCATGTTTATTGATTGATTCAATCATATTGTCGATGGCATTTTTTGCATTCTCTATTTCTTCTGTACGTCCTGTGCGCCGGCAAATTTCAATATAATCAGGGCCTGCAAAAACAAATAATGCAGCAATAAAAACAGATTCTGCAACACCGCTTTCAAAATTGGCAGTGGTTTGGAATGATTCTCCGGGTGTCTTTGAAAAACAATTAAGATTTAAACAATCGTTCCAGTCGGCGCGGCCGATCAGCGGCAGCCCGTGAGGACCTGTGTGTGTTATGGTGTAATCGAAAGAACGTTTTAAGTGAACAAAAAGAGTGTCAGCTAATTTTTCGTCATTGTCAAAAGGAACTATTTCATTAAGGATGCTGTAATCGCCTGTTTCTTTGATATATGCCGCTGTACCGCAGATCAACCACAGAGGATCATCGTTAAAGCCGGAGCCAACTTCATTATTACCGCGTTTTGTCAGCGGCTGATATTGATGATATGCGCTTCCGTCAGGAAACTGTGTTGCTGCGATGTCCAAAATACGCGCCCGTGCGCGTTCCGGCACAAGATGAACAAAACCCAGGAGATCCTGATTCGAATCACGAAAACCCATGCCGCGTCCAATACCGGATTCAAAATAGGATGCGCTGCGCGACATATTAAATGTAACCATGCACTGGTATTGATTCCACACGCCTGCCATACGCGCCATTTTTTTATCTTCTGCATCTACGGTAAAGCGGCTTAGTAGAGCAGTCCAGTATTCGTTCAATTCAGAAAGCGCTTTGTCCGCAGCTTCCACCGTAGCATATTTTTCCAATAGCGCATTTGCGGGAGTCTTGTTAATTACATGAAGGCGCTCCCATTTTTGATCTTCCGGGTTTTCACAGTAACCAAGCACAAATACAAATGCTTTTGACTCTCCAGGTTTAAGATTAACTTTAATATGATGCGAACCGATTGGCGCCCAGCCTGATGCAATAGAATTATTTGATTTACCGTTAAACACAACCTGCGGATGATCGAATCCGTTGTATAGGCCAAAAAAAGTTTCGCGATCGGTGTCAAATCCTTCTATTGGAGTATTAACCGCCCATATGGCATAATGATTGCGCCGTTCGCGGTATTCTGTTTTATGATAGATACGCGAACCTTCAACTTCAACTTCGCCGATACTGTAGTTGCGTTGAAAATTTGTCATATCATCAAAAGCATTCCATAAACAAAATTCGACAAAAGAAAAAAGGCTTACATTTTTAACATCTGCAGATTCATTGGTCAATTCTATTTTGTGAATTTCACAGTTGTCTTTTAAAGGTACAAATGAAGTTTGCGTAAAGTTTAGACCGTTTTTTGCAGAAGATATTCGTGAATATCCTAACCCGTGCCGGCATTCGTAACGCTCCAGGGCGGATTTCATCGGCATCCAGGAAGGAGTCCATACATCATTGCTATCACGCAGGTAAAAATAACGTCCGCCCGCATCGGTTGGTACATTATTGTAACGGTAACGGGTTAAACGCATCATACGTGCATCACGGTAAAAACAATAACCTCCTGATGTATTGGAAAACAAACTGAAAAAATTATCGCAGCCTAAATAATTGATCCATGGATAAGGAGTATCCGGGCGTGTAATTACATATTCCCGCGTATCATCATCAAAATATCCGTACTTCATTACAATTCACTTCCATTTGATTGAATTACTTTTTGATACCAATAAGCCGAATCTTTAATAATCCGCTGCTGGGTTTCAAAGTTACAGTGTACTATTCCAAATCGATCTGTGTAGCCCTTTGACCACTCAAAGTTGTCGGTAAAACACCACTGGAAATATCCGCGGATATCTACCCCGTCTTCTGCGGCTTTTTTCAGGCAGCGCAGATAACGATGAAGAAAATCAATGCGGACAGGGTCGTGAACTTTGCCGTCCAGTGAAACTACATCCGCGCATGACAGGCCGTTTTCAGTTATATAGATAGGTTTCTTATAACGTTCTGTAAGGAACTTAGGTCCCCAATACAGCGCTTCGGGTGTTATCGGCCATTTAATAGCAGTAAAAGGATACCCGGTTTCCAGCTTTACGTATTCGTAGCCGCCCTTTCCGTCTATTTTGACGGGAGCACCGTTATAAATATTTTGTCCCATAAAGTCCAAAGGAGAGCCGATGATTTTCATATCATCTGCACCAATTTTTGGCATATAATGACCGTACCTTTGCAGTAATTCCTCGGGGTATTTTCCCAGGAAAACAGGATCACTCCAAAGAGATACGGAAAAGAAGGTGCTTTCTTCCAATGCAAAGTAAGCTTTGCGGGCAGCTTCAATATTATCTGCGCTGTCTGTTACAGGAAATCTGACATTACCGCATGGAGCATAACCTATTTTGGTTTCCGGTGACAGAGAACGCAGAGCCTGTACCGAAAGACCGTGTGCCAGAAGAACGTTATGCGTCATAAGAAGGTTATCCCAAACAGGATACTGAATCCCGGGAGCATGTTCGATACGATCATAGGAAATACCGATAAAGCACTGAGGTTCATTAAAAGTAAAAACAAACGGGAGTTTGCCCTTTAGCCGTTTTGCAACTACTTCTGTATAGTTTACAAACCATGAAGGGCTTTGCGGATTCATCCAGCCGCCCTTTCGGTAAAGCTCGTAAGGATAATCCCAATGGAAGAGAGTAGCGTAAGGAGTGATCCCCGCTTCCAATAGCGCGTCGATAAGGCGTTCATAGAAGTCCAGCCCCTTCTCGTTTACCTTCCCGTCGCCGTCTGGAATCACTCTCGGCCAGGCAATGGAAAAACGAAAGTTTTTTATACCCAGCTCTTTCATTATAGCAATGTCTTCTTTGTAACGATGATAATGATCACATGCTATATCTCCGCTTGAACCGTCAATGATACGTCCTTTTTGTTTGCAGAACATATCCCAGACACTGGCGCCGCGGCCGTCTTCGTTAACGGCTCCTTCAATTTGGTAGGATGCGGCAGCTACCCCCCAAACAAAATCATCTCTGAATCCCATATAAAAATAATAACATGAATTTATTAGACAGTCGAGTTTTGTAAAAGAAATTATATTGTATTGGTGAGTTGGCCGCAGACCTTTTCATAGTAAACGTTTTTGTAATCAAGGCTGCGGAGCGCCCAAAGTACAGCTCCTGCAACAGGCGGCACTTTTAATAGAGTGTATTTGAAATTACAATTTGGGTTATCATTGTTTATTTTTTTCTTGATGGTATCAATCAATAGAGGGGAAACGCCTTTTACAAAAACAGAACCGGCAAAAACAATGGTTATATCTTCGCTATTTCTGTTGAATTCCAGATCTTCAATCATGCAGGAAATGCCATTAGCGTAACTTAAACCTGAATCACACAGGATTTCTGATGCAACTTTGTCATTTTTTGCAGCCGCTTCAAACAACAATTTTGTACAAGATGGTATATTTAGGCTTTTGTTTTCTATTTTTTCATATATTTTATCAACAAAATCGTATTTGTTCGAAATACCCAATAATTCCAGGAAAAGAGGTGTTAAAGAAGTTTGCTCGCCTTTGCGGAAAAGTTCGCTGTAGACTGTGGAAACAACCTTTTCCCCCAACATTCCGCCGCCGCCGTAATCGGCTGATATATACCCTACACCGCCGGTTTGAAGCATTCTGCCTTCTTTATTAATTCCTGCCAATGTGCAGCCTGATCCGTTTATGGCGCATATACCGGTACCTGAAGAGCTTCCGGCAGGGATACCAAGGAAAGCATCGTTTGCCACAGTGAATTTTTTAAATCCGATTTCTTTAATAATTTGTGAAACAATATCATGTTGTACTTTTGTATCAACGCCTGCTACGCCAAGTACGGCAGATGTTACCTGCTCAAGCTTTAAACCGTTTTTGGACAAGACCTGTGTAACAAAATGATCCAGTTCTTTTTTGAATTGCGCAAATGAACCCGGAAGTACTTCATGGTTTAACGGCCCCCAATTACCAAAGTCAATTAGTGTTCCTGTTATGTCAAAAAGCGCAAGATGGCTTTTTGTTGCTCCAATATCAATACCTATGACATAATCCATTACGGCAGCAAACCTTTTGGTAAAAATTGAATATTAGCTTTTGCCATTTCATCGAACACGGCTTTTGCTTTATGATAATCACCAATCAAAGGATGTATCATTAATGCAGCAATAGCGTCTTTTCTGCTGCCATTCATTGCAGCTCTTACAGTAAGTTTTTCGTAAGCTTTAACTGCCTGCATCAACCCTTTAATGTATGGAATTTCTGCATCTTTTATTGCAACAGGAAATGCTCCCTTATTGTTAATTGTACATTTTATTTCTACTACATCATCATCTGCCATAAATGGAATAGCGCCGTTATTCTTAACGCCGACAACATGGTACTCGTTTTTATCGTTTTCTATCGCGTCTACTACAGAAACAGCGGCTGTTGAATACAGGGCGCCGCCGCGTTCTTCCAGTTCTTTTGGTTTATCACAGAGAGCCGGATCTTTGTATTTTTTTATCAGCGTATCTTCGATTCCTACACAAATTTCACCGCGTGTTTTTTCCGCTTTTTGACAGTTCTGTAATTGTTCGTCTCTTAAATAAAAATAACTTACATAATATGACGGAATTGCAGGGACAGCAGCAAGAAGTTCGTCATCATAATTAACATCGGGAATGTTTTTTAATTTAGCGCCGGCTGTTTTCCCAAGGCGTTCTAGAACATTTTCTCCGTCTACTGTAACAGATGTAACCCAGCTTAAATGATTAAGTCCGATATATTCATAGTCAAAATCTTCTCTGCCGATGTTTTGCGCAATTCCAGCTTTCATGTTTACAAAACAATTGCAAAGACCAATCATTTTAACATTTGTATGATTCATTATGGCTTCGGCGATAATACCGGAAGGATTGGAAAAATTTATCAACCATGCGTTAGGGGCAAATATTTCGATACGCCGCGCCATGTCAAGCATAACAGGTATGGTTCGAATGGCATTCATGAAACCGCCCGCGCCTGTTGTTTCCTGCCCCAATAAACCGTGTTTTAATGGAATTTTTTCGTCACGAATCCGTCCTTCCATTTCGCCAACCCGAATCTGGGCAAAAATGTAATCAGCGCCTGTTATTGCTTCGTCAAAGTCCTGTGTTAATACAATCTGACCTGTAAATCCTTTTGAACTAAGCATTCTTTTTGCAAGACCGCCAACTGTTTCAAGTTTTTCTTTATTGATGTCCATTAAATAGAATGATTGAAAGTTCAGGCTGTTTTGTTTGTCGATAAAACCCTGGATAAGTTCAGGTGTATATGTACTGCCTGCGCCTATTATAGCAGCTTTCAGTTTTCGCATGACTTGACTCCCTTGTTTGATAAGGGAACCTCTAAAAACTCTTTTTAGAGGTTCCCTCAGATAGCAAATAAACGTTTTTGAGGCTTTTAGCCTCAAAAAATGATAAAATAACGTCAATCTCTAAAAACTTTTTAGTTTTTAGAGATTACTATAATATATTGTTTTCATAATAATTACAACACGCACTGCTATTCATGAATGTTTAATACATGATATTGTATGTTAGATATAATTTGTTTTAAGATGGAGTAAAATCTTGGAATATATTCAAAAGATTGATTCGCCTGTCGGAGTACTCACAGTTTCCAGCGATGGTAAAAATATTAACGGGCTTTGGATTGAAGGACAAAAACATTTTTTAAGAACATTAGAAAAAAATGCACAGGAACAAAACCTGCCAATATTTGAAAAAGTCAGAAAATGGCTTGATATTTATTTTTCCGGCAAAGAACCTGATTTTAAACTGCCGCTTTTGCCCAAAGGAAGTCCGTTTCAAAGATCAGTATGGGAAAATCTTTGTAAAATTCCTTATGGACAAAGTACAACCTATGGAGATATAGCCAAAAATATAAAATCGCAGAATAAAGGTAAGGTTACATCTGCGCGTGCAGTCGGAGGCGCGGTTGGCCGTAATCCAATTTCAATTTTAATTCCATGCCATCGTGTTATAGGAAAGAATAACAGCCTTACGGGATATGCCGGAGGTATCGATATAAAAATAAAACTTTTGCAGTTGGAAGGAGTTAATTTTTAACGGCTCGATCCCCTTTTTAGCCGATCGTTGATTGCTTCGCCAAGCCCTTCCTGAGGCGCTAATTGTGCATAAATTTTTGAGGCTTTTTCGTTATCCAATTCATGGAGTGTTTCAAAAAGGCGGGAAGCGGCTTCCAGTAAATTACCATTCCCGGATAGAACTCTTACAATTACTGTTTTATCCGGTTTATGCGTATTAACCCATTCGTCTTTTGTAGAATTATCAAAAAACAAAAAAGCGCTGTTTGTTTCAAAAGTTTTGCTGATAATTTCTTCTCGATTCAATGTTGTAAGTTGTGTTTTTGGAGCGTAGTGGCTCTTTAACTGCCCAGGAGAAGCATGAGCGCCTCCATGTTCATTATGCTGCTCTTGTATTGATAACACAGGACCAATAAGTTTTTCGATTGTTTCTCTGGGCATACCGCCTGGTCTGAGTATTTTTATATTTTCGCTTGTTATGTCCAATACAGTGGATTCCAGTCCTATTCGTGTGGGACCGCCGTCCAGAATCAAATCTACTTTTTCTCCAAGAGCTCTGTGCACGTGCTGGGCTCTTGTCGGGCTAAGGGCGCCGAATGGATTTGCGCTTGGAGCCGCCACGGCCCCGCTTGAAAGGGAAATAAGCTTTTGGGCAGTTTCATGATCCGGGAAACGGATGGCGGCGGTAGAAAGACCGGCTGTGGCAATCCCCGGTATTTTTTCATTTTTTGGCAAAACAAGAGAAAGGGGACCCGGCCAGAGATTTTCGGCAAGAAGAAAGAGCCTCCTTCGTGTTTCATCGTTTAATAAGGTCAAATCGGCTGCTTTTTCAAGAGTATCAATAGAAGAAATATGAATAATCAGGGGGTCAAAGTGAGGGCGGCCTTTGACTTCAAAAACTTTTGCCAGAGCCTTTGGGTTGAACGCATCTGCTCCAAGACCATAAACAGTCTCTGTAGGAAAAGCGACAAGTCCGCCATTTTTGAGGATTTCTGCCCCTTTTTCCAGGGATTCTTGTGAAACAGGTAGAAAATTCATGTTCTTTCTATATTACTATAACTTCAAACATAAATCACAGGGGAATACTGCGAAACTATATTATCAGAGCTGAGCAGCATCATTCCCTCTGCTTTCGCCTGTGCAAGCATTATTCTGTCAAACGGGTCTTTATGTATTAAAGGTAAGTGAGCGACCAATAATGCATGATAACTTGTTATTCCCAGTTCTATATAGCCATTGTTTAATAAACCGCCGTATAACATTGTAGGGTCTACTTGAAAATCAGGACGATTCAGTTCTCTTTTAATCGTTGCTTCCCAAATGCTTGCAGAGCTAAAAT
>Ga0123356_10007699_pt1 | contig 10732 bp, 10 predicted proteins | sample TergutEmb28metaG_2_FD_92546 | JGI IMG/M metagenome (GOLD analysis project Ga0123356, IMG submission 92546) | Embiratermes neotenicus P3 segment gut microbial communities from Petit-Saut dam, French Guiana - Emb289 P3 | ecosystem: Host-associated > Arthropoda: Insects > Digestive system > Gut ... | reverse complement strand
GCGCGGGTCGGTCTCGGCCTCGACCAGCTCGGCAAGCGCGAAGGCGCCGAGCCCGGTTATGCCGGGATCATCAAGGCGATGAGCGCCAAGGGCAAGCGCCCGGTCGACTATTTCCGCCAGTTCTACGGCGACACCGCGATCAACGGGTCCCTCGCCGGCACCCGCTGCGGCATCGATTTTTTTGGCTGCGAGCATGTGCTGTTCGGCACCGACTGCCCGTTCGATCCCCAGGGCGGGCCGCAATTCATCCGCGACATCATCGCGGTGCTCGACCGGCTGGAGCTCAGCGGCCGCGACCGCGAGCTGATCTATTCCGGCAATGCGACGCGCATGCTGCGCCTCGGCCAGACGCCGCATTACCACAAGAGCTGAGCCGCCGCCCCAACGTGGCGCAGCCCCGGGGCGCAAACGAGGCCGGCGGGCCTCAGCTGCTGCCGAGACGCGGATCGGCGGCGGTGGCGCTTTCCTCGGCCGAAAGGCCGCCCGCCGCTTCGCCGGCATGGCGCCGGCTCACCAGCCAGATGCCCGCCGCCACCAGCGCCATCGCCAGGATCAGGATCGGCGTGACGTGTTCACCCAGCAGCACCGCGCCGAAGAGCAAGCCGAAAAGCGGCGTGAGGAAGGAAAACGCGGCAAGCTGGGCGGCGGGGTAACGCGTGATCAGCCAGAACCAGGCGAGGTAGGTCGCGAATGCAACGACCACGACCTGCCATGCCAACGCCGCCCAGACCAGCATCGTGGGGCGCTCCAATCCCGGCTCGGCGAACGCCGCCGACAAGAGCGGCAACAGGATCGCGGACACGGCAAGCTGATAGAACAGCGTCTTGTTGGCGCTGATGCCGGAGAGCCAGACCCGTACCGTGACCGTGGTCGCGCCCCAGACGAATCCAGCCGCAAGCATCATCGCGTCACCAAAAACCGTGTCGACTCCGGTCCCGGTCAGCCCTTCCCCGAACGCCACGACAATACCGACGAATGCGAGGATCATGCCGGCGACCTGCCGCAACGCCAAACGCTCCGACGGCACCAGCCAATGGGTGCCGATCGCCACGAAGAACGGCGAACAATAGAGAAACACCACGGCCCGCGACGCCGACGTGTGATTGAGGCCGATGAAGATGGCGGCGAACTCGGCGGCGAACAGCACCCCGGCCACGATCCCCGGAATGAGCGAGCCGTCGCGCGCGAACAGCCTGATGCCACGCGCTGCCGACCAGGCCCAGAGCAGCACCACCGCGCCGAGCGAGCGCAGGCCCGCTCCAAGGAGCGGCGAGATGCCGGCATTTGTCAGCTTCACCGCAACCTGATTGAGACCCCACACGACACACAAAAACAGCATCAGCCCCGCGGCAAGAGCATCGATGTCGCGGCGGCGCCCGCTCACGTCGGCCTCGGATCGCCGTCGATCAGGACGAATGCCATCAGGCAATTTTCTTCCGAGCGGTTGGCCCACGCGTGATTGGTGCCCCGTTGGATGCAGACGTCGCCGGCGCGCAACAGCACTTCCTGATCGTCGAGAACGAGATAGATCTCTCCCGAAAGGACGATGCCGAAATCGACCGACCTGGTGCGATGCATAAAGGGGTGCCGCGGATCCCCATCCTGGGTCAGCGCATGCTCCGCACTGCCCATCGCGGCAAACGCCGCGCGCGCCGCCCCGGCGTCGGTGCGACGGAGCTGTTCGCTCTCCGGCTCGAATTCGACGAAGCGGAAGTTGCAGCCGCCGGGCGGCGGATCGAGCTTCATTGCGTCCGTAACCGGGTCGGGCGACCCGTGAATCGGCGCCGGCGTGCGATCGGTCTGCCACAAATTGGTATAGGCGACGCCGGCGCGCGACGGCGAGGTGCGGATATGGGGGCACGGGGAATCGGTGATCACCGTCGCGCGCCCTTTGGCATCATGTCCCGTAACGACACGCCGCACAGTGCGGATCTGCATTGGCTCCTCCCTCTCATGATCCCTCCTATCAATCCATCGGGTCGCACTGCGGCGCAATCGCCGATCGCTTGGTTGTGGCATGAGCCTCAGGCATGATGGCACGGATGATGAAGCGTCTGCTGCTGGCCCTGATGGTTTTTTGCGCGCCCTTCGACGCGCGCGCGGCAATCGTCGTCGCCTCGAAGATCGACACCGAGGGCGCGCTGCTCGGCAATATGATCCTGTTGCGACTGCAACAGCACGGCATCGCTGCCACGGGCAGGCTCGAGCTCGGCCCGACGCAAATCGTGCGTCAGGCACTCATTGCCGGCGAGATCGACCTCTACCCCGAATACACCGGCAACGGCGCCTTCTTTTTTCACCAGGAGAACGATCCGGCATGGCGGGACCCGGCGCAAGGATACGAGCGCGTCAAGGCGCTCGACGCGCGCAACGGTCTGGTCTGGCTCACGCCGGCGCCCGCCAACAATACCTGGGCGATCGCGGTGCGCCGTGACCTGAAGCTCGAGACGCTCGAGGAATTCGCGCACTACGTCAGGAGCGGCGGTCAGGTGCGGCTCGCCGCCTCGGCGGAATTCGTCAACAGCCCGGGCGGCCTGCCGTCGTTCGCAAGGACCTACGGTTTTGGGCTGACGTCTCGGCAATTGCTGACGCTGGCGGGCGGCAACACGGCCGCCACCACGCGCGCCGCCGCGGAGCGCATCTCGTGCGTCAATGCCGCGATGGCCTACGGCACCGATGGCGCAATATCGGTTCTGGGCCTGGTCGCGCTGCGCGACGATCGCGGCGCGCAGATTGTCTACCGGCCGGCACCGGTGGTGCGGGCGGCGGTGGTTAAAGCCTATCCGAGCCTGCCGGCGATTCTCGATCCTGTGTTCCGAACCCTGACACTGGCGACGCTGCAATCGCTCAATGCCAAGATCTCGATCGAGGGACAGGACGCACGCGCCGTCGCCGCCCGCTATCTGGAGACGCTCGCGAAATGAACGGTCACAACCGCGTCATCCCGGCGCTGATGGCGGTGTACGCGCTGGCCGGTCTCCTCGGCGCATTCCTGAGCCAGGCGCCGAACCGGCTGGTTTCCGGAACGCCGCTCCCGATCTGGCACGCCGTGGATCGGCCGATGCTGGTTCTGCTGGCCGCGTTTGCCGGACTGCTGATCGCCGGATCACAGCTCCCGGCGTCGCGGAACCTGCACCGCGCGATGCTGCTCGCGGCCGCGGTGCTGCTTTTTCTGCTGCTGGACGGTGCCGGCCGGGGCGCCGCCGCGTTGTCGCGCACAGCTCCCCAAATGTCACGCGTGTCGCTCGGCTGGGCCTTCTGGCTGATGACGCTGTGCGCGATATTCGCGATCATCGACGCGGTGCGGCGCCTCCATCTCGGGCCCGGAATGCAGCTGGTGCTGGCCGGCGCGCTGGTGGCCGCCGTCGCGGCGATGATGCTTAATGGCGGCTTCGACCAGGTGTCGCTGTTGCGCGAGTTTGCGACGCGGCGGAGCGCGTTCTTCGCCGAGCTGACGCGCCACGCCGAATTGGTCATCGGCGCCATGGTGCCGGCGTTGGCCATCGGCGTGCCATTGGGATTGTGGGCGGCGCGCCACCCGCGCAGCCGCCCGGCGCTGTTTGGCACGCTCAATATTCTGCAAACGATTCCCTCGGTGGCGCTCTTCGGCTTGTTGATCGGGCCGCTTGCGGCACTGGCGGCGGCGGTGCCGGCCCTGGGCGCGCTCGGGGTTCGCGGCATTGGCGTGACGCCGGCGCTCGTAGCCCTGGTGCTTTATGCGCTGCTGCCGGTGGTGCGCAACAGCGCTGCCGGCGTCGAGGCGGCGGATCCCGCCGTCATCGAGGCGGCACGCGGCATGGGTTTCACCCCGCGCCAGATTTTTTTCCACGTGCAGTTGCCCCTGGGCCTGCCGGTCTTTATCGCCGGTCTGCGCATCGTCCTGGTGCAAACCATCGGCCTCGCCGTGATCGCGGCGCTGATCGGCGGCGGCGGGCTCGGCAGCTTTATCTTTCAGGGCATCGGCCAATACGCCATCGATCTGGTCTTGCTCGGCGCCATTCCCGTGACGGCGCTGGCTCTGGCGGCGGACTTCCTGTTGCGGCTCGCCACCCAAAGGCACGTGGCATGATCGAGCTCGATCACGCCAGCCACAGCGTTGCCGACCGCCTCATCGTCGACGGCGTGTCGCTGAGCATCGGCCGGGGGGAGTTCTGCGCACTTGTCGGACCCTCGGGTTCGGGCAAGTCGACCACGCTCAAAATGATCAACCGCCTCGTGCCCGCCACCGCGGGCGCCGTCCGGATCGACGGCCGCGACGTGACCGAGCGACCGCCCGAGCAGCTTCGCCGCTCGATCGGCTACGTGATCCAGTCGACCGGGCTGTTTCCCCATTGGACGGTCGCCGACAATATCGCGACCGTGCCGCGGCTCCTCAACTGGCCCGCGGAGCGGCGGCGCCAGCGCGTGGCGGAGCTGCTGCAACTGCTCCGGCTCGATGCCAAGGAGGGGGCGAAGTATCCGCACCAATTGTCCGGCGGCCAGCAACAGCGCGTCGGCGTGGCGCGGGCTCTTGCAGCCGATCCCGACATTCTGCTGATGGACGAGCCGTTCGGCGCTCTCGATCCGATCACCCGCACGGCGTTGCAATCGGAGCTCGCGGCGATCCACCGTCGTCTGGCCAAGACCATTCTGTTCGTTACGCACGATATCGACGAGGCCTTGCGGCTCGCCGATCGGGTTGCGATCCTTGATCGCGGCAGGCTCGTCCAGCTCGGAGCGCCACAGGAGATTCTGGCCAATCCCGTGTCGGATTTCGTGCGCGAATTCATCGGGGATCCGGAGCTTCGCCAGCTTGCGCTGAAGATCGCGCGCGCCAAGGATGCGCATGAATGAAGCCGGGGCCGACGCGCACGCCGCTGTTCTTGCTGGCGATCTTCCTCCTCGCCTGGCTCGTTTTGACGCCCTACCTCAAACCGCTCTACGCCGCGCTGTTCCCCGACACCGATCCGCCAGTCTATCAGGCCGACACATTGTTCGATCTGTTCCTGTGGCACGCCCTGGTCGTCGTCGTGGCCAGCGCCGCGGCCCTGCTCCTCGGGCTTGGCGGCGGCGTTTTCGTCACCAGCGACGCCGGGCGCGATTTCCGCGCCAGCGCCAATGTGCTGGCTACGATCGGCCAGACGTTTCCGCCGGTGGCAATGCTCGCCATCGCGGTGCCGGCGATCGGCTACGGCTTCTGGCCGACCTTCATCGCACTGACGCTCTACGGCGTGCTGCCGATCCTCGTCAACACCATGGCCGGAATCGAAGCGGTGCCGGCGGCGGTGCGCGATGCTGCGCGCGGCATGGGCCTGTCGCGCCCACAGATTCTCAGACAAGTGGACCTGCCCTTGGCCCTGCCCGTGATTCTCGCCGGCGTGCGCACTTCGGTGATTATCAATATCGGCACGGCCGCGCTTGGGTCCACCGTCGGCGCGGACACGCTCGGCGCGCCGATCATCGAGGGGCTCGTGTCCGACAAGCTCGCCTATATCGTGCAGGGCGGCGTCGCGGTCGCGCTGATGGCCATCGTCGCCGATCTCGGATTCGAGCACCTGCAGCGCCGCATGACGCGATATCAGTCCACGATCGCCTGATTGACCAACGTGCGCAGCTCGCGGCGGATCGGATAGGACGACGACGGCATGAGCTGCGTCATCAGAATCGCGATGAGATCCTCCTGGGGATCGATCCAGAACGCGGTGCTGGCGGCGCCGCCCCAATAATGCTCGCCTGGCGAGCACAGCAGCTCGGCTTTCGCCGGGTCCAGCACCACCGCGAAGCCGAGACCGAAGCCGATGCCGGCCATCGTCGACTCGCTGAAGCGGGGCATGCCCATCGATTGGAGATCGCCACCGCTTTGCAGATGGTTGAGGCGCATGAACTCGACCGTCTTGCGGCCAAGGATCCGCACGCCGTCGAGCTGACCCTTGCCGGCGATCATCTTGCAGAAGCGCAGATAGTCGCCCGCCGTCGAAACCAGTCCGCCGCCGCCGGAGCATAGCGGTTCCGGCTGCAGATAACGGCTGGTCTTTGGCTCGTCGATCAGCCGCATGCCGCCCGTTTCCTCTTTCTGATAGTTGGCGGCGAAACGCGAGCGCTGGTCCTCGCGGATATGGAAGCCGGTATCTCTCATGCCCAAGGGGTGAAAGAGCCGTGTCTCCAGGAATTTGTCGAAGCCGATGCCGCTCATCGTCTCGACCAGGGCGCCAAGCACATCCGTCGAGACGCTGTAGTTCCATTCCGTGCCCGGCTGCGCGAGCAAGGGCAGCTTCGCCAGCCGCTCCATCATTTGCCACAGCGTCGCTTTCTCGGTCTGGAAGTCGAATTTGGCAGCCTGGTAGATCGCGCTTACCGGCGAGCCGGTGAAGCCGTAGGTCAGACCGGAGGTGTGGGTCAGCAATTGCTTGAAGGTGATCGGGCTCTTGGCCGGTACCGTGTCGTAGCTGTCCGGTCCGCCGCCGGCATAGACGCGCACATCCTTGAACATCGGCAGGTAGCGCGAGATCGGATCGTCGAGCTGGAACTTGCCTTCCTCGTACAGCATCATGATCGCGGCCGAGGTGATCGGCTTGGTCATGGAATAGATCCGATAGATCGTGTCCTCGCTCACCGGAATCCTGGCGGCGACATCGCGATAGCCGACGCAATCGGCATAGGCCGCCCGGCCGTGCCGCGCCACCACCGCCAGGGCGCCGGGAAGCTTGTTGTCGGCCACGAGCTGTTCCATCCACGGGCGGATGCGCCCCAGTCGCTGCGACGACAATCCGACCTCATCCGGCTTGGTCTCGACGATCTGGCCCATGGCACAATTCCTTCATAAGATAGCGGCAACGGAGGAGGAACCTATAGCATGCGCGATTTGGCAGGAAAAACCGCGTTCATCACCGGCGGTGCCAGCGGCATCGGCCTCGCCATGGGACATGCTTTTGCCGCGGCGGGCGCTCGCGTCATGCTGGCAGACATCGAAGGGAAGGCGCTCGAAGATGCCGTCGCCGGCTTCAAGGGCGACAACCTGCCCGAAGTGCGTGGCGTGGTATGCGACGTGCGCGATCATGCCGCCGTCGCGCATGCCGCACGCGAGACGATCACGGCCTTCGGCAAGGTCCATATCGTCTGCAACAATGCCGGAGTCGGCGGTGCCGCCGGTGCCGAGAACGTCAACCTTACCGACTGGCGCTGGGTCATCGACATCAACCTGATGGGGGTGGTCCACGGCGTGAAGGTCTTCGTGCCGCTCCTCAAAAGCCATGGCGAGGGCGGCCACATCGTCAACACCGCATCGATGGCCGGCTTCCTGCCTGGCACCGGGTTCGGGCCTTACACGGCAACCAAATATGCCGTGCTGGGAATATCCGAGGCCCTCCAGGTGGAGCTCGAGCCCGCCGGGATCGGCGTCAGTGTCCTCTGCCCCGGATGGGTCGCGACCAGGATCACCGAGAGCCGCCGCAATTGGCCGAAGGACTATGGCGATCCGCCGCAAAGCGCGGGGCCGGTCGCCGCCCAGATCGCGGAGCTCGTCAAGAACGGCATGGCGCCGCGCGAGGTCGCCGAGCTGGTGCTGGCGGCGGTGAAGAGCAACGAGCTCTACGTCTTCACCCATCCCCATATGCGGCCGCCGCTCGAAAAGCGCGTCGAGCGCTTCCTCGCCGCCTACCGCAAGCTCGGCGCCGCGCCGCAGGAGCGGGCGCAATGAAATTCGGCATCTTCTACGAGCATCAGATTCCGCGGCCCTGGGAGGCCGATGCCGAGCATCGCATCTATCGCGAGGCACTGGAACAGGTCGAGCTCGCCGACCGGATCGGCATCGACTATGCCTGGGAGGTCGAGCATCATTTCCTCGAGGAGTATTCCCATTCCTCGGCGCCCGAGGTGTTTCTCGCGGCGTGCTCGCAACGCACCAAACGGATCCGCCTCGGACACGGCATCGTGCTGATGCCGCCCGGCTACAATCATCCGGCGCGGGTCGCCGAGCGCATCGCGGCGCTCGACCTCGTCTCCGACGGCCGCGTCGAATTCGGCACCGGCGAATCGTCGTCGATCCTGGAGCTGGGCGGATACCGGGTGCCGGTCGCGGACAAGCGCGCCGCCTGGCAGGAATCGCTCGAGCAGTGCCTCAACATGATGGTGATGGCCCCTTATCCCGGCTTCGAGGGCAAATATTTCTCGATGCCGTGCCGCAACGTGGTGCCGAAGCCGCTGCAGAAGCCGCATCCGCCGGTGTGGGTCGCCTGCTCCAACCGCGAAACGATCAAACTCGCTGCGCGGCTGGGAATCGGCGCCCTCACCTTCGCCTTCGTCGATCCGGCCGAGGCGAAGCAGTGGGTCGATGACTATTACCGCATCCTCAAGACGGAATGCGTGCCGATCGGCCACGCCGTCAATGCCAACATCGCCATGGTCACCGGCTTTTCCGTGCATCCCGACGCCGACGAAGCGAAGCGGCGCGGCGAGGACGGCTTCAGATTCTTCGGCTACGCCCTCGGGCATCACTATATTTTCGGCGAGCACAAGCCCGGCCGCACCGATATCTGGGCCGCCTATGAAAGAGCCCGCGGGGGCTTGCCGGAGGCCGGTGCGGCACGCGGCATCGGAACGCCCGACCAGCTGCGCCGGCACCTGCGCAGCTTCGAGGAAGCCGGGGTCGACCAGGTCGCCTTCATCCAACAGGGCGGCAGGAACCGGCACGACCATATTTGCCAGTCGCTCGAATTGTTTGCGCAGGAAGTTCTCCCCGAATTCAGGGAACGCGGGGAGGCACGCGCCAGGGTGAGGGCCGAGGAGCTGGCGCCCGCGATCGAGCAGGCGCTGGCGCGAAAAGAGAAAATGCAGCCTCTCGCCGAAGACCAGATCCCAAGCTTTCTCGCCCTCGGCCGCCAGGTCGCGGCGCAACCGCTCACGCCGGAGCAGGAGGCTTCTCGTCGACGCATGATGGCAGCGGCGCAGGTGCCGCTCGAAGACACGATCGGCAAAACGAAGCCCTGATCGACAGGCGGCAACGCATCCGCTCGCGGTCCCAACCGGCCTCGCGCCGGCGGTGACCGCGCCTGTTGGCGGCCCCCTTGCCTCAGGCCCGGAAGCAAACGTAAGCTATTGCTCACAATTTATTCCTCCCAACTCCCCGGGGATGGGGCGCGTGGCGCGACGACCGCAGACGAATCCGCGAAAGACAGCCTCCCAGAAGCGCTCGCGCCTCACCGTTGATGCGCTGGTGGAAGCGACGGCTCGCGTTTTGATCAAGGATGGCTACGACCGGGCGAGCACCAACAAGATCGCGGCCGTGGCCGGCGTCAGCATCGGTTCGCTCTACCAGTACTTCCCGAGCAAGGAGGCCCTGGTGGCGGCCGTCATCGACCGCCATGCACAGGAATTGTCGCAGGTGGTCCGCGAATCGTTGCTGAAAGTGGCGGCGCGCCCGCTCGAGGTCGCGGTGCGCGAGCTCGTGTCGACGGGGATCGACGCTCATCGCGTCGATCCCAAACTTCACCGCGTTCTTGCCGAGCAGGTTCCGCGCACGGGGCGCCTCGAGAACGTCGAGGCGATCGAGCGAAGCTCTTTCGCTCTCGTTCGCAGCTATCTCGAGGCCCGTCGCGACGAGATCGATATCGCCGACGTTGACATCGCCGCCTTCATCTGTGTCACGACGGTCGAGGCGCTGACGCACGCAGCCGTCCTGCACCGGCCGGACATCCTCGCCGGCGAAAAGGGCGCCACGTTCGTGGACGAGGTAACGCGCCTCGTGCTCCGGTATCTGCGGACCTCGCCGCCAGTTCTTGAAAGCGGGGCAAAGCTGCCGTCCGCGCGGAACCCGGCCTGACCGCCGTTTAGCACGGGCTCCCGGGCCATTGGCATGGGGCAGGGTCGGGGCTGCCGGCCGACCGGGTCAGGCCCTGCCGAACCCGTCGATGCCGACTGTTGTCTCACTTTCGCAAGAATGCGAGCGATCACTCTCAGCAGCGTCTCGGCGGGCGCATCGGAAACGCCGGTGATTGGCGCATTTTCGAGGGATCCTGTCGCGATCTTGAGGACAGGGAGCGGCAACGGGAATGCGAGTATACAATATGAGTGATAGCTCATATCCTGTCTCTATGCGAAACCCCGATGGCGGCAGAGGCGCGCTGCGTGATGTCTCCGGGACGATGACGACGATGGGGCGAGGGCATACCGCTGTGGCGGGTGGATACGAAAACGAAGCGCCGGTCGGCGCCGGCAAGCTGCGAGCTCGAGCGTCATGAAGCATCGCGCAAGCTACGGCATCGACGCACCCGGGGTGGTCCGTGTGCACCTCGTTCTGGGGGCGCTGCTGGCGCTGGCGGCGGCGATTGGCTTCGCGCTGCCGAGGCCGGGCCCGGTTCTGCTATGGGTGGCCGTCGCGGCGGCTTTCTTCGCTGCCCTTCTTTTTTTCTACGCGGCGGTGATGTTGAGGTCGAGCCTTGTCGGCAAGAAGCGGGTGCGCGACCGCCTGGTTGCAGCGTTGGCGCTCTCGGGAAACGAGCGCGTGCTCGACGCCGGGTGCGGTCTGGGGTTGGCGCTTATCGGGTGTGCACGGAAGCTCACCACGGGCAAGGCCGTCGGCATCGATCTGTGGGCCGCCAAAGACCTTTCAAACAACAACCCGGAAGCGACGCGCGCCAACGCAGTCGCGGAAGGCGTGGCCGATCGGGTCGACGTGGAAACCGGGGATATTACCAAGCTGCCATTCCCCGACGCGTCGTTCGACGCAGTCATCTCGATGACCGTGATACACAACATC
>Ga0123356_10007698_pt1 | contig 10732 bp, 7 predicted proteins | sample TergutEmb28metaG_2_FD_92546 | JGI IMG/M metagenome (GOLD analysis project Ga0123356, IMG submission 92546) | Embiratermes neotenicus P3 segment gut microbial communities from Petit-Saut dam, French Guiana - Emb289 P3 | ecosystem: Host-associated > Arthropoda: Insects > Digestive system > Gut ... | reverse complement strand
GGGCCAAGGAGCAGGAATCGAAACAGAAGAACGGGGATGCTGCGCAAGTCGGAGGCGAAGGAACTACGTTCGCCTCCAACGAGCATTTGTCCCTGTTTCATGGCGTACCAATTGAACAGCGAGGAGATGGCGCCGAGCGCGGTTGAAACGATGACGGCGGGGAGGCGATGCGGCGTTTGATGCCAGGCGTGGATGGTGTACTCGATGACCTGGCCGCAGAGCGGCAGGATGACCGAAATCACGGTGGCGACCAGCCATACCGGCTTTCGATTGCGCAAGATTTGCACGACCGTGGCGAACCATCCGGCATTGATGGCGCACACCGCGGTTTCGGTGAGAATTGCACCCGCTATCACTTCAGGGCCGCGTCGGATGGTTGCGACGGCGAAAATCGGAACCCGCAGCATCACGCTCAGGATGGCAGATTTCCAGTTCCAAAGACGTAACACGTCGAGAGGCCGCAACAAGCGCCCACGCACCGGCGATTGCCGGTCGCGAGAACCAGATTGAGATGGCAAGTTCGACCTTAGCATGAACCCTTTCGCAAGTATAGCCACGCATTGGCATACAAAGTAAACGCCGTATGAATTTTGGCCGCGAACCACGCTGACCAACAGGGATTCATGAAAAAATCTCCGAACCGTAACGCTGCGTTTACTTGCACCAATCATGATGCAGTTAAGGTCCTGTGATTCCTCGGCTCGGAGGAAACCGCGTGAGAAATCAGCTTACCTATCTTTGGGAAGACCGCAGGATTACGCGCCGCTTTAGCACCGGCGTTTCCCTTCACGGGCACACGAACCGTTCGCGCGAAAGCCTCTTTTTCCTTGAAGGATTTATGAAGCGGAATGCGCTTCTGCGCTTTGCCATGAAGCGACTGAACCGGCGCGCACAGCGGAGGGCATCGATCACGCCGAGCCTGTCCGAAGCCTACTGGACGCCGCCACTTCCGCCGCTGGAAGCCTTCACCGTCGAGCGCACGCAGATCGAAACCAGGCTGGGGATCGAGAGCCTGATCTCCCTGACCGATCACGACAACATCGAAGCGCCGCTGTTGTTGCGGGTAGTGCCGGAAGCCCGGCGCATTCCGGTGTCGCTCGAGTGGTCCGTTCCTTTCGAGAACACGGTCCTGCATTTGGGCGTACACAATCTGCCGACCGCGGACGCCGAAGTGTGGGTCCGGCGGATGAACACCTACACCGAACGGCCGACTTCGAATGAGCTCTGGGAACTTCTGTCGGCGCTGATCGAGATTCGCCAGGTGCTGCTGGTCTTCAATCACCCGCTGTGGGATCTGCCAAATATTGGGAAGGCGAATCACATTCGCGCCGTCCGCGATTTCCTGTGCTATGCGAATCCGTTTTTCCACGCCTTCGAACTGGGCGGGTTGCGGAGCTGGAAAGAAAATCGGGACGTCATCGAACTGGCCCAAGCCTATCGGCATCCGGTGATTGCCGGCGGCGATCGGCACGGATGCGAGCCGAGCGCGCTGTTGAACCTGACCAACGCCACCAGCTTTTCCGAGTTCGTGGAGGAAGTCCGGCAGCGGCACAGCCACGTGCTGGCGATGCCGCAGTACGCGGACTCAACGCCGCTGCGTGTTTTCCACACGCTGTTGGATATTGTCCGGACCTATCCGGATCATCCGATGGGATCGCGCCTGTGGGATGAGCGCGTTTACCATCCCGACCGAAACGGCATCATGCGTCCAGTCGCCACGCTGTGGGACGGGCCACCGCTGTTCATGAAACATGTTTTCCGGTTGCTGCACGCGGTCGATGCCGAGCCCTACAAGCGGGCGCTCCGCCGGGCATTGAACCGCGGAGCACAAATGCCGCGCCTCGAACTCGAGGATGTTTAGGAGGCCATACCCATGAGCGAGAAACCCCTGCGAATCGCCTATTTCACGGACTCGTATCTGGAAGTGGATGGTGTTGCCAACACCGCACGACAATTCGCGGCGTACATCCGGCGGAAGCAGCATCCGTTTCTGATGGTGTACGGCGGGTATGAGCAGGAAAAGGTGATGCGTGACGGCGCGTTCACCCAAATCGAGTTGCCGCGCAGCAAATTCGGTTTTGCGCTCGACTGTCAGCACGACTTCGATCTGGCGTTTCTGCGGCATACTTCGCGGGCGATGGAGTTGGTGGCCGATTTCGACCCCGACGTGCTGCACATCACAGGGCCGAGCGATGTGGGAATTCTGGGAGCCCTGGTTGCCCACCGCAGCAAGATTCCCCTGGTCGGTTCGTGGCACACCAACCTGCATCAGTATGCCGAGCGGCGCGCATTGCCACTGCTGCGCTTTCTTCCGGGCGCCTGGCAGGCGCAGACCGGCGACAAGATTCGCGAACTGAGTTTTCGTGCGCTCGCGCGTTTCTATCACATTCCGCGAGTGCTGATGGCTCCCAACCAGGATCTGGTTGCGCTGCTCGAAACGTCTGCCGGCAAGCCCTGCTTCCTGATGGGCCGGGGTGTCGATACCCAGCTGTTTCATCCCGCGAAGCGCGCAACCCGATCAGACGGCCTTTTTACCGTGGGATACGTGGGCCGCATCACGACGGAAAAAAATGTGGGAGCGCTGGTGGAAATCGAGCGCTCCCTTCACGCGGCCGGGGTGACGGATTGCCTCTTTCTGGTCGTGGGGCAAGGATCGGGCGAGAGCTATCTCCGCGCAAATATGAGGCGTTGTTATTTTACGGGCGTCTTGACCGGCGAAGATCTCGCGCGTGCCTACGCCAACATGGATCTGTTTGTTTTTCCGTCGAAGACCGACACGTTTGGAAACGTTGTGCTCGAGGCGCTTTCCTGTGGGGTGCCGGCGCTGGTCAGCGATGAAGGCGGGCCGCAGTTCATCGTCAAGGACGCGAAAACCGGATATGTGTGCCGCGATCATGCGGCGTTTGTAGACCGCATCGTCAAACTGAAGCAGGAACCCGAAACTCTGGCGGCAATGCGCTCCGCCGCACGGGCTCACGCCGAAGGAATGTCATGGGATACAATATTCGAAGCGGTCTATCGCGCTTACGAAGAAGCACTTCTACCATCTTCCCGTGTGCGGGTTGGTCTCGGAACGAAACTGCCAGCGGGAGCCTAGTCAACGTCATACGGAGAAATGGAAATGGGGACCGTTCAGAAAGCGATCACTCTCACCCTCCTGGCTGTGCTCACCGTGTGTCCGGGCCTGATGGCGGAGGAGTCAGCCAAGTTGACGGCGAAGGCCGCGCCGCTTTCGGTCGAGCAAGTCGTTGACAATCTCGTGCGCAGGAATCGGGAACGCGCGCAGTCGCTGGTGCGGTCGCAGGCCACTCGCGTCTATCACCTGACCTACCGCGGCTTCCCCGGTGACCGGGAAGCGGAGATGACCGTCGAAGCAGATTTTCAGGGCCCCACATCCAAAGATTTCAAGATCATCTCGCAGAGCGGATCGAAGCTGATTGTCGACCGCGTGTTCAAGAAGCTGCTGGAAAGCGAGCAGGAAGCCGCGCAGCCCGAGATGAGCGCGCGGCATCAGCTGAATCGCGAAAACTATGATTTTGAGCTATTGGGTTACGAACCTTCCGAAACCGGCGGGCAATATATGCTCAAAGTCAGTCCCAAGGCCAAAAGCAAATATGTCTATCGGGGAAAGGTCTGGGTCGACGCCACAGACTTCGCTGTGGTTCGTATCGAAGCTGAACCGGCCCAGAATCCTTCCTTCTGGACGAAGAAGAGCGAGATCCATCACGAATATAAAAAGGTGCAGGAGTTCTGGCTCCCGGTGCGCAACGAATCGGTCAGCTCCATTCGCCTGGGAGGCACGGCGACTCTGACCATCGAGTATAAGGACTATCGCGTCACCGGCGCTTCTTCCGCAATCGGCTCTGCGACAGGCATGTCTTCTGCCCGCACCCGAGAGTAGATCCTCAAAACTGGGTGACCTCGGCGGCCCGCCGGGACCGGTAACAATGAGGTCGCCGTCCTGGCAACGGCCGCAAACGCCCGCGCTGCGGAATCGTCGGCAGAGTTTCTACCCCAATTCCAGAGTCTTTCCGAGTGATCCCCTATTCGATTCCTAATTGATGCTGGATGCGTTCGAGCGGCACCCCCTTGGTCTCCGGAACCATGGTCTTCACCCACAGGAGCTGGAGGACCATCATCGCGGTGAAGAACGAGAAAATGTAGCCCGGGGCGAACGCCTCGAACATCTTCGGGGCAAGCGTTGTGAGCAGGGCAGCGAAGATCCAGTGCGTGAAGCTGCCGAGAGTCTGCCCTTCGGCCCGATGGCGGTTGGGGAATATCTCGGAGATAAGCACCCAGATGACCGCTCCCTGTCCGATGGCATGGGCAGCGATGAACGCGAAAATGCAGCTGGGCACGATGGAGTAGTTCTGGCTGAAGAACGCCCAGGCGGCCAGCCCCAGCGATGCGATGTAGCCAAAGGAGCCGATATAGAGCAAGGTGCGGCGGCCAAGGCGGTCAATCAGCCACAGGCCGATGAAGGTGAAAACCAGATTTGTGATGCCGATGCCGACCGATTGCAGCAGCGCCGCCTTTTCACCGAGGTGTGCCAGTTCGAAGATGCGCGGGGCAAAATACAGAACCACGTTGATGCCCGACATCTGATTGAAGAACGCCACCAGAAAAGCCAGCAAAATCGGCTTGCGAAGACGGCGCGTCCAGAGATGGACGGAGGAAACCTGCTCGGTCGACGCCGAGGCGATTTCGTCGGCAGCGGCCGCAATTTCGGCGGGTGGGAGTCCTGGCTCCACCCGCTCGAGGACTCGCAACGCGGCCGCGCGGTCATTCTTTCTGCTCAGAAGCCAGCGCGGGCTTTCCGGAAGGCCGAGGCAGAACAACGCGTAGAGCAGCGAGGGAAAGGCTGCCACCCCCAACATCCAGCGCCAGGCATCGGCGCCGGCTCCGGCGAGCAGGCGGTTGGAGACGAACGCGATCAAGATGCCGAACACAATATTGAACTGGAACATTCCGGCGAGGCGTCCGCGATGCCTGGTGGGGGCGATTTCGGAGATGTACATCGGCGCGACCACGGTGGAGATGCCGATGCCGAGGCCGCCGATCAGGCGAGCAACGATGAACACAGCAACGTTCGGTGCCAGAGACGAGCCCACCGCACCGGCGAAAAAGAGAATACCGATCCACAGCAACGTGGTTTTGCGGCCGAAGCGGTCGGCGAGCACTCCCCCGATCAACGAGCCGACGACAGTTCCGTACAGGGCGGAGCCCAGGGCCACGCCGTGCACCATGGCGCTCAGTCCCCATAGCGTCTGGATGGTCTTTTCCGCGCCCGAAATAACGACCGTGTCGAAACCGAAAAGGAACCCGGCGAGCGCCGAGGTGAGCGACCAGAAGAAGATGCGACCGTTCATAAAAGACAGGGGCGCAGATTATCACAGAATCGGCGGGATTGATCGGACCGAGGGCCATGGGAGTGGAAAGGAATTCAGTCCCTGGTCAGCGGATAGTTGTTTTCGCGCCAGCCGCGGATGCCGCCGTCCATGGAGATGACGTTGGTGTAACCCATCTTCTGCAGGTTGTCGGCGGCAAGGGCGGAACGGTAGCCGCCACCACAATAAAGAATCATTTCCGTATGGAGGTCGGGAACGCGTGCTTCGATGTCGCGCTCGATGACACCTTTGCCCAGATGAATGGCGCCGGGGAGGTGGTCCTTGGCAAACTCGCTTTCCTCACGCACGTCGACGAGAAGGAATTGGTCGCCCCGGTCGAGTCTGGACTTGACGGCATCCACGCTGGTTTCGCGGATACGCGAACGGGCGTCGTCGACGATCTTCAAAAACCGTGGAGGATGCTGGTGGGCCATGAAACCTCCTTCCCAGTCTATGGTAGCGCGAATGTTTCGTTGCCGGTGGGGCGCCCCGGATGGGGTGGGACGGCCGCCGTGGCCGTCGAGCCGCCGAGCGGCGCTTGCTGTTCGAGTAGCATGAACGGGTGCGGCACAGCGACTTGCGCAAAATCGGCCTCGCCCGCGCGCTTTCAAAGCTGGGATACTGCTCCCGCTCGCAGGCGGCCGAGCTAATCCGCGCCGGCCGCGTGCGGCTGAACGGAGCAGTGAGGCGCGATCCGGAAACGCCAGTTCGGACCGGGCACGATCGGATCGCGGTGGATGGACTCCGAGTTGAGTCGGCGCAGAAGGTTTATCTGGTGATGAACAAGCCGCGGGGGCTGGTGACGACGGCGTCCGATGAGAAAGGCCGCGATACCGTGTACTCGATTCTGGCCGGCACAGCGTTGCCGTGGGTCGCCCCGGTCGGCAGGCTGGATAAAGCGAGTGAGGGCCTGCTGCTGTTTACCAACGATTCCGAGTGGGGTGCGCGGGTGATGGCTCCGGAGACTCATCTTGAGAAGACGTATCACGTGCAGATCGACCGCGTGGCCGACCAGGAATTCATGCAAAAGATGGTGCGGGGAGTCGAGGCCGAGGGCGGTGAATGTCTGCAGACCAGTAAATGCCGCCTGCTGCGCTCGGGGGAGAAAAACTGCTGGCTCGAGATTACCCTCGAGGAAGGGAAGAACCGGCAGATTCGACGGATGCTCGAAATTCAGGGCGCCGAGGTCCTCCGGTTGGTGCGCGTGGCGATCGGGCCGCTGGAGTTGGGCGCCCTGGGCAAGGGAGCATGCCGGCCGCTTACGGCGGATGAGAAGTTGGCTGTTGATCGTGCGATGCTTTCGGGACCAGAAACCCGTCATCCCCAAGGTCGCGAGGGTTCACGCAGGAAGAACTAAAGGTTCCCTCGTCCGCCCGGCGCGTGCTTGGTGGTTTATCAGCGCGCGCGTGCTAGACTGCCCGTTTGTTCGGAACCCGATGACCGATATCACATTCCTTCCGGCCGTAGAGATGGCGCGCCTGATCCGCGAGAAGAAGATCTCCCCCGTCGAGTTAGCCGACCAGCATCTGGCGAAGATCGAGCGCCTGAATCCGCAACTCAACGCATTTGTCCACGTCGATGCCGACCGCGTGCGCCGTGAGGCGCGTCAAGCCGAGGCTCGCATGGGGAGTGGCTGCGAGCTCGGACCGTTGCATGGCGTGCCCATCAGCATCAAGAGTTCCGTGGATGTGGCGGGGCTGAAGGTCGAATCCGGCACCCGACTGCGCGCCGGAAACGTCGCTGTCGAAGATGCGCCCCTGGTGGCTCGCTTGCGGGGTGCAGGTGCTGTCGTGCTCGGTGTAAGTAATACGCCGGAGTTTCTGATGGCGTGGGAGACTGAAAATTTTCTTTATGGCCGAACCAACAGCCCGTGGGATCTGGAGCGCACACCCGGCGGTTCGAGCGGTGGCGAGGCGGCGGCGATCGCTTCCGGAATGTCGGCTGGAGGTGTGGGCAGCGACGGCGGCGGATCGATTCGGGTTCCGGCGCACTTCAGCGGCATCTGCGGCTTGAAACCGACTCCGGGCCGCATTCCGGCAACGGGGCATTTTCCCCCGTCGGCCGGGCCGTTCGCCTTGATGGGGGTCGTTGGGCCAATGGCACGAACTGCGGCGGACTTGAATCTCTTGTTTGAAATCATGCAGGGGCCCGATCCGGGGGACACTTGTTCTGCCCCGGTCCCGGTGCGGCGACCGAGCTCGGCCCAGGTCAAGAATCTGAAGATCGGCTTTTTCGAAGACGACGGCCGTACTCCGGTAATGCCGGAGATTCGTCGCGCGGTGCACACGGCCGCCGACGCCCTGGCACGCGTGGGCTTTGACGTCGAGCCGTTTCGCCCCGAGGGTCTGGAAGAGGCGCGGGTCCTGTGGAGGAAATTGTTCGTGAAGCTGGCGGGAACGCTCATCGCCCCGATGTTCCATGGCCGTGAGCAGGACACCCACCCGATTCTGACGGAATTTCTCGAGTGGTCAGCGGCGGAACCCACCTTGTCGGGCCCCGGGGTGCTCGATGCCTGGATACGCCGCGACGTTGTCCGCTCCAAGGTTCTGGAGCAGATGCGGAGATATCCGATACTGTTGTGTCCACCTGCGGCGATTCCGTCGTTTCGGCATGGGGAGCGAAGCTGGGCGATCGAGGGAAAAACGGTGCAATATCTCGACGCCTGGAGCTACACCGAGTGGTTCAATCTGCTGGGCAATCCAGCGGCGGTTGTGCCGGTGAGCCAAACGGCAACCGGATTGCCGATCGGCGTGCAGATCGTCGGACGGCCGTGGGAGGAAGAGCAGGTTCTCGGCATCGCTGCTCTGCTGGAAAAAGAATCGAATGTCCCGAACCGGCCGCCGATTCACTGAAACTGGGACCCGCGTCGCGGGGTAATATTTTTAGGTTATTCCGCGCGTGAGTGAGGCTGTATACCTTTGTGAGCACAGAATTCCAGCGACTGTGGGCTGGAGTCCTGAGTTCTCTCTCAGTTCGTTATTCTTTCGCTAAGCCATGCCAACATCCGGGGGAATCGCAGGTCGCCTTTTGTCGTGGCTCGTGGCCTTCCTGGCCATCTCGGCGGCCTATCTCTACGCCTTTCCGCAGGCGAACCTTTTTTATGCAGGAGTGGTTTTGCTGCATGCCGCTGGCGGTGTACTGGCCGCAGTGCTGCTTGTGCCCGCCCTGATTCGCGTGCTGCGCAACGGGAGCTTCCCCGCGCGTGCCGGGTGGCTGCTGATCGCCGCCGGGGCAGTGGTGGGATTGATTCTCGTCAAAACCGGGACACCGCGCGGCGAGTGGAACAAACTCTATCTTCATATTCTGATTTCTCTGGCCGGCGTCAGCCTGCTGTTGGCCGACTGGCTGGGCCGCCGCTCGGCCGGCGATCGGGGGCCGCTGGCGTCGCGGCTGACTGCCGGCGCGGTACGAACCGTGCTTTGTCTGGCGGTGCTGGCTGCCATTGGCTATGGTGCAAACTATCTCCGGGGGAGCTGGCAGGCGCGCAATCGCATCCAGAATCCGGCGATGGCGCCCGACGACATGAATGGCGAGGGCGACGGACCCCAGGGTGCGTTCTTCCCAAGCTCGGCGCAGGTGTACGGCAACAAGAAAATCCCCAGCAAGTTTTTCATGGAGTCCGACTCCTGCAAGCGCTGCCACGAAGACATCTACAACCAATGGAATAGTTCGGCACACCATTTTTCGTCGTTCAACAATCAGTGGTACCGCAAGTCGATCGAATACATGCAGGACACCATCGGCACCAAGCCGTCGAAGTGGTGCGGCGGCTGCCATGATCCGGCGGTGCTGTATGCGGGCCTGATGGATACACCGATCAAACAAATCGTGCACCGTCCCGAGGCGCAGGCCGGACTGGGCTGCATGATGTGCCACTCCATTGCCAAAGTGAAAAGCACGATGGGGCAGGCGGATTTTTATCTCGAGTATCCCAAACTCCATGAACTGGCGGCGACCAGGAATCCCCTTGCTCGCGCCTTCCATGATTTCGTAATCAACCTGAATCCCGAGCCGCATCGCCGCGTGTTCCTCAAGCCCTTCATGCGCAGCCAGACGGCGGAGTTCTGCTCGTCGTGCCACAAAGTACATCTCGACGTTCCCGTGAATTCCTACCGCTGGTTCCGCGGCTTCAACGAGTACGACAACTGGCAGGCCAGCGGGGTTTCCGGGCAGGGCGCACGGTCGTTCTACTATCCGCCAAAGGCGCAACAGTGCGCGGACTGCCACATGCCGATGGAATCGTCGAAGGACGCGGGAAACATCAACGGTTTCGTGCACTCGCACCGCTTCCCAGCCGCCAATACCGCTTTGCCGACCGCGAATGACGACGCGGCGCAGCTTACGCTGACCGAAAACTTCCTGAAGAATGGGCAGCTGTCGGTCGATATCTTCGCCGTGTCGCCGGCCGAAGCCCCCCTGAAGGCTGGCGTTGCGAGTCAGTCGGATCTGTCGACCACGTTTGCCGTGGGCGAGGAAGCCGAGAACAAGGTGACGGCCGAGGGTGTGGAAGCTGCTCCGGTTACGGCACCACTCAACGAAGTCCAACCGCCTTTGCGCCGCGGCGACACCGTCCGCGTCGATGTAGTCGTGCGCACCCGGAAGGTCGGCCACTTTTTCCCCGGCGGCACCGTCGATGCCTACGACACCTGGCTTGAACTCAAGGGCACCGACGACAAGGGCCAGACGATTTTCTGGAGCGGCATGGTCGAAGACAATGGCCACGGCCCGGTGGAAAAAGGAGCGCACTTCTATCGCTCGCTGCAGATCGACGCCCACGGCAATCCCATCAACAAGCGCAACGCGTGGGCGACGCGCTCCGTCGTATACGTGCGGCTGATTCCGCCGGGTGCGGCCGATACGGTCCACTACCGCATGCACATCCCGGAAAACGCGGGTAACAAAATCACCCTGCACGCACGGCTGTGTTACCGCAAGTTCACCTGGTGGGGCACCCAGTTTTCCTTTGCAGGAATGCCCGATCCCGCCAAGCCGAACTCGGTCGCTCCCGACTACGACGACCGTCCTTTTGTGTTTACGGAGTCCTTGCAGGGAGTTTCTGCGAAAGAAGAGAAAATCCCGGATCTACCCGTCGTCGCCGTCGCCGAGAATGAAGTCACCCTTCCCGTCCTCGCGCACAACACCCTGGTTCCCGCCCCGAAGACGATGGTGCGCAAGGAAGAATGGCAACGCTGGAATGACTACGGCATCGGGTTGTTCCTGCAAGGGGACTTGAAGAACGCCGCCGCCGCCTTCGAAAAAGTGACGGAAGCCGATCCGAAGAACCCCGATGGCTGGGTGAATATCGGCCGCTGCGCCGTTCAGGAAGGCGATATGGCCCGAGCCCG
>Ga0123356_10007697_pt1 | contig 10734 bp, 9 predicted proteins | sample TergutEmb28metaG_2_FD_92546 | JGI IMG/M metagenome (GOLD analysis project Ga0123356, IMG submission 92546) | Embiratermes neotenicus P3 segment gut microbial communities from Petit-Saut dam, French Guiana - Emb289 P3 | ecosystem: Host-associated > Arthropoda: Insects > Digestive system > Gut ... | reverse complement strand
TCTCTCTCGGCTTGACCAAGTTCAATTGGTTTTTCAATTTTTTTCATTATGATATTCCTCCTAATAGGGAGTATATCATGTTTAAGATAAATAGTCAAGAAAAAGATTTAACTTATCACTAGCATTAACAACAGAAGCGGCGATAGTAAAATAAGTGCTATCCAATAATATCCCAATATACCAAAAACGACAACCGTCAGAACATAGCCGACAAGCGTAATATGAAGCACACGGGGTAATATGTTCTTTTTTTTCTCTTTATTCATCGGCTATGCAATAATATTGATGATTTTGCTTTTGATGTAGATTACTTTTTTGGGCGTAACGTTGCCGAGCAGGGCGAGGGCTTTTTGTTCAACGGAGGCTTGCGGTTCGTCTAATTCGATTGTAATCGTGCCTTTGAGTTTGCCTAATAGCTGAACCGGGATTTCGACGGCGTTTTCAATCAGCTTAGATTCGTCGAACGCGGGAAACGATTCTTTTAAAATGTCGCCGCCGAAAACTTGTTCATACAGTTCGCTCGTGATGTGCGGAATAAAGGGATTCATGGCGATTAGGTATTGGCGCAGTTCCTCGCGGGTGATAAAGCCGCTTTTGCGCACCGCATTCATAAACTCCATAAAGGACGCGATTACGGTATTGAATTTAAAGTCGCCGCGCTCGTCGTAGGATTTTTGCCCGTCGCTTATTATACCGGTGTCGGCGCGCTTAATCATAAGGTGCAAGGCGCGTTCGTGTTCTTTCGACACCTCGCTTGAATCCCGTAAAATCTCCGGCAAATTCCATACGCGCCTTAAAAAGTTGGTGCAGCCGTTGATGCCGTCTAAGCTCCACATGGTGTTTTGCTCGTAGTCGCCCATAAATAAGATGTGCAAGCGAAACGCGTCCGCACCGAACTGGTCGATAATTTTTATGGGGTCGATGGCGTTTCCGGAGCTTTTACCCATCTTTTTGCCCTTATCGTCGAGGATTAAGCCGTTGCACATGCGGCGGGTAAACGGGAGCCGGTGCGGCACGGCCCCGATGTCGCAAAGGAAATTATGCCAAAAGCTGGCGTACAGCATGTGACGGGTGACATGCTCGGTACCCCCCGTATAGAGGTCCACCGCGCCCCAGTACATTAATTTTTCCGGCGAAACAAACTCTTTCTCATTGTGCGGATCCAAAAACCTTAACCAATACCACGACGAGCCCGCCCAGTTGGGCATGGTGTCGGTTTCACGCCTTGCGGGCTTGCCGCATTTGGGGCATGTCGTTTGCACCCACTCGACAGCTTTACTTAACGGTCCGTTACCGCTCTCGTCGGGCGAGTAATCGCTGAGCTTCGGAAGCCTTAGCGGCAACTCGGATTCCGGCACCGCGACGTAACCGCACGTATCGCAAATCACAATCGGGAACGGCTCGCCCCAATAGCGCTGGCGGTTGAACGGCCAATCCTGCATTTTGTAGTTGGTTTTGGCTATCCCCGCGCCGATTTTTTCTAAATACGCGGTGATTTTTTTCTTGGCTTCCGGCACATGCAACCCGTCAATCAGCGGGCTGTTGACCAAAATGCCGTCGCCCGTGTAGGCCTCCTTTGAAATATCGCCGCCGGAAATAACCTCGATAATCGGCAAACCGAACTTTTTAGCAAATTCGTAGTCGCGGGTATCGTGCCCGGGAACCGCCATAATCGCACCCGTGCCGTAACCCATCATCACGTAATCGGCGACGTAAATCGGGATTTGCGCGTTGTTTATCGGATTGACCGCCCACAACCCGTCAATCCGAATACCTGTTTTCTCTTTATTTTCCGCCCGCGCCTCCGCCGTCTTTTTGGCGGCTTGATTACGATACGCGCGAATTTCCTTAATATTCGCAATTTGGTCCGCGCACTCCTCAATCAACGGGTGCTCGGGTGCAATCGCCATGTAGGTAACGCCGTAGAGGGTATCGGGACGCGTGGTGAAGATTTTGAGAGTAGCCAGTGGCCAGTGGTCAGTGGCCAGTTTTTGCGGGGTTAATTGGGCTTGGCTACCGACTAAATTCCCATCTGCTTTACTGTCCGCTGTCCACTGCCCACTGTCCACTTCACCTCTCAAATCGCTTGCGATTTGAAAGGTGACCTCCGCGCCGTCGGACTTCCCTATCCAATTTTGTTGCGAATCCTTTAGGCTCGGCTTCATGTCGATGTCGGAAATCGCAGCCAGCATCTTTTCGGAATAATCTTTCATGCGCAGGTACCAAACGCTGCGCTTACGCTGCTCGACGGCAGATTTACAGCGGTCGCAAATGCCGCCCTGGGAATCCTCGTTGGACAAAACGGTTTTACAGCTCGGGCAAAAACTTACCACGCCGTCCGCCTTGTACGCCATGCCGTTTTTGAACAACTGTAAAAATATCCACTGCGTCCAGCGGTAATATGCGGGGTCGGTCGTGGAAACCTCGCGACTCCAATCGAACGAAAACCCGAGCTTTGTGAGCTGATTCGTAAAAATTCCGATGTTTTTTTCCGTAACGTCGGCGGGCGCCCGATTCTCCTTTAAGGCGGAGTTTTCGGTCGGAAGCCCGAACGCATCCCACCCCACGGGGTAAAGCACATTGTAACCTTTAAGCCGCTTATAGCGCGCGATGACCTCGGTGGGCGTAAAGCATTTTACGTGCCCTAAATGTATCCCCTTGCCGCTTGGCCCGAAAAACTCGCTCAGCACGTAAAACTTAGGCTTAGAAGAAAAATCCTCCGCCTTGAATGCGTCGGTTTTTTTCCAAAAATCCTGCCACTTTTTTTCGATTTTTCTAAAATCGTATTCCATAACGTTGATATAATAGTATAAAACAAAGGAAGTGTCAAGAGAAATAGAGGTATCATGGCATAGGGCATAGGGCATAGGGCATAGGGCACAGATAATGGTTTACGCGTCAGTCCGACACCTGTGCCTTGTGCCATATGCCCTATGCCTTACGGGCAATTGTTGTATACTAAAAGCAATGTGCCGTCTTGCACGGAAACCAAAGCCTGCGCTCCCGTGAACTCGTTGCTGACGCCGACGGGATAAATGTCAGGCATCGTATAGTTTTTTAGCGGGTATTTTAGGTTTTTCAGGGTGACGCCGACGGCATATTCGCCGAGCGAGAATACGGAGATGAAGCCGCGGCAATCGGCGGAAAATGCAATGGATTCGTTATGAATCGCCGTCAGCACTTCCCCGTTGCCGAATAAGTATCCGCGACAATTTTTTAGGGCCAACATTTTAAGGCATTGAATGGATGCGACGGTATGCCGCATGGAACCGCCCAACCCCCCATAAATATGAAAGGCTTTATAGCCTTTTTGTAACCCGACTTGGATGGCCGCATATAAGTCGGTTTCGTTTTTTTCGACGGGAAGAAGGATGGCTTGTTCCGTCGCATTCCTATCCGAATTTGTAATTTGTAATTTGTAATTTGTACTTTGAACAGAGTCCATGTCCCCTATCAATAAATCAACCCTGATTCCCGCCTCGGCCAAATAGCGAAGCCCGCCGTCCGCCGCAATAACGAAATCGGATTCGCACGGCACAAAAGATAAGGGCGCGTTCAGTTCGCCCGCGCCGACGATATAGCAGATTGGGGTTGCGTTTTCTTTCATAAGTTGAGAGGCTTGTCCAAATTGAGTGAATCGGTGAAAATGGATAAATAAATTGGTGTGCTAAATAAATAACCGATTCACTAAATTAGCTCTTTTCTTTCTTAACAAACAATCTTAAAAATCTCCGGATGAATCCCGGCGGTCTTATGCAAATGATTTTCATGGCGCCCTCCCGTTTGTACGAACGTATCTATACGTTATATGCAAGGGCACGGAAAGACGTGAAATTTAACAAAAAACGAAAAACGAGGGATAAGTGCTTATCAACGAAAAACGAAAAATGAAAAATGAAAAACGATGGATAAGTGTGTTATGGCTCAAGAAATCCTTTCTTTTGTTCCAAATGACTATTATTGTATTCGAACACGCCGTTCCGTCCGACGTTTTTCGTTTTTCGTTTTTCCTTATTCCAGCACCGCCTTTATCCTGCGCACGCCGGCGGAGGAGGATTCCTCTTTGACAATCTTAAATTTCCCGAGCTCGCCCGTTTTTAGCGCGTGGGGGCCGCCGCAAATCTCTTTAGAAAAAGCGCCCATCGAGTATACTTTTACTTTTTCGCCGTATTTTGAGGCGAATAAGCCGATAGCGCCGGATGCTTTTGCCTCCTCCACCGTCATCTCAGTACAATCGATGGGGACGTTTGCGGCAATTGCGGCGTTGACAAGCTGCTCGACTTTTCGTTGCTCATCGGGCGTTACCGGGCGGCTAAAGGAAAAATCAAACCGCAGCCGCTCTGCCGTAATGTTAGAGCCCTTTTGATTGACATTATCATCGTTGAGCACCGTTTTTAAGGCTTGGTGCATGAGGTGCGTCGCGGTATGCAAGCGTGTGATAATTTCCGAGTGATCCGCAAGCCCCCCTTTAAAAACCGCTTCCGCGCCCGCCCGGCTCAACTGCTGATGCTCGTTAAACTGCTTTAAAAAGTCCCCGGAATTCACTTTTAGGCCGCGCTCGGCTGCCAGCTCTTCGGTCATCTCTAAGGGGAAGCCGTACGTGTCGTATAGCTTAAACGCCGCCTTACCGCTTACCGTATCGCCTACTAAATATCCACAGAGTTTATCGAATTCTTTTAGCCCGTTTGCCAGCGTTTTTTCGAACCGTTCCTCCTCCCGCGCGATCTCGTCGATGACTTTCTGCGCATTTTGGCTAAGTTCCGGATAGGCGGCGGAGTATTGACGGATAAAAGAGGCTGCAATCGTGCTTAATCGCGATTCGTGAGTAGATGTACCCTCTTTTCCATCCGCTTCCCCTGTCCCCTGGCCTCTAACCCCTAGCCCCTTAATATACCGGATGGCCCGTCTAAGCAATCTTCGTAGGATATACCCTTGGCCGACGTTAGAAGGCGCGATCCCCTTCTCGTCGCCAATCATAAACACGGCGGTGCGTACATGGTCGGCCACAATGCGCATCGCGCGTGTCGTCTCCTCATCGGCGCCGTACGTTTTTCCCGTTAATTTCTCGATTTCGGCAATGACCGGTGCAAACACATCGGTTTCATACACGGACGACTTTCCTTGCAGGATGCAAACGGTGCGCTCTAAACCCATGCCGGTATCGACGTTTTTTTGCTTGAGGGGCTCAAAACTGCCATCCGCCGTCTTGTTGTACTGCATAAAAACATCGTTCCAAATCTCTAAGTAATTGCCGCAGTCGCACGCGGGGCTGCAATCGGGGCTGCACGGTTTATTAAAGTCGATAAACATCTCGGTGTCCGGCCCGCACGGCCCGGTAATTCCCGCCGGCCCCCACCAATTGTTCTTTTTAGGGAGGAAAAAAATGCGCTCAACCGGGATTCCTAAAGAATGCCAAGCCGCCGCGCTTTCCTCGTCGCGGGGCGCGTCGGCGTCGCCCGCAAAGACGGACACCGCCAAGCGCTGTGGGTCGATGCCAAGAAATTCGGACGAGGTAAGAAATTCGTAGCTAAAGCGAATCATCTCGGCCTTAAAATAATCCCCTAAAGACCAGTTGCCGAGCATCTCGAAAAACGTGCAGTGCGAGGCGTCGCCCACCTCGTCAATGTCACCCGTACGGACGCATTTTTGCACATTGGCAAGCCTGACGCCGCCCGGGTGCTTTTCACCCAAAAGGTACGGCACCAGCGGGTGCATCCCGGCCGTCGTAAAAAGGACGGTCGGGTCGTTTTCCGGGATTAAGCTTGCGGAACGGATTATCGTGTGGCCGCGCCTAGAAAAAAAATCGTGCCACAGGTCGCGCAATTGTGCGCTCGTCTTGTAATTCATAAGCGCATTTTAGCATATTGTTTTAAAAAAAGCAAACGTGCAACTCACAAATTCAAAAAAAACGAAAATTGTATTATAATCACTTGCAATTTCTGCGCGGCTGTGCTAGAATGTTGTAGAAATCAGATAATTCTATGTCCCTATTCTTTTATCTGATATTTGTCATCTTTTATCTCCCAAAAACGCGCCGAGTTAGTCTAGCGGTTAGGACGCTGGCCTCTCACGCCGGAATCACGGGTTCGAGCCCCGTACTCGGTGCCAAACGAATCAAATCCGAACCCGACATCGCGTTCGGATTTTTCATTTATCTCGCCGCTTGGGTCTTCGGAGCAGTTAAAGTACACCTTTTTGCCGCCATTGTCGAACAATACGACCTTACGGACAAACATCTCGATAAGCCGTTCGCGGTTTTTGGTGATGGTGTAATCCAAATCCCGAAAGGTTAGAAAATAGGCGTACACCGTCGCGGCGTCGATGGGGCTTGCCTTGTAAATCGCTTGCAACAGCATTTCGCAAGAAATATCCTCTTTCGACTTTTCCAACTCCTCTAACCGTTGCTTGGTGGACGGCGAAAAAGAAACTTCCGAACGCGCACGTCGAACAGCGCAAAGGTACGCGCAAACAGGCTTTCGATTACGTCACCAAGTCCGATACCAAAATAGGCGACGTGTTCGGGAACGGCGAAATCGACACCGCCGAAGAAAAAGGCAAGCGGAACGACCTCGCGGAAATTATCCAACTAATTGAGGACGGCGCGACCGACAACGAGATTCGCAAAGCCTACCCGTCGCAGTATCTCCGCTACGCTAATTCCATCGCCCGAACCCGTCAGGTGATTATGGAGGCGAAGTTTGAAAAAACTTTCCGCGTCCTCACCGTAACGTACATTTACGGTTCGACGGGCAAGGGCAAAACGCGCCATGTTATGGAAAAGTACGGCTACGAAAATGTCTATCGCGTCACGAATTACGACCACCCGTTTGATATGTACAAGGGGCAAAAGGTCATAATTTTCGAGGAATTTCGGTCGAGCCAAAAAATCGAGCAAATGCTGAATTTCTTAGACGGATACCCAATCACGCTCCCGGCGCGGTACGGTGACAAAATCGCTTGCTTCGATACGGTCTACATCATTTCCAATATTCCGCTGTCGAGCCAATTTGTGAGAATGCAGTCCGAACAACCCGAAACTTTCCAAGCCTTTCTGCGCCGCATTCATTTTGTTTGGAATTGCGACGGCGAACCTGAACCCCATCCGCGGAATCAATCGCAAACCCAACAATCATTTGTCAACCTAACGCCCATCGAGGACGACGGCACGTTACCTTTCTAAAAGTCCGTCACAGTCCAAGGGTGGGAACTTCGGGCGGGAATTATCCCCAAACGGCTTCTCTATGCAAGGGTGGGAACTTCGGGTGGGAGTTAGCAAAAAAGCAACTTGGCTGTTACGCCTCGTTGCCTTTTTTGCATTTTACTGCACTTTTGCGAACTTGCCGCAATCCCCGCGCACGCTATGCGGCACGAGAACCGTCGGCGGCTCGCGTTTGGACACCACGCCCGCGACACCAGATACGAAAATGTAAAACAAATCCGCACGGGTGTTCAAACGCGGTTCCTCTTGGCGGACTGACCGATAACGAATCCGAACTCTTTATCAAAGTACGCATAGGAAAAGGGTATTTCCGCATAATAGCCTAATATTAAACGAAAACACCCCCCTATGTCAAGCGGAAACGCCCCCCTTGTCGAGCCTTTCCAAAAATTCATATACTTTCGCGGCGGTGATATTTTCCATATCGCCGCCGTGTTCGCTGTATCGGAATAAGTCATAGGCAAGCGCACGGGCAACGCCTTTGACAAACTCGTTATCGAGCAATGTGTTTTTTTGTTGTTTTGCCATATCTGTCCCCCCCTCTAAAACGGCAAGCTGCCGTCGTCCTCTATGGGCTTTAAGTCCGTTATTTTTAATTGCTTTGGCGGCGGTATGAGCTTGCCGTCCTTTAATTCGTAGTGCCATTGTTTGAACGCGGTAAAGCGTATTATGTTCTTTATGCGTTCCAAAAACGCCCTGTAAACTTCGGGCGTTTGGGCTTGTTGTTCCTTGTATATATCGCTTAGGGTAAGATTTGAAATGATATAAACCTCTGTAAAGCAAGCGGTACGGTTTGTGAATCGGGCGGGTAATTCTATCGGCAGACGGTCAAGCAAATTGTTTACAAAGGTAATTTCAAGTTGTCCCGTAAATTCGTCTAACATAAGAACTTTTTGATTGCGGTAGCCCTCGAATGTGCCGACCTTGTAATTCGTAACGCGGCATACCTCTCTCGGCTTGTATTGGTCATAGACGAAAGAGGTTTTTCCGAGCCGTGTCGCGCCGTATATGAAAGTGATTGTAATATCGCGGAAAGCGTCGCCGTATTCGTCTTTGAATTTGTCTTGTCGGAATTTTTCTATTTTATCCACGCCGTATTGCGCGTAAAGCGCGGGGAACTCTTTTTGTAATTCCATATTTGACGCGCCCGAATGTAACCGCTCAAAAAACTTTTCCGTGTTTGATTTTTTCTCGTCCTTTTCGGGAGTATCGAGGTTTTCAATCGTGCTGACGCGCTCCGAAGCGTTGTAAAGGTGCTTGCCCTGTTTTTTACAAGCGGGAGTGTCGTGTATCAAATAATCGTATGCGCTTTTAGGGATAGTACACCGCTGAACAAATACAAGCCCCATATCGTCAGTACCGAAAGCCTTAAACCAAGAGCCGCGCTGATTACGCGCAAACTGTACTAAAAAATGATAGTGCGGTTTTTTTAGTTCGCCGCTGTTTTCTTGTTTGTCCTTATCGTGTAATATGTAAGCATAACCGTAAATATCGGGCGAATTGATAATTGCGTTTAATTGTTCGAGGTGGTAGCAAGTGCCAGACCACCAAGTTGAGAAAATTTTTGAATAGTCCATATTTTGATTGCCCCTTAATGTAATAGATATAGGTGTGTTATGTGTTGTGGGGGCTAAGGACGTAGTGTACTTAGCCCCCACAGTTTGCGGTATTATTCGTCGCTTTCGGGCGGCAACTCGTCTACTCTTGCGCCGCAGGAATCGCAAATAAATTCCTCGTATAAAAAATAGGTGTAATTTTTGTTACACTCTATACAGTAATAAATAGTCATGATTTTTTTCCTTGTGTTGCCAACGGCAACGCGAAGCCTACGGTACGAAGCGCGGCGGTTGGCGCGTGTCGGGGGCTGCTGCGCAGACGCTCCCCGACAGAACGCGCCCAACGCCTACGCTCTACAATGTTTCGGAGTTTGTCAGCTCAAAAATGCGCTCTTGGCGTATTTTGCAGTATTGCGAAAGCGCGTTTACGACGGTTTTTTGAAAGACCTCGAATTGTTCAAGCGTCATGCCGAGCTTTACGGCGATGCGCTCATCAAAATAAAAATCGTAGTAATTCATTGCAACCCAAGCGGCGTGCGCGGCGGCATAGCTTTTGTTTAGCCGTTTTAATAACGCCCTGCGCTGTTTTCTTTTCTGCCGATTAGATAATAATTGCGGCTCGCTCATTTTCTTTGTTCACCCCCTCTGTATAGTTTAGTAAAATCGTTTTGAAATGCCTTGTATCGTAGGTAAGCGACTTGACGGGAACCAAAAAATCATGCTCCAAAATTTCACCGTATTTCATATCGTGGTATTTATCCTCTCTATCCGGCGGCGGCAGACATTCAAGCGCACTCTCGTATTTGGTATACGAAATTGCTTTAACGACCAAAAAATCCCCATAGTCTTTTACCCCCAAAGCGTGGATAAAAATCCCTTGTTGTTCGCGGATTTTATCCCACGGGCGATTAAGGGCTTGGGAATTGGTATGGACGTGCGAATTATACAGGTGCCGCCGCAAAGCTAAGTGTATGGGCATTTCACCGTAATTCGCGCACAATTCCTTATTGTACTGACAGCCGAGATACACCCCCGCGTCCGAGATAAAAAAGTGATACCCTTCGTCGAAATTGGGCGTGAATTTTTTAATATCGCCGCTAATGAACGCCGGATATTCGTTGCCGCCGACGTGTAAATCTTTTAAGTCGCGGACTTCGGTTAGGTCGTTGTAATAAATATTGCTGTAATTTTTCTTACCGTGCAAATTCGCTACATGACAAAAAATAACGTCCTTGCCCGTACCCCTAAGACCGTATACGGCGACGTCGAAATTATCAAAGGCGTTTTTCAGCCATTCGTTTTGATAGTACCAATAATCCGCTTGTTTTTTCTCTTGACGGCGGGAGCGCAAGCGTAGTATAATGACAATAAACACGGCGGCGAGAATCAGCAGAACTAACCCCGCGCCGCCGTACATGAAATACTTTTCCATGATTGCAAATATCCCTTTTTTTCTTTACTTTTTGCGTCTAATCAGCCGCCACAGCGCACGAAACGGCGCGAATACGATACGGACAAGCCCTTTGAACAGGAACCACGCTAATTTTAGAAGCAGCGCAATTAGCAGCACGAACGCCGTAATCATTTAATATTGCGTATTTGCCGCGCACGTTTGAGCATGGATACGCCCTTAATGACGAAATAGAGTATTAAAAACCCCGCGAGAACCACGCCGACGAGTATCAACACGTCGAGGAAATTCGATAAAAAGCCCTTTGACGTGTTCCCGCCGCCGAATAGGTTTTTGAACGCCGCCCCGATAGTACCCCAAAACCCAAGCGACGGGTCGTTTTCTTTGAGGTTCATGGCACGTTGCAAGGCTTGGTCGTCGTCCATACGATAGAGCATACGGGCGGGGTCGATTGAGGACGTATACACGCCCATATCACCCATTTTTTTGAGAATATCGTCGCGCGATTTTGGCGAATACGGCTCTACTCCGTCCATGTTCATGATTTT
>Ga0123356_10007696_pt1 | contig 10734 bp, 11 predicted proteins | sample TergutEmb28metaG_2_FD_92546 | JGI IMG/M metagenome (GOLD analysis project Ga0123356, IMG submission 92546) | Embiratermes neotenicus P3 segment gut microbial communities from Petit-Saut dam, French Guiana - Emb289 P3 | ecosystem: Host-associated > Arthropoda: Insects > Digestive system > Gut ... | reverse complement strand
TGAGCCAACAACTCTCGTTTGTGGAGGGGTCGTGAAGGTCTTAATCGTTGAGGACGATAAATGGTATGCAGAGAGTCTGGTTAAAATATTGACTAAGATGGAAACAAAGATTGCTACATCGGCGGACGAAGCCGTCAAACAAATTGATAAATTCAAACCCGGCGTGATTTTACTAGACTTTCAGCTTGGTACACAAAACGCGCTGGTGTTGCTAAACGAGCTTCAGTCATATTCTGACTCGCGCGAAATCCCGGTGGTGATATTGGCGACCGATGCTAAACGTTTGAAATTAACTGACCTGGCGCAGTATAATATAAAAGCGATACTTGACAAAGCCACCACCACTCCGGAGGAAATAACCAAATGGCTGACAGTTTGAGAACCGACGCTATTGTCCTAAGGCGCACTAATTACGGTGAGGCGGATAGGATTATTCAAGTTATCACGCCTGAGCACGGCAAGATTTCGGTGATGGCACGGAGCGTGCGTAAGGAAAAGTCGCGACTGGCAGGGGGCATCGAACTTTTTGCGGTTTGTGATTTGGTGCTGCACCTAGGTAAAGGTGAAATCGCTACGCTGACTGGTGCGAAACTAAAAACAGTCTACGATAAGATAATACTAGACTATGACAGGCTGCAATTTGCTTATGAAGTTATCAAGCAGATATCTAAAGCTTCTGAGCAGATCAACGAGCCAGAGTTTTATGATTTGCTCAAAGAATCGTTGGCAACGTTAAATGATTCGAGAGTAAAATTAAAGATTGTGCAGACTTGGTTTTATTTGAAGTTGGCAAAATACTTAGGAAACGAGCTCAATACCGCCACGGACAATAATGGCATGAAGCTGGTGGAGGATGCGAATTACCGTTTTGACGCGAGTGATCAAACCCTGGTTTTTGACGAAAGAGGAGAGTATAACTCCCAGCACATTAAAGTTCTACGGTTGATGGCAAATAATCCACCTGTAATAATTGCTAAGGTTAGTGAGATTGACGATTATATCGATGGCTGCCTGCGTTTGGCACAAATCGTGGCTAAAATATGATAGAATAAATTCTATGGAAGAAATTATTAGTTTGTGTAAAAGGCGCGGGTTTATTTACCAAGGTAGTGAAATTTATGGAGGCCTGGCTGGTACCTGGGACTATGGTCCGTTGGGCGTGGAACTAAAACGCAAAGTCATGGATGCCTGGTGGGATTTTTTTGTGACGCGCCGTGATGATATGTATAGCGTTGATGCGGCGATAATTATGAATCCTAAAACTTGGGTTGCTAGCGGTCACGTGGAGACTTTTTCTGACCCGTTGATTGAATGCAAAAGTTGTCACGGGCGTTTTCGCGCCGACAAAGTTGATGTCGGCAGTGCCTGCCCAACTTGTGGCGCCAAAGATTGGAGCGAAGTTCGACAGTTTAATATGATGTTCAAAACTAACATTGGCCCAGTTGACGATGAAAATTCAGTTGCTTACCTGCGACCAGAAACCGCTCAAGGGATCTTTACTAATTATAAAAATGTAGTTGATTCGTTTTACCCAGATTTGCCTTTTGGCATTGCGCAAACTGGTAAGGCGTTTCGTAACGAAATCAGCCCGCGGGATTTTGTGTTTCGTTCGCGCGAGTTTGAGCAAATGGAGATTGAGTATTTCGTTGACTCGAAAACTTGGGAAGAAAACTTTGAAAAGTTACTAAGTGATATTTATACTTTCTTAGGCCAGATGGGTCTACCCAAAAACAAACTACATGAGTTAGAAGTACCAGATACAGACAGGGCACATTATAGCAAGCGCACGATTGATATAGAATTTGACTTTCCAATCGGCCGCGGAGAACTGCTAGGGTTGGCTTATCGTACAGATTTTGATTTACAAAATGTGGCGCGTGAATCTGGCAAAAATATGGAATATCGACCCAAAGACGGTAGCGATCCGTTTGTCCCACACGTTATCGAGCCAAGTTTTGGGGTTGAGCGTTTGTTGATGGCGATTCTGTCGACAGCCTACACAGAAGACGAAGTCGGCGGCGAAAAGCGGGCCTATTTGAAACTACCAGAGAACCTAGCGCCAGTGAAATATTTGGTTTCTCCGCTACTTAAAAACAAGCCGGAATTAGTAGCCAAAGCTCGCGTATTGTTTGACGCGCTAAAAGAGCGTGGCGAATCAGTAATGTGGGACGACAGCGGTAACATTGGCAAACGCTATCGCAAAGCCGATGAAATCGGTACGCCAAATGCAATAGTTGTAGACTTCCAGAGCTTGGAAGATGATACTGTGACGGTGCGTGATCGCGATACGACCAAACAGACTAGGACAAAAGTCAAAGATTTGCTAAAATAGCCTAAATGGCAAAAAAGAAACAAAAAGTCAAAATCAACTGGATGCTGGTCGCTGTCCTAGCTTTATTACTTGTTGTACCTAGCAGTATTTTTATTAAGTTAACTTCAAACGAAGTCAACCCATATCTGGTTACGATGTTGCGCTACGGAATAGTAGTAATTACACTGCTGCCATTTATGATTAAAGCGTTTTTAAAAAACCGCAAGCTAATAATCAAAAGCTTACCGATCATTATTATCATGACCATGATAACGTGCGTCGGCGGCCCACTGCATGCTGCAGCTATCGCTGGTTCCAGCGCTTCTTTTATAGAAGTTCTGAATTTGTCTTACCCAATAATATTCTCGATTATTTCAATTCTTGTTACTAGGGATAAGTTATCAAAATATTCTGCCGCCGGGCTACTGATGGCAATACTAGGCGGTGTGGTGATTATACTTCTCCCCATAATCCTAGGCAGCGGCACGATTCTCACATTTGGTTGGCTGCCAGTTGCTTTGCAGGGCATTACTATTGTTCTGGGTGCAATTTCAATAGTTTACTTGAGGAAGATGAACGAGCGCGGTATACCACTGACGTTCTTGCTTGGGATGGGCTTTATAGCAGCGTTTATAGCATCAATACCACTAGCAATGATGGACGGAGGAACGAGCGTGTTCTCGCAAATAGGTAATTTATCTGTCGAGGCTTGGGCAATGATAGTTTACATGGCGGTCATCATATCCGTGGTTGCCCATATGATCAAAATCAAGGCTTATGAGAATATCGGTACTGCTTCGTATGCGTCTTTAGATTATTTCTACTATGCTTTGGCAATCACTTTACCAGTCTTCATTCTCGGCGAAGTTCTTAGTTGGGAGGTGATAGTTGGTGCAGTGCTAATAATAATTGGTATAATATTTACTAGAATGCATCATAAAAAGACAAAGTATCGCCATCATCTTCCCATCAGGGGGCATCGTTGATGATAAATTACTACACTGACGGTAGCGCCAGCCCCAACCCCGGCCCGGGTGGGTTTGCGGTGATTAAAAACGGTGCGCCACACCTAGTGGGCGGGGAAGCAAAAAGTACGAATATTCGCATGGAAGGCCTGGCTATCATGGTGGCGCTTGACGATGCGAACGGGGCGAAATGCGAAATAATGACCGACAGCGAGTTTTGGGTCAAAGTACTAACTCAGTGGGCGCCGACTTGGGAGCGTAACGGCTGGTACAAAAAAGGCGGGATCAAAAACCTTGAAATCGTGAAGTCGCTTTATGAACTGTATAAGAAGTCTCAGGCAAAACTTGTTTGGACACGCGGTCATGTTGGTACAGAACTCAACGAACTAGCGGACGAATGGGCCAACCAAGCGCGCCAAAAACATATTCGTGAAACAACTTTGGTAGAAATACTCATGCAAGAGTAATGCATTGGACACGGCTTGTTAAAAACTCAGAAAATAGTACAATGTTATTGCACTTTATAAGGGAAAAGAGCAGACCGACTTGGTTTTGCTTTAGCAAAACTTGGCTTCGCCAATCGGTCGATGAGAAAAACCGTAGGTTTGTCTCATGCCCCGTCGGGGTGTGGCGCAGTTGGTAGCGCGCAGCGTTCGGGACGCTGAGGTCGTCCGTTCAAGTCGGATCACCCCGACCATGAATTATTCTAATCGCCATTTATGGCGATAAGAATAATTCATAGAGCGCGGTTAGCGCTTAGAACGGACGAAGTCCGATCGCGAAGCGAGCAAAGGAACGCGAAAACTCGTTTTCGACCCTTTGTGAGCGGAGGAGCCGTAGGCGATAGTTCGGATCACTATAGAAAGGAATCATGAAAAAATCAGATGCGAAAATTGTAGTTATCGGTGGTGGTACAGGGTCTTTTATGGTGCTGTCTGGTTTGAAGAAGTATTTTCATGACATCACAGCACTGGTGGCGATGGCAGATGACGGCGGTTCCACTGGTGAACTACGAGACGAGATGGGGGTTTTGCCACCTGGTGATGTGCGGCAGTGCTTGGTGGCTTTGGCGCACTCACCCAAAGTGCGGGACTTGTTTAACTTTCGGTTTGATTCGGGGTCGTTCAAAGGGCATTCGTTTGGTAATTTATTCTTAACTGCCCTGGAAAAAATGACCGGGGACTTTCGCGAAGGCGTGAAATTAGCCACGGAAGTTTTGCAGGTGGTTGGCCAAGTGGAGCCAATGACACTTGATAAATCCACCCCCGTGATACGAAATGGTAAAAAGATAGTGCGCGGGCAGCGAAATATCGAGGACACGGCTTTTGTGAAGAGTCGGCCGCAGATTTGGCTAGAACCAAATCCTACTGCTAACCCTAATGCCTTAGAAGCTATTGCTCAGGCAGATTTGATCGTGATTGCCCCTGGTAGTTTGTACACTAGCCTGGGCGTAGATCTAATTATACCCGGGGTAGGTGAGGCTTTGGCGAGAGCAAAAGCCAAGAAAGTCTACATTTGTAATCTGGTGACTAAACCAGGGGAAACCGACGGCTTTACCGTAGAAGATTTTGCCGACGAACTGGAACGCATGGCCGGAACCCACTTTTTAGATTGCGTGGTTTATAATCAAAACCAACCTGCTCGGGAGCTTTTGAAGCGTTATGCCGAAGATGGTGAGAAACCAGTCAAAGCCAGCGCAGCAAAAACGAAAAAGCCTCATTACAAAGTTAGAGGGGGAGATTTGCTGTCGTCGACTATTTGGAAAAACCCATCAAAAAACGATGATTTGGCTACTAAACGCACATTGATTCGCCACGACCCAGATTGTGTGGCTCAGCAGATTAGAAAATTGGTGAAATAAGTGGTAGAATTAGTTGCATGAAGAGGTATAATCCTAGCGAGATTGAGCCCAAGTGGCAAAAGATTTGGCGTGAAACGCAAATTTATACGGCCAAAGACTTTGATGACAAACCAAAGTACACGGTTCTAACCGAGTTCCCATATCCGTCGGGGGCAGCCATGCACATGGGCCATGCTATGACATTTACGGGTGGCGATATCGTAGCGCGCTATAAACGGGCTCAGGGGTTGAATGTGTTATTCCCAATGGGGTTTGATGCTTTTGGCTTGCCGGCGGAAAACTTTGCCATCAAAAACAAAGTTACACCCCAAGCAGCCGTCGAGCAAAATGTCACTCATTTTCGCAAACAACTAGACCAATTTGGTTATTCGATTGATTGGAACCGCAGTTTTTCCACTACTGACCCAGAATATTATCGCTGGACCCAGTGGTTTTTCCTGCAGTTTTTTAAGAACGGCCTAGCATACCAGGACGAAATCGCCATTAACTGGTGCCCTTTCTGTAAAACTGGTCTAGCCAATGAAGAGGTCGTCAACGGCCGACACGAGCGCTGTGAAAACTTAGTTGAAAAAAAGAAGTTGAAGCAATGGATGCTGCGCATTACTGATTACGCTGACCGGTTGATAGACGGCCTAGCCGACGTTGACTACCCACCACAAGTCGCCGACCAACAGATTAATTGGGTAGGGAAGTCTACTGGTGCGGAAATAGATTTCGCCTTAGCTGATGCGCCCAATCGGCCCAACCAATACGCTAGCTTTATTATGGGAACCGATGACATTTCTAATGAGCTGAAAGAATTAGGCATTAAAATTGTTAATATCACAGACAAACATTATTATTGCGTGATGATTCCAAAAGATAAAATAGATGATTACGAGAAACTTATTTCAAACAAGCTGAAACCTGGCTTTTGGAACGAATATATCGGCGACGAGGTAGTTTTTATCTTCAAAGGCAAAGACGGCGAAATACTTCGTTTAGTCTGGGATAACAAAACTGAACTAGACATTATAGATCTTTGCGAACTATATGCGGATGCAGAGTTTAGTAGTGTTGAGGCGATGTTAGAAGATAATGACTTTTACCGTAGCACCGGGTTGCTGCACGCTGCTAGTAACGACAACAAGGTGAAGATCTTTACTACACGCCCCGATACGATTTTTGGTGCGACTTTTATGGTTTTGGCGCCCGAGCATCCATTGGTGGCAGAAATTACGACGCCAGAGCAAAAGGCTGAGGTTGACACGTATATTAAAGTCGCTCAAGGCAAATCCGACGTTGAACGCCAGGAAAACAAGGAGAAAACCGGTGTATTTACTGGGGCTTATGCCATCAACCCCGCCACCAATGAAAAAATCCCGATTTGGGTTGCCGATTACATCATGATGGGCTACGGCACAGGGGCTATCATGGCAGTACCAGCCCACGACGAGCGTGACTATGAGTTTGCCAAAAAATTTAATCTGCCAATCATAGAAGTCATTAGTGGTGGCGACATTACCGAAGCTGCATATACTGGTGAGGGCAAGATGACTAACTCAGGCGAATTCGATGGCATGGGTAGCGAGGAAGCCGGGAAGCAAACAACAGTAAAATTTGGCAAGGAAAAAGTTCAATACAAACTGCGTGATTGGGTTTATAGCCGCCAGCGCTATTGGGGTGAGCCAATCCCGATTATCCACTGCGGAAAATGCGGGGCCGTGCCGGTGCCAGACGATCAGTTGCCCGTAGAACTGCCAGTTGTTGATCATTACGAACCAACTGATGACGGCCAGTCGCCTTTGTCGAAAATTGGGACTTTCGTGAACACGACTTGTCCAAAGTGTGGAATGCCTGCCAAGCGCGAAACCGACACGATGCCCAACTGGGCGGGGAGCAACTGGTACTACTTGCGCTACTTTGACGCGCACAACAACAAGGCTTTTGCTGATGAGAAGAAGTTGAAATATTGGGGCATGGTTGATATGTATTTGGGTGGAATGGAGCATACCACGCTGCATTTGCTGTATTCGCGTTTTCATCATCAGTTTTTGTATGACCAAGGCCTGGTACCGACGCTCGAACCGTATGCTGCCCGACGCGGCCACGGCATGATTTTGGCGGCCGATGGTACTAAAATGAGCAAATCTAAGGGTAACGTTGTTGACCCAACAGAAGTCATTAATAGTGGCTACGGTGCCGATGCGGTGCGACTAGCGACGGTCTTTTTGGCGCCATATGACCAAACAACCCCGTGGAGCCCCGAAGCCGTGGCTGGAACCTACCGATTCTTGACCAGGGTTTGGAAATTAGTTCAAGAACATGTGAATCCCTCACCACTTTCTGCGAAAGAAGTGAGGGATGACGATACGCTGTTGCACATGCAACATCGCACCGTCAGAAAGGTTACCGAAGATCTGGAAAAACTGCACTTTAATACGGCGATTGCGGCGTTGATGGAATACCTCAACGCGTTAAACGCGGATTTAGACAAAGTTAGTCGCGATAATTTGGAAATCTTACTACGACTACTAGCACCATTTGCGCCACATATTGCTAGTGAACTGTATGAACAACTAGGTAACAAAAACCCGATAGAAGATGCCGGTTGGCCTGAATTTGATGAAAAATACTTACAAACCGACGAAATCACCATCGCTGTTCAAGTAAATGGCAAACTGCGCGGGGAAGTGAAAATTGCTAAAGGTGCCGATCAGCCAACCATTGAAGGGGCCGCATTAGCAATCGAAAACGTTCAAAACTTTGTTGGCGACAAAAAACCGGCACGTATCATCTACGTACCGGGGAAGATTATCAATATTGTAGTTTAATTTATGAGGTTTCTGGCCCGTTGTCTGTAGTGGAGGAAGTCACGGGGTTAGCTTCGGCCACAGCTTGGTCAAGAGCCTCCTTTTCTTCTAACTGTTGAGGGGTTAGGCTGCCATCGGGATTGCTTGGTATGATATCGCTAGCGTTCTCTCGCCATACAGCGTCTCTATCACTCAAGACTTTGTTATAGGCAACAGCACCACCAATTATAGAAAAGCCTAAGGCCACACCCAACACAGTCCGAACTGCTTTCTTCCACAAAGGTAACTCAGCGGTCTGTCTCTGCCTCGGAGTCAAGCTATCTAAATATTCATTATGAGCGTTGTTGATACGGTTTTGCTGCTGAACTTGGTTGATGTCATAAGGCATTTTCTATTTTCCTTAGGTTATACTACCATTATAGCAAACATTAGCAAAAAAGTCAATAGTTAGACAACAGAGAAGAGTTGCATTTTGTTGAAAACCTTGCTAGAATTTTGCCAAATAACTACCTAATAAGGAGTACATTTATGGGACAACCAAAAAAGCAAACTTCACCTAGGAAAACAGGCCTACGCCGCTCGCATTTGAAGTTAGATTTGGCGCGACGGGTTAATTCTAAGTCGCCAGTAAAAGCCACGACTACCAGGCGTGAAACTGGGAAAAAGGCGAAATAGGCGGGACTAAAGGTGGCAAGTAACCGACATTTGGGACGAATCGTGGCGCTACAGTCGCTATACGAATACGAGTTGCGGCAGAATCTTAATGACAAAAGTTTGGACTTGAAGAAACTGGTTAAGCGAAACCTAGGCCACTATGAAAACGAGATTGGTGACAAGAAGTACGTGTTGGACCTAGTAGAAAATGTGGCAAAACAGGCCAATCAGCTAGACGCGCGCTTGCAGCCGGTGGCTCCAGATTGGCCGATCAAGCAGATTAGCGCCATTGACCGGGCGGTTCTACGTATGAGCTTGTATGAGCTGGAGCATTTGGGCGAGAAAGTCCCACCAAAGGTGGTGATTAATGAAGCGGTAGAATTAGCGAAGAGTTTTGGCTCGGACAATTCTAGTAAATTTATCAACGGAGTGCTCGGTACGATTTACCGAGAAATGGAAGGTGAGTCCGATGAGGTGACGGAAGCACCTGAAGAATTGAAAGGAAAAGATGAAGGAAAGTCGAGAAAAGAAGAGGACTTACAAGAAGCCATCGATTAACGAGGTGGCGCGCGAGGCGACGGCGGGGGGTGTGGTTTATCGCATCACCAAATCTGGAGAGTTGCAGGTCTGCTTGTTCCAAGACGTGCGTGATAGATGGACTATTCCTAAAGGTCATGTGGAGCCGGGCGAGACCGCGCAGGAAACAGCAATTCGTGAAATTGGTGAGGAAGTGGGCTTGCACGATATCACACCGGTGTGCTGGCTGGGCAAGGTAAATTTCCGGTATCGCCGGGAGTCGACGCTGGTAATGATGAATATGCAGACGTATCTGTTTAAAGCTGGGAAGAACGACAAGCCGAAGAAGGAAAAATGGATGCGTGATGTGAAGTGGTTTGATTTTGATGAAGCGATAGAGCTGGTGGAATACGAAGACATTGGCAAGTTGATTTTGCTGGCGCGCAATAGAATAAGACAAAGAGGAGAAATAAGATAATGTCAGGAATGGATTTAACACCGTATAAAGAGTGGGCGAAGAAAACTTTGGGTTTCAGGTTTAATGATATAGGTCTGCTGGTGACGGCTTTGACACACCGCAGCTACGTCAATGAGCACAAAAAATCGACGCGCGAGCATAATGAGCGGCTGGAGTTTTTGGGCGATGCGGTTTTGGAGTTAGTTACCACTAAATATCTGTTTGATAACTATGACAAGCCCGAGGGAGTTTTGACTTCTTGGCGGGCGGCCTTAGTGCGTACCGAGAGCATCGCTGAGGCGGGCGTGGAACTGGGCTATGAATCACTGGTTAGGATGAGTCGAGGGGAAAAACAGGGGTCTGAACGCGCGCGACTGCATATTGTGGCGAACGCTTTTGAGGCATTAATAGGAGCGGTGTATCTGGACCAAGGTTACGGTGCGGCCACGAAGATTATTGATAAATATATTTTGAGTAAGACGGAGCAGATCTTGGAAGATAAATCTTGGCGTGACCCCAAATCGCATTTGCAGGAGGTGTCGCAACGACTGGACGGTGAAACGCCCAAATATAGAGTTGTTAACGAAGATGGGCCGGATCATGACAAGGTGTTTGAAGTTGGGGCTTATGTGGCGGGGAAGCTAAAAGGCAGGGGTAAGGGCACGTCGAAGCAGATTGCTCAGCAGGAAGCTGCCCGAAAAGCCCTAGAAAAGTACGAGAATGAGCGAAAAACTATTCATCACGCGAAAAAGAAAAAAGTATAAGTTTGCCAAGTTTAATGAATTGCCCAACTGCTACCAGTTTGATGAGTGGCTGGCTGTTAAAACTGAAAAACTTCCAAACAACTTTTCCACATCAGTCGTGCCATCCAAGCGATCTGAACCGTGCGACATCCCCATGCCTAACGGCGGGGACCCTGTCGCTCGGTCAGCTCCATTGGCTGGCAAGACTGGGCAAGGATACGATGTTGAAAAGTGTTTGGCAAGTTTTTCTCACAATCTGGTTGTCGAAATTGGGGCGGGGACGGGGTTGTTTTCTGTAGAATTGGCTAGGCGACATCCGAAGAAGTTCTTTATTTGTGTTGATATTAAGTCTGATCGGCTCTACACCGGTGCGAAGCTGGCGGACGAGTTGGGGTTAGAGAATATTGTATTTATACGCAGTGATATTTGGAGGTT
>Ga0123356_10007695_pt1 | contig 10734 bp, 10 predicted proteins | sample TergutEmb28metaG_2_FD_92546 | JGI IMG/M metagenome (GOLD analysis project Ga0123356, IMG submission 92546) | Embiratermes neotenicus P3 segment gut microbial communities from Petit-Saut dam, French Guiana - Emb289 P3 | ecosystem: Host-associated > Arthropoda: Insects > Digestive system > Gut ... | reverse complement strand
GCTATTGTCAGATGGTGGAGCACACCGGGCTCCCATTGGCGGGATTCGATCAGGACCTGTGGGCACGAATGGGAGACTATGCCTCCCGCGTGCCCCACGAGTCGCTCGCACTATTCCGATTGCTTCGCAACGCGAACCTACAATTCGTGCAGCAGATCACGCCAGAACAGTGGGAATGCTTTGGTATCCACGCCGAGCGTGGCCGCATCACGATCAGGGATTTGGTTGTCCATATGGCGGGTCACGATGCCAATCACATAGAGCAAATCCGTAGGATCCTGGGATGACGCGTCCGTCTACAGGCTCGGAAATGCTCCAACCTATGCAGCCGCTGCAGCTCCGCTGGAGAGCCAATTGTCGGCAATACCGAAACCCAAACAGTCTTTTCCCACGGTGTGGCGGAGACAAAACAGGCTTTGGCATATGTCGAAACCTGCCGTTCGCTGCTTCCCGGTCGTGGACGCGATTCGTAATACGCGGTGGCAGCCGACTCTGAACGGGAAATTCCGCCCTGTTTATTGGCGGTAGATTGCTCGCAGCCCAGATGGTTTCTAACGATGGATTGTTGATCTTCTGGCGTACACTTGACGCGTGCTCGCCATTTTTCCCCAGGACCGCATCTTCATTCTGACGGGGGCAGGCGTAAGCGCCGAGAGCGGGATACCGACCTTCCGAGGTGTCAACGGTCTCTGGCGGAACCACAGGATCGAAGAAGTTGCTTCGCCCTACGCGTGGCGTCGCGATCCCCGGCTGGTGTGGGAGTTCTACTCGATGCGCCGGCGCGTCGCGGAAGAAGCCAAACCCAACCCCGCGCACTTCGCGCTCGCCAAGCTCGAACAGCAGTTGGGAGAACGCTTTTTCCTATGCACTCAGAATGTGGATGACCTGCATGAGCAGGCAGGGTCCAGGCGCGTCACCCACATGCACGGTGAACTCTTCAAGAGCTGCTGCGACACATGCAGCCGACCGCCGTTCCGCGACACAAAGACCTACGATCCTCCAGACGACGTTCCCCGCTGCGACTGCGGCGGACGGATTCGCCCCCACATTTGCTGGTTCAGCGAAGTGCCGTTCGAGTTGGAGCGCATCTTCCGCGCTCTGGAGGAATGCACGCTGTTCATGGCTGTGGGCACGTCGGGCTCAGTCGAGCCAGCTGCGAGCTTTGTTGCTCATGTGAGTGATCGTGCCCGGACGGTCTACGTGGGAGCGGAAGAACCTGCGAACGCATCCTCGTTTGCGGAGTGGCACCTGGGGCAGGCGGGCGAGATTCTGTCCGCCATTATCGACGGAAATTGAATTCAATTTTATTTGCTGAATACGATGCCTCTGGCATCCTGGGCAAATACAAGAAGCCGGGAATTCGCCCACCTGAGTCACGCCCGAGCCGCGATCGTCGGTAGGGCATACTGCTCGCGTGAATCAGTGTTGAGCATCTTCGGTCTCTGGGTTGGTCCGGGCGGGGATGTCAAACGGAACGCCGTCTAATGACGCTTCGCTGGAATGTCGTGCCCGCCCCAATGTAAAACCAATGACGTAATGGCGCCGCTTGCGTCAGGAATAAACTCGATGGTGCCGCCGATGGCCGAATCCAGAAACGATGGATGTCCATTTTTCAAGCCTTGATACGTTATGGGATATACGGGATCGCCTGTCGTCTGTGCCGTCAATCCACCGTCCGTCATTACGATGGTGAGCGAAGCTCTTGCGGTCAGATCGTAGGCGCCCACGAATTTCATCAGTTCGTCTCTTGCAATCGGCATAGGCTTTTGCTCGCTCGCCAAAACTACAGGCTTGCCGAGCACGGTATCAAGCAATTCGCTACCCATCTGGCTCGGCGCGCTTCCACTGACATTGCTCAACACGACCACAGCAATACGCCCTTCTGGTACGTAAATCAGGTTGGAATTGAAGCCCTCAATGGCGCCGCTGTGGCCGATTACTTTCAGGCCATCATGATTTCCGATAAAAACACCGAATCCGTAGTTTCCCTTGCCGGGAGTCGTCATCGACTTCAACGTGGCTGCAGAAAGCAACTTGCCGCCGAACAGACCATGTTCCCATTTCAGCAAATCTCCGGTGGTCGAATAGATCGAACCAGCTGCCCACGGCACGGTCATCGATCCTGGCCTCGCCAGCACCAGGCCGCTTTTCGCCTGCATGTAACCCTGCGCAAATCTCGACAGGATCAGCTCGTCCGCATCGAGACCGGAATCGTTCATTCCGAGCGGTTTGAAGATGCGCTCCTGGAGTAAATCGCCGTACTTTTCACCACTGACCTTCTCCAGCACCACGCCCAGCACCTCATAGTTCGAGTTACTATATTCGAATTTGCTTCCGGGCTCGAAATCCAGGGGCTTATCGCTGAACAACGCTAGAAGTTCTTCCGGGCTATGGGCACTCATTTTCCAGGTATCAAATCCCGCGACAAAGGGGAAATTCGGAATGCCGGCTGTGTGTCCCAGCAGTTCCGCCAGCGTGATATTCCCCCAGGCTTGCGGTGTGTCTGGCAGGTATTTGCTTACCCGGTCCTGGATGTTTAGCTTGCCGTCTTCCTGCATGATCAGCACCAGCGCTGCCGTAAATTGTTTGGTGAGCGAGCCGAGCCGGAATTTCACATCGGGCGCGTTGGGAATGTTCCATCCCAGATTCGCCATACCATAGCCCTTATTCAAAACAATACGGTCACCGTCGGCCACCAGTACGGTACCCATAAAGGCATTTCCATTGGTATATGAAGTTACGATCTTGTCCAGTCGCGTTTCCAGAGCTGCATCCTTGGTGCTCTGTGCTGTGCTCGCCGCACCCAGACAGATGCATACGGTTATTGCGCCCAGCATCGTAAGTCTCATCGCGGAACTCTTCTCCTTTCCAGGCTATTGGTTGAAGACACGCCGCAATGATATTGACGATTTAGCAGCGCGGTTGTCACTCCAGGGCCTGATTAAGACAAGGCAGCGTCGGGGATACAGCAAGGGATCGGAAGACTCGCCACCATACAACTGCTGTGTGCAGTCGTGTGGCTGGTGTTTACCGACTGAAACCTTTTCGGTTGCTCCTGACCGCACCGGTTGGTGTTAGACCGTTAGCACTCGGAAGTCTCCGAACGGGAACTCGTCGTTGGCAAGCGGACAACAAAACGAGGGACGAAACATTTCGTGTCGGTCCCATTGTGGGAATAGTACCAATGTCAAATGGATGAAAATCGCTATTGCAGTCATCCTCAGATGCAAAAGGGAAACGGTTCCATGTGAAGTGGATCGAAAGGCAATCGAAATTTGAATTCGGGATTACCGCATACTGCAGTAAGACCGACGGTCCCATTTTGCTGTGTTTGGACTGTCCGTCGTAAGGCGAATGACCTCGCCACCCTCATTCGATATTCTTCATCCTTTCCTAAACGTTTACGTGGCAGTCCAGCCGCCATCAATGAGAAGAGTGTGACCCGTGATCAATGATGCGGCCGGGGACGCAAGAAACACAACTGCACCCGCAACCTCCATTGGCTCACCAATGCGGTGGAGTGCCGCGATCCGCTCGATTACGTTGCTGCGGAATGCCGGGTCTGCCAGCGCCGACTCCGTACCGGGCGTGTGGATGAATGTGGGAGCAACGGCATTGACCCTGATGTTGTACTTACCCCACTCCACAGCCAGACACCTCGTCAAGTGCGCAATGGCGGCCTTCGTCATGCAATACACTGATTCCATCGGCAGAGCCACAAAGCCCGCCTGTGAACTCATGTTGATGATGCATCCGCGTTTTTGGCGAATCATCACGCGCCCGGCCATCTGACTTGCAAAGAAGGTCCCTTTAAGATTCACTCGCAAAGTCAGATCAAAATCTTCCTCACGTACATTTTCCGCAAGGTTTTCAGGAGACAGCCCCGCATTGTTCACAAGGATGTCGAGTCGGCCGAAATGCGCCACCGCATCGTTCACCGCGCGAGTGATTTGATCGAGTTGTGTCATATCCATCGGCAACGGCAACACGCGCCGGCCGATGGCCTCAATCTCTCTTGCCACAGCAGTTGCGGTTTTCACATCTCGCAGACCGATCGCGACATCCGCGCCAGCATGAGCAAGGGCGAGAGAAATGGCTCGGCCGAGGCCGCGAGCAGCGCCAGTCACCAGTGCAACGTCACCGGTTAGGTCGAAGCGAGGAAGATCATTCGCCACCACAAGCATCTCCGCCCTACTATTGATTCAGCACGGGTGTCTTAAATATCATCACAAACTCGCAGGGACTGGCCGACCTCTATTGCAGCTGCTTCTCGATTGCGCCGGTTACTTCCCTGGAATCTGGAGTGACGGCTGGTTCAAATCGCTGCACCACGTTGCCGTTTCGATCAACCAGAAATTTGGTGAAGTTCCATTTGATGTCTCCGCCAATGCCAGGGAGAGTTCGCGTGGTGAGGTAGGAATAAAGCGGTGACTGGTCCTCGCCCTTCACAGAAATCTTGGCGTACATCGGGAATGTCACATTGTATTTGCGGGTACAGAAGGTCTTGATTTCTTCGTTCGTGCCGGGCTCCTGCGCACCGAAATTGTTGGCTGGGAAGCCAAGAACTACGAATCCCTTTTCTTTGTACTTCTCGTAGATTGATTCGAGCGCGCTGTATTGGGGCGTATATCCGCACTGGCTGGCGACATTGACGATCATCAAGACCTTGCCCTTGTAGTCGGCCAGAGGTGCGGGTTTACCGTCAATCGAATTGAGAGTGAATGTGTAGAGTTCGGAACCGGCGGATGCGCTCATTACCATGATCAGAAGTGCTCCAATCGGCAGGCAAAGCAAAGTTCTCCATACAAAGGATTTCATAGTTTGCTCCAGATGGGAATCGAAACGACGCACCTACCGGTGCAGAACAAACATATCCGGGGGGGGCGGTGAAAACACAACGGCGGAATGTAAAATTTTCCATTCTTGCGGGACCCCGGACCCAACGCGCCGTTGCGGCTGAACAACCTTGCCATCAGAAAATTCAACGCCCTTTCGTGGATGGACTCGAAGATCGTGAATGCGGTCTCTGATTCAATCTTGGCATCCCAAACGACTTCGTTCGATCCGTCGAGCTGGTAGGCCCGGGCGTGGATCGGGAAAGCTCTTCGTGGCAAGTTGCGGAACGCGATCATTGATTGCCCAGAATTGTGAAGGACGTACAACTTTGATTTTACGCGGTACTGGCTTCCACAAGGCCGGGTTCCAGTAGGGCAGGAGGGTTGATTCTGAAGATCCGGGTAAAGGTGGTCGAGGCAGTGCCGTTGAGGGCGGTAGTGATTCGACACCGTGCGGAGCTGCTTTCCCTCCGCCCAGCATAATGAGGCCGGTCACTCGCTCTCTATCTTGATTTGGGTAAGCTCCCGGAAATCCGCGACGGAATCGATGGAAACGTCCAGGCTTCCCTTCCTGTTGACACGAGACCTGATGGAACACCAAATGGAACATCGCAAATAGTCCAGGTTCTAAGAAAATTCGAATTGTGCAATCCGGAATGGTCTCCCGCTCCGTACTTCAGATACGTTCCCCTCTGACAGTGGGGACAAAGGAGATAATTCTGTGAAAAGAAAAGCAACTTCCCCACTACAGCTGATCATCGCATCGGCCGTTATCCTGACCACCGCGAACCTGCTTGCCCAAAGCACGAAGGCCAACCAGACCGAAGGCTTTGGGGATAACAAAGTCCTGGTCTTTACGTACCTCGAGCAGTTCGACTGTGTAGATCAGCCCCAGGACGATCTCAATTTCAACGGCATTCGCGCAGAGAGCGATCCTGCAGAATTTCAGATTCCGATTTGTCAAGTCGGTATCAACCCAACCATCAACCCTCCCGGTCAGACGGGAAACGCACAACAAACTACCGAGCCTATTTACGTTCTGGTGCCGATGTTCTCGGTTGACAATGACCAGAATCCGAAAGACGCCATTTCCTGCAAGAATGTAGTTTCCGGAACCTTGTGTGGAGAAACCTTGGGCAAGACCCTGATTAAGCTGTTTGGCGCTGTCCCGGAAGCCTTCAAAGAGAAGCCCGGTGTATTCACGCAGTGCCCTGAGCCCGGCTCGCCGGCCGGCACCTGCACCATGCATGCCTCAAGAATCGATTTGGGAAAACTGCTGGTAGCGCTCGGCGATGTTCCACCTCCGGCCACAAATATCTTCCTACCCACGCCCAATCACAGCCATGTACTGATCAATCAGGACATTAACCTGCCATCGATCTGGTGGCAGGTGATCCCGGTATTAGTCCTAAACCAAAACGACTGGCCAACCAAGGATGGCAGCAGCGGTATCACTTCATACGAAAAGATTGTTGAAGCCGAAAAGGCCAAAGCGGCGCTCCAAGCACCATCCAACTTTTTCCTGTTCTTCTCGTCCCACGTGGCAATGAACGGTATGCAGTAAAGTCGGGCGTGTCCCGGCTTTCTCCTCGGGGGGGGGCTGGGACACTTTTTTGCATCCATGGCACGTGGCGAATCGGCCGGTCGAGTCCCGTAGTTCCCGCCATTCATTCCAAAACAGTCTGGCAGGCGCAAGCAAGAAACTGTTGAGGGCCCTTATTTGTCCGTTTATGCTGACTCGCCTGCGATTGACGGGGTAGTCCCAGCGCATCGGAAGACACGACCAGCGACATGACGGCAGCCTGCGCCGCGTGCTGGGCTGGCGTCATCGCTTGCGTGGTAACGTCCAACGTTGACCGAAAGGAGGAGCGTCGCAGGAGTTCCTGCGTCACCTTGAACCCGGTTCCGACACTTCGCTGCAGCGTTGAGTACGTAAGCCGAAGGTATGCCATCCGAATCGGTTCTATGGAGTGATGCAGGCCTTTTGTTCCTATTCCATCCTCAAGACCAGCATTGGATCGAGGCGAGAGGCTCGCCACGCCGGAATTAAGCACGAGAGCGCCGCTGAAGTGATCAACAATGCTGCAACCGCAGCGAAGGCTTCTGGATCGAGGGGTTGAGTTTCGTAGAGCATGAACCGTATGAACTGCGTCGTCGCCGCGCTCGCTGCCGATCCGACAGCGGCTGATCGAAAACAAGGTCTCCAGGAAGTCTCACACCTCGGACAACATGTTTATTCGCTGTTCGTTCCTGTATCGTTGGTTAGTCCGCGTTTAGAATGCCCACTGCGAGCTATTAGCGCCTCTAGGTGAGGCGTTCTCCGCGTGAATTCGAGAGCTTGGGCGTAGGGGTTGATGTTTTGGCCGCTGAATCGCACCGATGGTCCTGGCGGAGTGCCGGCCGACGAACTCCCGTTCCAAATCATTGAGCCAACGTGACCGTGGAAGACACCATTTTCAGGAGCCTCCTGGCGTCGGGGCCAGTTGCGCGGATCATCCATACATTGCCACGATCGACCATGATCACCCCGGCCTTTTTGGCCGACGACACGGCGACTTCCGTCTTTCCTGCAATTTGCATGGTGAAGTGCCGGCCCGCGATGCCGTTGCTCCAAAGGAGTTGTCCGGCGTCAACCTCCGGAGTAGGGACCGAGGCTGAGAGATTGGCAACTTCCACTTTTCGGCCCTGCGATCCTTCGAGCGCGATCACAGTGATCTGGGGCCAGGCCAGATCCGACTCCGTGAACCGAAACGACGACGGTTTCCGAATGGAGAGACCCAGCCAGGGGTTGCGATAAGTGTTTTTTTCGATGACGAACGGCGCTGCGTTTTCCGGCACATCAACGGTTTTACCGGCGACGGTGTACTGGAGGATCTTGACGTCGGCATGGCTCAACAGCTGGCCGAGCGATCCGATGCCAGTCAACGTTCCATCTTCCAGCGCGCTGGTGAAGAAACTGAACCGGGCGGCGTCGGCGGGACCGGGGGTGTAGAGAGCGCCGTCCAGGGGAATCCAATCCTTGCCTATGCGGACGTCGATCCAGGCGTGTCCACCCCAGATGCCCCCGGCATAAACGTATCCCATGCGCAGGCGGGATGGGATACCGGCTGCCCGCGTCAGGGCTCCCAGCAACATGGAGTATCCAAAGCAGGTACCGCGCCGGTTCCGCGCGACTTCGGATGCGGAGGCGAGCGCAATGCCGGGATCACCCTGCATGTGGTCGTTGGTCCACAGTTGAAGGGCCCGTGCGGCTTTCCAGGCATCCCGTTCGTCTCCGACGACGCTCTTCTCAATTGCCTGAATGTTGGCGTCGTCAGACTGCAGCAATGCATTCGGGGAGAGGTAAGGAGCCAGTGCTCGGTCGGTCCGAACGGGCAGCGTCTGTGGAGTTTTGGGCTGCAGACGGCTGACCTCGAGGATCACATAGTCTCGTTTCTTTTCGATAATCGGCTGGTTTTCGGTCTCCAGACTGGGCCACCCAAGTTCTGGCTGCTTGTGGATGATCTTGAGTCGAATCGATTCGACGAACCTTTCCTCGGGCAAACGAACGTTGGCTTTGATGACGGATTGCAGGAAAGTTTCTTCGGGGAGGGCCGCGCCTGGTACCTGGTTGGTGAACGTCGGGGCGTTGTTACGAAGGGCCTCGATGTCGCCGAATGGTCCGGGCAGAGTCTGGCGGAGGAGCCAGCCTTCGTGGTCGAGCCAGAGAGTGGCCTTGCCAGGCATGGCGCTTACCGTTTGCTCGATCTTGAGGCCCGGAATCTTTCCCTGATCCGTGGAGACGTCTTCCATTCCCATGACAACATCGGTGATGGTGACCACCGAGCCGAGTTCGGGGAAGAAGGCATCGTAGGTTATGCTGTCGCCCGGAGCGTGGCAGCGAGAAAGGACGAGCCGGCGCGCGCCCTCCGGCCCCAAAAGAATTCTGGAGAGCGCCACTGTCCGCTCGTAGGATTTGCCTCCGGTTGTGGTGGTGATTTTGAGCGCATTGGGGATTACGGATGCCTCGATGTGGGTAGTTTGCTCTGAACTGGATACGTCCCCAGAAGCGAATTTGAGCTGATCCTCGCCGCTTTCGACATACTGGCTACTGAACTTCATTTCCACCTTGCTCCCCATACGGTTGAAGATGAGATCGCTATCGATCGCCGTCCGCGTTTCTCCCGGGCCCGCGGTGTCGGACCTCTCGTCATAGGAGCCCATGATTTGTCCACTCATCTGGTAGAGGGCGTGAATTTCGTGCGTGACTGCACCTTGCGGTCGAGGAGGTGTGGTCGGTGCTCCCGGTTCCTGCGCAGCGGATGAAAGCGCGGTGGCGAGGGCAACACCCAGAACAAGCGAAATGCGCCGGGTGTATTGGAGAGACAGGTGCCGAACAACGATCACTGAATTCATGGACTCCTCCTATCGATGCGGTCGATACGAATGTCTGCGATCTGTGGAGCTAGTCTGGAGCGGGCGATATTCTTACAAGAAAAGAAAACAATAAGTTTTGTAAGGATTGGGCATGAGCCGAGACTATCTTGATTTGAAAGGGTTCCTATGCCCTCCGAATGGGCACGAGGCATTGACGCGCGACAGGCTCCGGGGAAGATCCAGGAATGGGGAATGGACGCCGGACGCGAGCAACTCGAGAGAGAATACGAGCAGCTATGGCGCGATCATGGCGCAAGCCTCGCCCGTCTGGCGTCTTCTTATGAGCTGAATGCCCATGCGCGCGAAGATTTGCTGCAGGAAATCCGGCTCGCAATCTGGGTGGCTTTGCCGCATTTTCGCGGGGAGTCATCGCTCAGAACTTTCCTGTTCCGGATTGCCCACAACCGCGCCCTCACTCATGTTTGTCGGAGGAAGAGAAACCTATCCTCCGAAGACTCTGAGGAAGTCGTCGACACACGAAATGGGCCGGAGGCTGCGGTGATCCAGGCCGTGAACTGTTCCCACTTGATGGAGGCAATCCGGCAGTTGCCGCTTCCGTTTCGTCAGGTCATCACGCTATCTCTCGAGGACCTGTCGCACGCAGAGATCGCCGGTGTACTGGGCATCAGCGAAAACAATGTGGCGGTGCGCATGAACCGCGCCCGCAAACTTCTTCGAGAAAGGCTGGAGGCTAGTCGATGAGCGCCGACCTTGAATTCAGCAACTGGCGGACAGCATGGCAGGCGCAGGCTGATCTTGCCACTGCTAGTCCTGGCGAGGTACGACGCGATGCGCTGAAGCAACAGCGGCGCCTTCGCGCCGCTCACGTCCTGGAACTCCTAACGGGAGCGCTTTATCTGGTTGTCAGCGCGGTGTTCGCGTGGAGAGTGGCGAGCGTCGAAGTTTTCCTGTGGGCGGCCGTCGTCTGGCTGACCACCCTGACCGTATGCGCGTTCTCGGTGTGGAACTGGTCGTCGTTGTGGCAGCACGACCTGAAGTCGGTCGCCGAATTTTCCCAGGTATATGAAAAGCGCTGCCTGGCGAAAATCCGCGCCGCGCGCTTTGGCAAGTGGTTTGTGATTGTGCAGGCCATGATCACTGTTCCGTGGCTGAGCTGGGATTACCATCGCGGCGGCTTCTCGACAGCAAGGTTCGGCGGAGCCATGCTCTTTCTGATTCTGTTCAGTACAGGGTTCTGGGTCTGGTTTTCGCGGAGCCGCGGTTCCGCGTTGCGTGAACTACATAGACTACGAACCATTGGAAATGCTCCGCAGGTGGCGTGATTGGCACAGGACGAGGGAATGATAACGAAGCGCCGGCCGCCCCTTGGGCGGATAACCCGAAACTCCCTCAGAGTTTTCTCATTGTTCTCGGAGATCTCCGGTGGTTGTTCCAAGGCGGAAATCTATAAAATCTACGCGCAACCTGGTGCAAAGATTCGCCCAAAAAACGGACACGGGAGCGTTGGATGCCTCACACCCCT
>Ga0123356_10007694_pt1 | contig 10735 bp, 9 predicted proteins | sample TergutEmb28metaG_2_FD_92546 | JGI IMG/M metagenome (GOLD analysis project Ga0123356, IMG submission 92546) | Embiratermes neotenicus P3 segment gut microbial communities from Petit-Saut dam, French Guiana - Emb289 P3 | ecosystem: Host-associated > Arthropoda: Insects > Digestive system > Gut ... | reverse complement strand
AGTTGAGTGCTTTGATAGAGAACGTGACAATCGGCACAAGCGATGTCACCGTCTACGCTGTTTGGGGTTACGACACCACAGGCACGACCACACCTGACGTTAAAGACCCGCACTACAAGCTCACATATGACGTGAATGGCGGCAATGCAGGCACCGGTCCCGCGGATGATGAGAATTTGCTCAGCAGCGCCACCTACCCCCTGAACAACGCCACCGTCCCGACACACAGAGACGACACCACCGGTCACATCGTCTTCGCCGGCTGGAGCTTAACGAAGGATTCAAAGATCTACAAGGGAACTGACGCTGCTCCGACCCATATCATCACATCCGTAACTATCACAGGCAACACGACTGTCTACGCGGTGTGGGGTTACGACCTGAACGACAACGGAATAGCTGACGTGAACGAGGATACTTACACGTTGACTTACGATGTCAACGGCGGCGAAATCGGCAGCGGTCCCGAAACCGTTGACTTGCATGTGCAGAAAAACTACACGCTTGCCGCAACCCCGAAACCGACACACGCCGGCGATATCATCGGTCCTGTCGTCTTCATCGGATGGAGCGCAGACGCGGACGCAACAATCTACAAGGGTACGGACACAGCTCCGACCAACATGATCACAACCACAGATATCATGGGAGAAACGACTGTCTGTGCTGTCTGGGGTTACGACCTGAACGGCAACGGAATACCGGATGTCCTTGAAAAAGGAGGCAAACCGAATCAGCCGGGCAACGGCGGCGCAGAAGTCACAGACCCGGACCTTTCCGGACCGGGAGGATCATTCCCGGGAGGAGAAGGCCCTGAAGAACCGATGGAGCCGGAAGAACCGATGGAACCTGAAGAGCCGAGTCCGGTGCCTGTACCGACACCCCCGTCTCCGCTCAGAAACATCTGGTTGTTGTTCCTGGCAGCGGTCGCCATTTTCTTGTTGGTCGCCGGAAGAAAGGACGCGTTCCGTGAGGAACAAGATAAACACTAACGAAAGTCAAAAAACGAAAGTGAATTCACTTCTTTTGTGAATGAACTTCAAACAGAAAAAGGCAGTCTGATTTGATCGGACTGCCTTTTCAAATATTTCTTAAAAATGAAGCTTTCCGGTTTAAAATAAATTTGAAAGAAACGAATGTTTTAAATTTCAGTGAATTTAAAACACCGCATTTCTCTATTTTCATTCAAAAATCTCGTTGATGAATATTTTAAAAAAGGTATCGATAAGCTTACCGGATCAGCCGCTGTATCCAAATCGGTCCGAATCGGGACAGGAAAGACTCCCCGTTGTTATCGGTTGTTATTTTCTCAAAAGTTAAAAAATCATCGTCGGACTCTTTTGTTATCTTTATGCCGACACATTGGCCGTCATTGAATTTTAGGACTTGACCAACGCCTGACGTATGGGTGGCATACATTTCATCGGCTTCCTCCTGAGTCAGCTCACCCGCAGCTACTTTTTTATCAAGCTCGGCTTTGAAGCGGGAATCCAAAAATTCCTTTCTTTCATCATCCGTCATCCCTTTCAAAGCGTCAAGCTCCTCTTCGGAAAAAGTGTCAAGACGAAAACCGGCAGCGTAATGTACGTTAAATCTTTCGGCGCCGTCTTTAAGGTTTGATTCGAACCGTACGGTCACAAAAGAATCTTCTTTATCAAAGTCAAAGTCTTTATCAAAATGTCTCGTCGTCATCGGACCGAAAGATCCGTAAACGGCGGTCTGACCGCGGGGAGGTACAAAACCCGCCGTGCTTGCGCCGACTGTGAAGGTGATTGCGGGGCAGTTCTCTAAAGAGGCGTAAATGTTATCGGCTTCTTCTTTAGTCAGTACGCCTGCGGCAACTTTTTCGTCAAGAGATTTTTTCAAATGTTCCCTGAAATCAATTTGTTTTCCCTCAGCCGGCCAATATCCCGCAAATTCCATCTCTTCATCGCTGAAATCATAACGGTAGACAACACAATTTCCGTCGGCTGATTCTGCTTTAAAAGCCGACGCGCCTACTGCCGGCACAATCGCCGCAGCGATAACAGCCAAAACAAGAAGAGTAACGGTCAAAAATTGAGAATGTTTTATATTCATTCATTACCTATCCTTTATTGTTTGTTTTAACAATTGTTTTAACAAATACCAAATTACAGAGCCGTTGTATGTCTGCCGGCTCTGTTTCTCTTATAAATGTAAACCCGTTCAAATTTTTGGTTTACATTATGCTTGATAATAACTAATTTTATTTATAGTTTATCACGATTTTTATTTATAGTTTATCAAATTGAAAAATGAAGAATTTCCGTTGAAATTTGTTAATTATAAATACTACCGATTTTGTTTATCGTTTGTTTACAGTTTGTTTACAGTTTGTTTATCATCTGTTTACAGTTTATTACAGTTTGTTTGCAGTTTTTCAGACAAAATTCAAGAATAAAATGGATATCATGGAAAAAAATATTCCGATGACGGCCGCAACAAAAGCGCTTTTGCTTTCGATCGGAACGGCCCGAATTGAAGATGAAAGTCTGATTCTCCCGACTTTAAAATCAACCGCCGGCCCAAGCGCAGGGAGTGACGGGTCCGTTTTTCTCACTTCAAACGGGCGCCGCCTGCGTTTAAGTATTGATAAAAATTCGCCTGTTGCAATTCGAAAAACGGAGGGTTTTGGAAATGCCGCCGTTTATATTTCGGGAACGAAAGAGCCGGTGATGACCGGAAAAATAGAGCCGGCCCTTGCGCATTGTCCCGATCAGGCCTACCTCAATCTTTCCGGAAAATGCGTTTACGATTGCAAATACTGCTCCGTCCCAAAGCTTTCCGGGCATACGAAAACAAAAGAAGAAAGCCTTGAAATTATCAAAAACGCTTTTGAAAAAGGAACCGTAAAAGCCGTTTCAATCACATCCGGCGTTGAAAATACGCCGCAACGTGAGCTTGAGCGCGTGCTTGAATTGATGCCGGAAATTATCGGATATCATGCGCCGGTCGGCGTGTCCATCTATCCCGTCGCCGGCGGATCAAAAAGACTGAAAGATTCCGGCGTTTCGGAAGTCAAATACAACATCGAAGTGGCGGATTCAAAAATATTCAAAGAAATCTGCCCCGGACTTTCCGAAACGGATGTTTGGACAGAACTCAAAGAAGCCGTCCGCCTCTTCGGCAAAGGCAAAGTTTACAGCAACGTCATTGCGGGTCTCGGCGAAACCGACGAGGACATGGAACAAACGGTTGAAAAGCTGGCGCGGCTCGGAGTCATTGCCTGCATTCGTCCCGTTTTTGAAAATCCGCTCCGAAAAGGAGATTGTTTCATGCAGCGGCCGGGAAAGGACCGGCTTTTGAAATTATTCGAAATGCAGAAAAAAATATCTCAAAAATACGGTCTGCACCCCGACAAATCCGAAACGATGTGTTCGTTATGCACGGGATGCGATATGGTACCGTTCAGAGACGGCTGATTCATTCAAACGCGTTGCAAACATTTTTTTTCATCAGATTGATCGCAGCGCGTCCACCGGATTCATATCCGCCGCCCGCTTTGCCGGATAAACGCCGGCCATAATACCGATAAAAATGGATATCACAATGGCGGCCGCGATTGCGCCGTATGAGAGTGTCATTGAAATTCCCAATAAAGATGAGCCGACATATGAGACGGCCAAACCGAGTGCCGTTCCCGCGGCGCCGCCGACGAGGCTGATAACAACGGATTCAACGAGGAACAAAACGAGAACGTCAGAGGATTTATAACCCAGGGCTTTGAGCGTTCCGATCTCTTTGGTTCTCTCCGTTACCGTCACAATCATGATGTTCATGATACCGACGGAGCCGACAATCAGAGAAATGCCGCCGATCGCAATTAAAAACACTTGAAGCGTTTGCGTCATCGTGCCGACCTGTTCCAAAATTTCCGCCTGATTCATGGTAAAGAACGGGATCAGTTCGGCGTTATCCAAATTTCTTTCCGAGACGCCTAAATTCCGAGCCAGGTTTTTCTTCACCTCATCATTCGTTTCTTTAATGATCTCATCGGATTCGGTCATGGCAAAAATCGTTCGGTAATCTGATCTTCCGGTCATCTCTTTCATCACGGAAAGCGGAATGTAAATCGCCGTATTTGCATCGCTTGCTCGAATGATACTCGTTTGATCCGTGCCGGAAATGCCTTTCACGCTGAACGATTTGGTCACATACTCCCGCGTTTCACTGTTATAAACGGTAATCTGAATAGAGCTCCGCGTTGAGATTTGATTTTTAAACCTGTCTTGGGATATGTTTTTGCCGATAACGGCAACAGAAGTATCCCGATCAGCGATGAAGGTCCCTTCCATCATCGGAACGGAACCGATCTCTTCATAATCCTCTAAAATGCCGTAAATGGTCATATTTTTGGATTCCCCCATATACGTCACCGATCCCGTCGTCGAGAGGACGGGAGAAACAGCCGCAATGCCGCGCGTGTTTCGAACCACTTCCACTTGCTGGTCAAAGAACAGATTTTCCTTCAAAGACATAATCATAATGTAATTGGAACCGCTGGAGCTGATTTGGTCCGAAAAGTACGCGCCAAAGCTTGCGCCGAGCGTAAAAGTTGCGACAACGGCGGCAATGCCGATAATAATGCCAAGCGCCGTCAACCCCGAACGCAGTTTAGAGCTTTTCAGGCTTTCAACCGCCATTTTCATGCTTTGAGAAATACTGATCATTTTTTCCCCTCTTTATTCCCTCAAAGCCTCAACAGGATTCATGTGCGCGGCGCGGTAAGACGGCTGCGCGCCTGCTAAAACGCCGACCATGACTGACAATCCCACACCGATTAAAACGCCGGAAATCGGAATTGACATCTGAAGTCCCAAATAACTTGTACCGGCATAAGCGACAAGTAAACCTAAAAGAGTGCCGGCCAGCCCGCCGATGACGCTGATAATAATGGATTCGACGACAAAAAGAATCAAAACGTCTTTGGAAGAATAACCGAGCGCTTTTAATATTCCGATTTCGCGCGTCCTCTCCGTCACAGTCACGACCATGATATTCATAATTCCGACTGCCCCGACAACCAGTGAAATGCCGCCGATCGCAAGCAAAAACATTTGAAGCGTACTTGTCAGAGTACCGACCATTTCCAAAATTTCGGCCTGGTTGATGACCATGAACGGAATTTTTTCATTATCATCCAAATCACGTTCGGAAACGCCCAAACTTCGCGCGAGACGCTTTTTGATGTCATCCGATGTTTCATTAATGTTTTCGCGTGAGTCGGAACTCGCGTAAATCAGACTATACGACGTCTCCCCCGTCATTTCCTGAATAATGTGCATCGGAATGAAAATCATCGTATATTCCCCGCTGCCGGACAACATATCGGTCTTATCGGTACCGGCAATGCCGATCACTTTGAACGACTCCGTTACATATTCTTTGGTCGCGGAATTATAAAGTGTCACTTCAATCGTATTTCGGAGGCCGATTTCTTTGCGGAACGCATCTTCTGCCGTATCTTTCCCGACAACGGCGACATATGAATCTTTATCCGAATACATATGTCCTTCATAAATCGGAATGGACCCGATTTCGACCCCGGCCTCGTGCATTCCGTATATCGTCAGATTTTTCTGCCCGTTTGCAAAAGTGACGAGTCCCGTCTTTGTAATTTCCGCAGCAACCTCCGTCACGCCGGGGGTATTTCGAATAATGTCCAACTGCGTGTCATAAAATATATTCGGTTTGGCCGCCATCACGACAATGTAATTAGATCCTTGTGTGTCTAACGTATCCGTAATGTAGCCCGTGAAACTGCTTCCGATTGTAAAAGTCGCAATAACGGCGGCGATTCCGATAATGATCCCCAGAGCTGTCAGCCCTGAGCGAAGCTTGGAGCTTCTCAAGCTTGAAACAGCCGCTTTAACGCAATAGGACAGACTGATCATTTCGGCATCTCTTTATTTTCAATAAAATAAATAAAATGAACGTTCGTTTAGCGATACTTGCAAATTCTCGAAACGTTCGTTCTTTTTTTCAGCCTGATTTTCCTTTTTTCAAGTACGCGATGAGAGACATATTCTTCTTTTTCTTGAGATAGAAATGCCCGACCACCGCGACAAGCAGGAGAATAAGAATGAGGTAAACGATATATGTCACGGCTTTTGAAGGCGGTTGGATGGCGGGACCGATATCAATGGTGACGCTGTCTTCATGGGCATTGTCACCGTTGTAGTAAACGGCTTTAAACTCAACGGTTGAGTCGCCCGTTCCTTGCGTGATGTTGAATTTTGATGTGAAAAAGTCGTCAGGCTTCATCTCGCCGATGAAATATTCGGACGGATAAAAAGACATGCCTTCGGCAACGGGAATAATGGAAACACCGCGCACGGTTCCCTGATGGTAGTTGACGATATCGATTTCAATCGTTTTGCCGGCGGCGGACGCGTACGGGGCTTTGGATTGGATGGCTTTGATGCCCGCGGAATCCACTTTGATTTCGACATTTCTTTTGATGTTGTACTCAAAAGAGCTGCCGTTGACATTGAGCGTTAACAGGTAAGTGCCGTCGGGGGTATCCTTTGGAATGCTGACGCGGAACGGAATGGAAATATTGTCTCCCGGCGCGATGATGCCGAGCGCGTTGACGGCTTCGCTTGTTACAACGATGTTATCTTTAGAATAGAGATCCGCCGACTGGATTCTTGCGTTTGTGACATTGGATCCGTTGGCAAGGGCCGTTGCGTTATTTTTTAACGTCACCCAAATGATACCTGTGTCTCCCGGCATGAAAACATCAGGACTGCTGGCCACTTTTTCAATAATAAGCGTTCCGCGGTTTCCGGGGTCAATGATGCCGCCGATACCGACCGTGAATTTCTGCTCAATCCATAAACTGCTGTTGCCTTCCTTATATCTGACAGTCAAAGCGCGCGGCCCGTCGGGCGCGTCACTTGCGACATACATGATGTATTCGTGGTAAACTTTGGAGCCCGCGTGAATCGTGCTGTACGTTTTTGAGACATCCGAAGAAGAAGCGGAGAAGACACCGTCGGGAACAACTTCAACCGTGACATTGTTTAAAGGACCGTTGCCGATGTTTTCGGCTTGAATCCAGAAACGGACTTGTTGCCCGGGCTGCACGGGATACGGCGTTTGGTCTACCAACGTAATTTTCAAACCTGCGGGAGCCGACGTGATCCCCGGAAAAAGGGATAAAATAAGAACGAAGACGAGAAGGACTGAAAGCACAGAGTTCAATGTTCTTTTTGCCATATATTTCACCTTAGAATGATTAAAGGGTTAAAGATAAAAATTAAAGATAAAAGTTAAAGACAAAAGTTAAAGATTAAAACACCGCAGATACACTGAAAAACGATATCCCAAAGTTCTAATGTTTACCTATTTTCAAATTTAGTTTACAATTAAACTATATATATCTTACTATCTATCACTTCTGATATTAATAAACGCGGGTCACGATCAAATAACCCGCCTTTGTTTCGGTCATACCCCTCAAAAAAGAGAAGGGAAATCAGGGAGATTTCGGAAAAGAAAAGGCAATCAGCTGTGACTCGGTTCATGCGCGGCCAATTGCTCTATCACCGTCATTTGTTCTTCTTTGAGGTGTTGGACGTACTCGGCTGCCGGCACATCCGATTTGATTTGACCGTCATGGATGGCAATGACGCGGTCGGTCTGAACGGCCAGCTCGTGGTTGTGTGTAATCATGATGATTGTAGCGCCGCTTCGGTTCAGCTCTCGGAAATAGCCCATGACCTCTTCGCTGGTCTTTGAGTCCAGATTTCCGGTCGGCTCATCGGCCAAAAGAATAGACGGCTCATTGATCAAAGAACGGGCAATGGCAACACGCTGGCTTTGGCCGCCGGAAAGTTCCGTCGGTTTGTGGCGTATACGGTCTTCCAGGCCGACCATTTTTAAGAGTTCTTCGGCTTTTGCCGGATAATCGATCTTTTCTTTTTTGCTGGCGTAAGTCGGAAGCATGACATTTTCATAAGCCGTCAAACGCGGAATCAGGTTATACTGCTGGAAAATAAAACCGATTTCCATACCGCGCAGATGCGCAAGTCCGTTGTCGTCCAATTGATTGACGTCTTGGCCGTTCACAACAATAACGCCCGATGTCGGGCGGTCCAGACAGCCGAGAAGATTCATCAGCGTACTTTTACCCGAGCCGGACGGGCCGACAATCGCCACAAAATCACCGTCAAAAACTTGAAAATTCACACCTTTCAAAATGGGAACTTCTTCGCGCCCCAAATAATAACTTTTATAGACATTACTGACGTCAACGATGACTTTTCGGGAACCGGCCTCTTTCTTATTTTCCAAAATGACACCTCGTTTTTAATTTAATATAATTAGGTGACGGAACACAATTGATTTAAACTTATCTAAATGTCAACCGAATTTTGAATAAAAAGTTGACAATGTGGTATCGCTATGCAGTAATAATTATAAAAACAACGATTCATTTATATAACAGCCTTGTGAATTCATTTTAATAAAAACGGATACATTTTATCAAATCATTACAAGAGGTAAACTCATGACGAATAACTTTTGTTATAATTGCGGAGAGCCGGTCACCGGCCCCGATACGAATGTTTGCGCCAACTGCGGCAAACCGTTGCATATGGAAACGGACTCGACTCCATACGAAAATTATCAACAGCAAAATTATAACGAATATAATGAATTTCCGAAAGCTCAAGCAGATGTTGTGAATCAGAGTCCGGTGATTGCGACCGTTGCCTCATTCATGTTGCCCGGATTGGGTCAGTTGTATAACGGAAAAGTCGGAAAAGGGCTGATTCTTGCTGCCTGTTACTGCGTCGGTTTGTGTCTGATGTTTATTCCGGGATTGATTGTTTGGGTCTACGCCATGTGGGACGCCTATAAGGAGGCCGAAAAAATAAACAGAAGAGAAATGCCTTTTGAAAATCCGAGTTTTTGGGGAATTATGGCATTTCTGCTCTTTTGGGTCGTCCTCTATGTCATCGCAATGGTCATCCTGATGGCGGTGCCGTTGATGGGTTTCTGAAAAAACAGCAGATCGGCTGTTTAAACAGCCGATTGATTTATTTTTAAATTTCATTTAAAATCCATTGTTTTTTAACGATCAAGTTAATTATTTAATGATTGTTCTTTAAATGTGATATATTAAAATGGTCAGATTCTTTGATATGATTATAACGACCCGGAGATGAATGGATGACAAATAATTTTTGTTCCAATTGCGGCGAGCCTGTCGCCCGCCCCGATGCATACGTTTGCACCAACTGCGGCAAACCGTTGTGTATGACACAAACCGAATCGATTTCAAACGACAATGATCAAAGTACGGCAGATGGTCAAAGGCAGAATTATAATGGAGGGCCGGACGGCAACGAGACGGCGAGTTATGATGAAGCCCCGAAAAACCCGCACATCATTATGGACTCAAAAAGTCCGTTTTTCGCGGTCATTTTATCGTTTCTGTGGGTCGGAATGGGCCAGTTGTATAACGGAAAATTTTGGAAAGGTCTTCTTCTCAATATCTGTTGCATGATCGGATATTTGCTGATTTTCCCCGGATTGGCTGTTTGGATCTATGCATGCTGGGACGCATACAAAGATGCCGAAAAAATGAACAAAGGAGAAATACCTTTTTCAGAGCCGACTTTTTGGGAAATTATGGTGTTCATCTTCTTTTGGTTCATCGTCCTGCTTGTAATATTGATGCTGTTTTTCGGCTTACTGATGGTGTCGTTCTGAAAAATATGAAAGACCGGCTGTTTTAACAGCCGACTTTAATTTATTTTTTGTTTCGTCTGAAACGTCTTTATTCCAAGACTCGCGTTTTTTGGCTTTACGTTTTTTAGTTTTACGATTTTTGGCTTTATGATTTTTAAATTTACAATTTTGAATATCCGTTTTTATAAACAATTTCATCCAACGGTTTTCGGCTCGCGGTTCCGGAAGAAGCGGTTCTTGGCTGCCCGACCGCGACGACTGCCATCAGTTCAAACTCGGGCGGCGCGTTTAATATTTTTGAAACTTTGTCTTTGTTTTTGAGGATTTCGCCAAGCCAAACGGCGCCGAGTTCCATAGAATGCGCCGCAAGCAAAATGTTTTGAATACAGGCACCGATGGCCGTCAAATCTTTTTCGCGGTGATAAGAAGCCGCCGTGTCTAAGAAAACGGCAATCAACAGCGGGGCGGACTGTATGATGTCTGAATAATGCGTCAGCGGCGAAAGCAGCCGTGCGATTTCTTTGTCATCAACGACGATAAAACGCCACGGCTGATTATTCAATCCCGACGGCGCAAAACGAGCGCATTCAAGCATTGCCGACACGGCCTCGTCCGTTACGGGACCGGCCGAATACGTGCGGACGCTCCGGCGGGAACAGATCATTTCAATCATTTCATTCCGAATCAAAAAAACACATCCCAAGATCGAATATTATTGTTTTCAAATGTTGTTGTGGAAATAAAAAATAAGAAAAAAAGAAAAAAGTAAAAATGAAAAGTAAAAAGTAAAAATGAAAAGGAAAAGATTCAGATCAGTCGTCATCAATTCCTTTGTTGAGCCACGGAATCTTGGAGCGGATTTGTTTGCCGACGATTTCGAGCTCAAGCTCTTTTTCATGGCGTTCCATCGCTTTTAAGACGGGGTGGTTGAGCATGCCTTCCAAAATGAATTCTTTTGCGAATTCGCCGTTTTGAATACGCGCAAGCGCTTCGTACATGGCGTCTTCGGACT
>Ga0123356_10007693_pt1 | contig 10735 bp, 10 predicted proteins | sample TergutEmb28metaG_2_FD_92546 | JGI IMG/M metagenome (GOLD analysis project Ga0123356, IMG submission 92546) | Embiratermes neotenicus P3 segment gut microbial communities from Petit-Saut dam, French Guiana - Emb289 P3 | ecosystem: Host-associated > Arthropoda: Insects > Digestive system > Gut ... | reverse complement strand
ATCACGACCTTGAGCACGTCGGTCGGGTTGTCGATCGCAAACCGCAGCGCCTCCGGGAACCGCTCCAGCGGAAACCGGTGGCTGATCATCCGCTCGAGCATCGCCTCGTTGCGCTCGGCGATCTCGACGGCCTCGCCGAACCCGGCGCTGTCACAGCAGCTGACGCCGAGCAGGTTGAGCTCCTTCTCGGTCAGCAGGCCGATCCGCAGCGGGACCTCGTGGTTCGACATCCCGACCTGGACGGCGCGTCCCGCCGAAGCGACCATCTGCAGCATCGCCGCGACCGCCGACGACGCCCCGGTCGCGTCGAACACAACGCCGGGGCCGCCCGGGCCGGCCCACTCGCGGGCGACCGCGACCGCCTCCTCCGCCGAGGTCCAGGTCAGCGTGTCGGCTCCCATCTCGGCGCTGAGCAGCAGCCTGCTGGACTGGATGTCGATCACCAGCACGTCGGCGCCGCGGTCGCGTGCGACCAGGCAGATGCACTGCCCGATCGGGCCGGCGCCGAGCACGACCACGCGCTCGCCGGCCCTGACCGCCGCCCGTCGCGCCGCCTGGACCGCGATCGACAGCGGCTCGACCAGCGCGGCGACGGCCGGACTCTCGACGGAGATCGGAAACACCTGGGTCTCGGGGACGACCAGGCGTTGCTGCAGGCCGCCGTCGAGGTGGATCCCGATCAGCTTGAAGTTGTCGCATGCGTTCGGGCGCCCGACGCTGCAGGGGTAGCACTCGCCGCAGGCCAGCAACGGCCACAGCGCGACCAGCTGACCGCGGGTCAGCTCGTCGCCGCAGCCAGGGCCGAGCGATGCGATCCGTGCGCCGACCTCGTGGCCGAGGACGCGCGGAAACTGATCGCCGCCCGCCTGCGCCGACAGCTCCCCGAGGAAGAAGTGATAGTCGGAGCCGCAGATCCCGACCGCCTCGGGGGTGAGCAGGACCTCGCCGGGGCCCGGGTCCCCGGGGTCGCCGCGCTCGACAACGGCGACCGAGCCGATCGCCTCGGTTACGGCTGCCAGCACCTCACCCTCCGTTCATTTGCGTCTTGACGTTGATCTCGACCCGGACGCCGTTCGGATCCTCGACGAACAGCTGCCGCGGGCCCCCCGGGACGGTGTTGTGCACGGCGACGGCACCGCTGCGCTCGATCCGGGCGCTCGCCGCCAGGTAGTCGTCGGCGTCGAACGCGATGTGGTCGACCGAGACCGAGTCGGCGGCCGCCCGCCCGGGCGCGGGCAGCCCGAGCGTCGCCGCGTGCGCCAGGTAGGCGCCGCGGTCGGCGACGTGCAGGCAGGCGACCGCGTCCGCGTACAGCCAGTACCCCGGGAATTCGAGCTGCGGGCGGAACCCGACGGTGAGGCCGACGACCTCGCTGTAGAAGTCGCGGGTGGCATCTATGTCGTCGCTGAGGACGAGCACGTGCTCGAGCGACGTGACCGTCATCGGCAGGTCATTCCCCAACCGGCGCGATCGCGTCGGGGACGCGACCGGCCTGGCCACGCAACAGGTAGGCGGAGTGCAGCAGCTCGGGTTTCTCGCGGAGCTCGGCCGCGTTCCCCGAGTACTGCAGCCGGCCGCCCTCGATCACGTAGGCGCTGTTGGCGAGGCCGAGCGCGATCGTCGCGAACTGCTCGATCAGGAGCACGCCGGTGCCCGACTCGGCGATCTCCCGGATCACCGGGATCAGCCGCTGCACGACGACCGGCGCCAGCCCCAGCGACAGCTCGTCGATGCAGATGAACCGCGGGCCGGTGACGAGCGCCTGGGCGAGCACCAGCATCTGCTGCTCGCCGCCGGACAGCGAGTTGGCCGACGAGCGCTGCAGCTTCTCAAGCTCCGGGAACAGCTCCAGCGCCCGCTTGCGCCCGCTGCTTGCCTGCTCGCCCGTCAGCGAATAGGTGGCGACCTGGAGGTTGTCCTCGACCGTCAGGTCGCGCAGCAGCCGCCGCCCCTCGGGGACGACGGCGACCCCGGCGCGCCGGATTCGCTCCGGTCTGTGGCCGGCGATGTTCCTGCCGTCGAGCATCACCGAGCCGGACCGCGGCTTGATGATGCCGGCGACGGCCAGCACGAGACTCGACTTGCCGGCGCCGTTGGGCCCGAGCAGGGTCGTCACCTCGCCCGCGGGGATGTCGAGCGAGACGCCGCGGACGACGTCCCGGCTGCCGCGGGCGACGGTCAGGTCGCGGATGCTCAGCAGCCCCCGGCCGTCGCCGCCTGGCTCTGCAGCGCTCACAACATCGGCTCCGTCCCGAGGTAGGCACGCATCACGCGCTCGTCGCGCAGCACCTGCGCGGTCGGTCCGGACGCGATCAGCCTGCCGAAGTCGAGCACCGACGTGTTGGTGCAGCACGCCGACACCAGCTCCATGTCGTGGTCGACGAGGATCACCAGGGCGCCGGTCTGCTCGGGGATCTTGCGGATCACCTCGCCCATGTGGGCGGTTTCCTGCTCGGGCAACCCGGCCGCGGGCTCATCCAGCAGCACCACACGCGGCTTGCCGACGACCGCGCGCGCGACCTCGACCAGCCGCCGGTCGCCGGCACCGAGGGTTCCGACCTTCTCGCCGGGGTCCGCTCCGAGTCCCACGAACGAGATCGCGGCCAGCGCGTCCTCGCGCCGCGAGCTGCGGCTGAGCCCGGAGTGCTCGTGCAGCATCGCGACGTTGTCGAACACCGACAGCTGCTCGATCGCCTGCTCGGTCTGGAAGGTGCGCCGCACGCCCCAGCGGGCGCGCTTGAAGTGCGCCATCGCGATCAGGTCCTCGCCGAACGCATGCACCCTTCCCGCGGCCGGTCGCACGAACCCGCTGAGTACGTTGAAGAAGGTCGTCTTGCCGGCACCGTTTGGGCCGATCAGGCCACACGTCCCCTGCTCGAAGGTGACGCTCATCCCGTCGATCGGGGTGACGCCGCCGAACCTGACCGTGAGGTCGCTGACCTCGATCATCACGGGCCCTTGGCGGCGCTCCCGGCCGCCGCCCCGGGTTGGCGAAACAACCGCAGCACCCCCCGGCCGAGCCTCGCGAGGTCCTTCGGCAGCTGGTCGACGATCCCCGCCGGCGCGGTCGTCAGCACCTGCAGCGCGCCGACGCCGAACAGGATGTCGAGCCAGTAGATCGACACGCCGGCGTGGTTGAGGATCGCCGGCAGCAGCTGCATCAGCAGCGCCGCCACGATCGCCCCGTAGATGTTGAAGACGCCGCCCATCAGCACGACCGCCAGCAGCGTGATCGAGTCCTGGGTCTGGAAGTCGATCGAATACAGGTACCGATCGGCCCCGGCCACCAGCGCGCCGGCGACGCCGGTCAGGAACGACGCCAGCGCGAACGCCCACAGCTTGTAGCGGGTCGTGTTGATTCCCGCGGCCAGCGACGCCGCCTCGCTCTGGCGGATCGCCGCCCACGCGCGCCCCGGCCGGGTCCGCAGGTGCGCGACGACGAGCAGGAACATCACCCCCGCGACGACGATCGAGTAGCGCAGGAAGGCCCGGTCCGAGGTCGCGATCCCCGGTCTGCGGATCTGCGGCGTATGCAGGAAGCTGCCGTTGTACCCGAGGAAGCCGTGGCCGCCGTTGGGGAAGTTGGTCGTCGCCAGCACGGTCGTGATCGCGCCCGCCAGCATCAGCGTGATCAGCGCCAGATAGAGCCCGCGCATGCGCAGCGCCGGAAGCCCGACGAGGGTGCCGATCACCATCGTGATCAGGCCGGTGGCGAGGATCACCAGCTCATAGGGGAGGTGGGTCGCGAACAGCAGCCGCGCCCCGACCCAGGCGCCGAGCGCCAGCACCGCCGCCTGGCCGAGCGAGACCAGGCCGACGCGGCCGACCAGCACGCTGAGCCCGAGGCAGACGATCGCGTAGATCGCGACCTGCGTGAAGGCGTCGACGTAGTACAGGCCGAGGATCGACGGCAGCGCCAGCAGCACGAACAGGAACAGCACGGTCGTGACGCTGAGGTGCGCGGCGGTGCGCACCCCGAGCCGCCGCGGCGACCACGGCTTCGCGCCGCCGGCCGCCTCGGCTGCGCCCACGGCCGGATCGTCCTCAGACGAGACGGCGGACACGGGCGCTCAGATCCCTTCCCTGTCGAGTGAGATGCTGGTTCTGCTGGACATCACCAGCAGCGCGACGGTCGCGAGCACGAACGGCGTCATGTCGCGGTAATTGGTAAGCGACTGGATCGGCGTGATCATCGAGTCGACCACCCCGATCACGATCGCGGCGAGGAAGGTGACCGTGATCGACCGCAGTCGCGCGATCAGCGCAGCCGCGAGCGACGAGATCACCAGGAACGTCAGGGTCGTCGAGTCGAGCGCCACCAGGTCGGCCAGCAGCAGGCCGGCGATGCCCGACAGCACGCCGCACCCGAGCCAGGCCAGGGCCAGCACGCGGTTGACCGGGACGCCGAGCATCGCCGTGATCTCGCGGTCGCTCGCCATCGCCCGCATCGCCGTGCCGAGCTTCGTGAACCTCAGGAATACCCCCGTGACGATCGTTATGGCGACGCCGACACCGAGCCCGATCACGTCGGTCCAGACGACCTGGACCTGCCCGATCATGAAGCCGCTGTTGTCCGACGGCAGCGTCAGCGACCGCGACGCGCCGCCACTCGAACTCCACAGCAGGTTCATCACGCCGAGCAGCAGCAGCGCGAACCCGAGCGTCGCCGCCGCCTTGACGAGCGGGTCGCGTTTGGCGAGCGCGACCCCGAACACGAGCCCGTAGACGAGCGTGACGATTGCCGCGAACGCCACGCAGATGAGCCACGCGACGCCCTGCGGCAGTCCCCACACGTTGATGCCCTGCCACGCGATCAGGGCTCCCATCGCGCCGACCGCGCCGAAGGACAGATTCAGCACTCCCGTCGCCCGGTACAGGACGACCATTCCGACGCCCGACAGTGCGTAAACACCGCCGAGCGCCAGGCCGGTCACCAGGAACGGCTGAAAGTCACTCCAGCTTGGCATTCGCTTGGCTGAGAACCCCGATCGCTATGTGTGGCTGGGCAGTTAGCTACCGATACGGCCTCACCCGGCGACCTTGTGGTAGGCCGCGATCTGTGGGTCGACGGAGCTGATCGCCGTGCAACCCTGCGCGATCACCATCTTGCCATTGTGCGGCGTCACCGTGTAGTCGGCGTTGTTCGCGATGTGCAGCGGGTACGGGCCGTACGTCCACGGCTGGCAGAGCATGCCGGTGTTGAAGTTCTTGACGGCTTCAAACGCGGCGTTGACGCTCTTCTTGGTGTACCCGCCAGTGATGGAGTTGAGCGCATGAACGGCGATCTCGCCCATCGTGAATCCCATCTGGCTGAAGCTGCCGATCCCGCCGGAGACGTCCGAGCCGTACTGATGAAGAATCCCCTCGTAGAGGTTCATCGTCGCCGTGTGGGTCGGATCGGGCGGCGTCAGCTCGGCGTTGACGAAGAACTTGCCGTTCCACTTGGCGCCGAGCTGCTGGGCCAGGAAGTCCGTGTTGCACGGGGTCGAGCACCCCCACGCCTTGACGCGGTCCTCGAGGCCGAGCTTCTGCGCGGCCTGGAGGATGACCAGCGCCTCAGGGGGCGTGAAGTTCAGCACGACCGCGCCGTTCGGGCCGGCGTCCTGGACCTCCTTCAGCGCGACCGAGTCGGCGTCGGTGATCGGCACGTTCTCGGTCAAATCGGTGATCGGAACGCCCGCGTGCTTGGCCAGTGCGTTCGGCCCCGCGGCGATGTACGACGTGCCGGGGACGTTCGACTGGTCGAACGCGATCTTCTTGACGTGCAGTCCGAGGACGTACTGGACGGCGCCGTCGGAGCTGTACCGCGGCCCCATGTTGACGTCCGCGTAGTTCGGCGTCGAGTAGCACTCGGGGGCGATGCCGGCGGCGATCACCTTGTAGCCCAGGCTCTGCCAGTACTTGTAGTCGATCGTGCACTCCAGGATGCTGGAGGTGCCGGAGATTCCGACCACGTGGTCGGCGACGAGCTGCTTGGCGTCAGCCGCGATCTGCGCGGGCTGGGTCGGCTCGGTCAGCTTGATCAGCTTGATCGGGTGACCCTTGACGCCCCCGTTCGCGTTGACGCACGCGAAGTAGGCGCCTTCCATGTTCTCGATGTCCGTGAAGTCCGTCCCCGGCTGCTTCGTGTTGATCGCGCCGAGCGTGATCGGGCTGCCCTTGGCAGCGCTGCCGGGCTTGGGCCCGCACGACGAGGTCGACGAAGCGACCGATGCCGTCGGCCTGGCCTGGCTGCTTGAGCTGAGCGCAAACCCAGCAATTACGAGCGCACCGATCGCTGCCAACAAGCCGGTCCCCAAGCGCGCGCGCATGGCGAATTGATCCATCCTCACCTCACTCCTCTCCTTCTCAGGCGAAGGTTTCCGCCCCGCCTCCTCAGGCGGGGTGCGGCGATAGTAGAGACAGGGGTGGTTGCATGCAAGCTCCAGGGGCGCGCAATGGCAAATGCGCGGAAACCGGCGGTCGAGGCGGTTTCTGCATGCAGGGTCGGGGGGCTTGACCGATTGGCTAGGCTCTCGCGCGATGGTCTCCGTCGTCGAGAGATCGGATCGTTCGCAGATCAACCGCGCGCTGCTGACCCTGCGCGAACAGATCCTCAGCGGTCAGTTCAGGGCGGGGGAGAGGATGGCGGAGCTGCCGCTGGTCGAGCGGGTCGGCGTCTCACGGACACCGCTGCGGCTGGCGCTGGCAACGCTCGAGCACGAGGGGCTGCTGGAGCCGCTGCCGACCGGCGGCTACATCGTGCGGGCGTTCACGCCGGAGGAGGTGGTCGACGCGATCGAGCTGCGGGGCGTGCTGGAGGGAACCGCCGCCCGCCTGGCCGCCGAGCGCGGGGCCTCCCGCCGTGAGCTGCGGGCGCTGGCCGAGCTCAACGACCGGATCGAGCTGCTGCTGTGCAACGCCAGCGGGATGGACTACTTCGACGAGTACCTGGAGCTGAACGAGCGGTTCCACACGCGACTGGTCGCGCTCGCGCGCAGCAGCGTGCTGGAGCGCACGCTCGCGGGCGTTTCGGCGCTGCCGTTCGCGGGCGCCAGCGCCTTCATCCTGCCCGAGGCCGAGCTCCCCGAGGGCCACGCCAACCTGCTGGTCGCCCAGCGTCAGCATCTGGCGCTGCTCGAGGCGATCTCCGCCCGGCACGGTAGCCGCGCCGAGAGCGTCGCCCGCGAGCACGCGCGACTGGCGCTGACCAACCTCGAGATCGTCCGCCACCACCGGGAGATGTTCGCCCGGCTCCCCGGCGCCTCGCTGGTCACGCTCGACGCGGGCGAGGGCTAAGAGCCGGGCGGGGGCTCGGGCGCGGGCAGCAGGACGGTGTAGAGCATTCGTCGCCGGCGTCCGGCTCGGGGCGCGTTCGCGAGCCGCGGCTGTGTGATCGCGGCGAAGTCCCGGATGTAGTCGGCGAACTCGGCGTCGGTGAGCCACATCGCGGCCACCCGGTAGCCGGCGCCGTCGTCGCCGGGGTGCTCGGGCTCGGTGGCGATGTAGCGGTCGAAGTCGCCCAGCAGCCCGGCGACGTATGCCAGAAAGGCGTTGACGTGCTGGTCGAGGGTCATCGCCGCGATCTCGTCGGGCTGCAGCTGCGCCGCGTACAGCCGTAGCGCATAGGTGCGCTCGGTGGTGGCCCGGACGCGCCGCTCGGCGACGACCTGAAGGACGCCGGCGTCGGCCAGCCGGGCGACGTGACGGTAGACGCTGCCGGCCGGCACGTCGGGCAGCTCGGCGGCGAGCTGCTTGGTGGTCAGCGCCCGATCCCCCAGGAATGCCTTGACGATCCGCAGCCGCACCGGGTGCAGGAGCAGGTCGGCACTCGCCATGGCCGAAGTCTAGCCAACACGGCCCAATACTGGTAACGTTCACGACTATGGACCGTTCGGTGGTGCTTGTCGCGATCGCGGTCGTTGCGGTCGCTTTCGAGGCCTTCTGCCTGCTCGACCTCTACCGGGTCCGCGAGGTGCGGTATCTGCCGAAGTGGGCCTGGGCTGGGATCAGCCTGATCTCGATTCCGCTCGGCGGGGTCGTGTATCTGGGTGTCGGCGCGGTGCGCGACGTTGCCACGCCCGACCCTCGGCCTCCGCGGCCCCCGGCGCCCGGCCAGCCCGTCCAGCACGGCCAGCAGCCCGGCCAGCCCGGCCAGCCCGGCCAGGGGCGGGCGCCGCGTGCCACTGCCCGGGACCGCGGTTCGGGCGTGATCGAGGTCGATCGGCTGACCAAGCGCTTCGGGACGGTCACCGCGCTGGACGATCTGAGTTTCACCGTCGAGCCCGGACGGGTCACCGGATTTCTCGGGCCGAACGGGGCCGGCAAGTCCACCACGATCCGGGTGATCCTCGGGCTCGACGCTCCGACCTCGGGTCGGGCGCTCGTCGGCGGCCGCCGGTACGGGGAGATCGTCCGTCCCCTACTCCACGTCGGCTCGCTGCTGGACGCCGGCGCGCTGCACCCGGGGCGCAGCGCCCGGTGTCACCTGTGGTCCGTCGCTCGCAGCAACGGCGTCGGACGTCGCCGGGTCAGCGAGGTCCTGGAGCTGACCGGCATGGAGGCGGTCGCGTCGCGACGGGTCGGGACCTTCTCGCTGGGGATGCGGCAACGACTGGGGATCGCCCTGGCGCTGCTCGGCGACCCGTCGATCCTGATCTTCGACGAGCCCGTCAACGGCCTCGATCCCGAGGGCGTCCGCTGGCTCCGGGAACTGCTCAAGAGTCTCGCCGCCGAGGGCCGGACCGCACTCGTCTCCAGCCACCTGATGAGCGAGATGGCGGTGACCGCCGATCAGCTCGTGATCATCGGCCGGGGCAAGCTGCTCGCCGACACTCCGACCGAGCGGTTCATGAGAGACAACGCCCGCTCTGACGTCCTGGTCGGCTCCCCCGAGGCAGGCACGCTCGCGCAGCTGCTAACCGCCCGCCGCGCCAGCGTCAGCGTCACCGCGGAGGGTGACGGCAGGCTCGCGGTGACCGGCATGACGGCGCCGGCGATCGCGGATCTGGCCGCCGAACACCGCATCCCGGTACACGAGCTGACGCCGAGACACGCCAGCCTCGAGCAGGCCTACCTCGATCTCACGGAGGCGACCGTCGACTACCGCACCGGCGCTACAGCCGACGAGGAGATGCCCGGCCGATGACGATCCCCGACATCCTGCCGGCGGCCCAGACGCCGGCGACCATCACCCGCATCGCCGACGTCGTCGCCTCCGAGTGGATCAAGATCCGGTCGGTCCGATCGACCTTCTGGCTGCTGCTCGTCGCTGCCGTGACCGCAGCCGGCGGCAGCGCGATCGTCGCGATCGCGGAGCGATCGACGAGCAGCCAACCGCCACTCGCCGACCCGATCGCGTCGATCTTTGTCGCCTGGCTCGAGTACCCGGTGCTCGCCCTCGGGATCCTCGGCGCGCTCAGCTTCACCAGCGAGTACACCACCGGGCAGATCCGCACCACCCTCACCGCGGTACCGCAGCGCCTCGCCCTGCTGGCCGCCAAGACAGGTGTCACCGGCGTCGTCGCGTTCGTGTTCGCGACCGCGCTCAGCTTCGCCTCATTCGTGCTCGCCCAGGCGATCCTCAGCGGCCACCGCAACGCGATCTCGCTCTCCCATCCCGGCGTGCCCGGCGCGCTGCTCGCCGCCGGTTTGTCGCTGTTTGCGATCGCGATCCTCGGCCTCGCGCTCGGCGCCATCACCCGCAACACCGCCGGCGCCGTCGCCGCCCTCCCGGCGCTCGTCTATCTGCCACTCCTCACGCTGACGCTCCCGCACCCTTGGAACCACACGATCGGCAAATTCACCCTGCTGATCGCCTCCTACCAGGTCGTCTCCGAGCACCCGCACGCCGGGCTTCTGTCCCGGCCGCTGTCGCTGGTCGTGATCGTCGCCTGGCCCGTAGCCGCGCTCCTGGCGGCCGCGATCCTGATCAGGCGACGAGACGCCTGATCAGGGCAAGTGGCCACGCGCCGAGCCGCCGCGCCGATCGCAACTTCGGCACCCGGCGGGCGTTGGTGTGAACGAGACCTGGATTTCTGAGACAGCGGGGGGAACATGCGCAGGATTCTCATCTCGTCGATGGCAGCGATCGTCGCTGCTCTGATCGCCGCCGCGCCGGCGACGGCATCGTACGGTGCCCCGTCCTCGCCGCTGCTATGGGAGAAGCAGACCTGGAACGACGGCACAGGCAGCGTGAGTTCCGCGATCCTTGGCGCCGGTGGCACGCTCACATCCTGCGACAACGCCAGCGGAGACCAGCTGTGCACATTCGGGCGCACGGCGGTGTCGCCCGACGGAAGCCGCCTAGTGGTCAGCCGGCATCCGTTGAGCTCATCCGGCTTCTTCTCGGGCTCCGGCCTCGGCGTCGGAACGCTGGAGCTGTTCGACTCCGACGGGGCGAACCCGCAAACCCTTCCGCAGCTGACGGCGAGCGACACGCAGCCGGCGTTTCTGCCCGGTGGGCAGCGGATCGTATTCACCGGTCGGTGGACCGCCAAGGCACCGTCGCAGCTGTTCGAGGTCAATGTCGATGGCACCGGCCTGCGCCAGCTGACCTTCCGGGGAGGCTCCTGGGCGGCGCCCTGCCCCGACGGCGCGATCGTGTTTGACCGCGGGGCGAACCTGTGGCTGATCCCCGCCCACGGCACCCGCTGGACACGGCTGGTTCGCGACGGGTCCGAGCCCGACTGCTCCCCGAATAGCAGCCAGGTCGTGTACGTCACCCTGGCTCCCACGCAGCTGGCGGTGATCGGGT
>Ga0123356_10007692_pt1 | contig 10736 bp, 2 predicted proteins | sample TergutEmb28metaG_2_FD_92546 | JGI IMG/M metagenome (GOLD analysis project Ga0123356, IMG submission 92546) | Embiratermes neotenicus P3 segment gut microbial communities from Petit-Saut dam, French Guiana - Emb289 P3 | ecosystem: Host-associated > Arthropoda: Insects > Digestive system > Gut ... | reverse complement strand
TATTCTTTTTGGACAGCTTTGCAATCCGTGGACAATATTTATTAAAACAGATAACAACGGAAAATGGTTCCTGGTTGCCGAGGGCAATGTTCCGCCTGGTACGAAGTTGGATATTTATTATCAGTATAAGGGCGACAAAGGCAGCGCGCAAGTTTGGAAAGCGACCTATGCCATCAATGGCGCGGGTGAGCTTGAAATCGTATCCTATTATAATACGGGTAGCGGTTCGATCAATCAACTCTATATTGGGGAATTGGAGTTTACAAAAGGTACAATAGAGATCATAAAAGAGGTCAAGTTGCTCGAAGGCGTGGATTTTGTGCCCACCGCATTCGCATTTGAAGTGCTGGACGGCCAAGATGAAGTGGTCTGGGAGATTATGATCGAAGTTGATGAAGCCAATAAAGAGTTTAGCGTCAAAGCAGACGACTTCTCACCCGGCATATATACGGTAAGAGAGGTAGGCGCTGATGGCTACACTGTCACCCTTGATCCGGCAAACGGTCAAGTAGAGATTAGCGAAGGCGCTAAGGTTACGGTAAAAGCCGTAAACGAATATATTTCTCCACTACTCGACAATTTCAAAGTCTACCTAGAATCGGCGCAAACCACCCTCGCCGCCGGTGAAACCCTCTATGTGGACGTAATGCTTTTCGGCAATCTAAACTATACCCAGATGAATGCCTCCATAGCTTATGATAACGATTTACTGGAATTTGCCGGTTCCGAGAATTTGAACGGTTTAGCGGCGGAAATCAAAAAGGATGGCGCTGATAGAATTTCCGTGCGCAATGTGCCAAGTATTAACATGTTTACCGGCGCGCCGTGCGCGCCGCCCATAAAGGTGGCCACGCTTAAATTTACAGTAAAAGATACTCTTTCAATGGAGAGCGCGGTTACCGAATTGACCTTCAACTCTATAGTTGTCTTTCCGACAGCCGGCATTACCGGCGCAACCACGGCCCCCGGCAAAGCTTTGAGCGTCACGGTGAGATAAATTGCAAATGGCAAATTGGCCTAAACACGGAGCTTAATAGTGCGTTATGCTAACTATCCCGCAACACAGTAATGATTAGGATATCAATTTAGCCCCGCAGGGCGCCCCCTGGAAAGGGGGCAGCTGGCACGGCTTGCCGTGGCAGCGGGGGTATGGGCGGCAAGCGCCCCATATGCATAGAAGAGATAAATCTGTGGGGCAAGTTAAGGGCAAGCGATAGGAACGAGAAGGATGAAAACCATGGGTATGGTAACCGCGGTACGCTGAGGGCGGCGTCCTCTACGTATCGTGAACGTAGGGAACGCCGCCCCACATGCACTAACTTAATGTCATTGCGAGCGAAGCGAAGCAATCCAGAGCGTTGGCGAAGCTGGTCATTCTGGATTGCTTCGTCGCTTCGCTTCCTCGCAATGACAGGTTGAGTTGTCTAAGTTAGTGCGAATGGGACGCCGCCCTCGGCGTTCCGCGATTTAATATAGCCTATTCTCCCAGTGCCACATATCCTTGAGATTCTATCAATGCCTGACCTTCTGACTACTTTTAGGCAAGCCCACACTAGGCAATGTCACCCGCATAGCGAAATTTTTTCTATTTGTAACCGAAATGTAACCAAAATATTACCAAAATAGTGTACTATCATAAAAAAGGAGGGGTTCTATAGTGAAAAAGGTTTGTGTGCTTGTATTAGCTTTGTTTTTATTCGGCGCGCTTTCGGCCACAGCCTGGGCGGCGGAAGAGATCGTTATCACCAAGCCTGCCCAGGCGGAACTGGATGATCTCATCGGTTATAATGCCCGCGGCATCATTATCGAAGGTCAGATACCCACAAATGTCAATGGTTCCGCGAATTCCGCGGGGATAGTTTATACCTTGACCAGCAATGCCGGTAATCCTATTTTCTCCAGAACAAATGACAGATTCACCCTGACCCTCACGGCTGAAACCATCCGGAATCTGCCTAATCAAACGGTGATATTCACCCTCACCAAAGATGTTACGCCATATGACGCGAAAGGAAAACCCGGACTCACGCAAAGCGGTATTCTTGTTGACAGAAAGAACTGCGGGCCTTTTAATATCGCGCCCCAAGTTAAGTTGACCGCTAATAATCTCAAAATCACCTGTAGCGACAGCCGTAATCATAGCTTTGAGGTGACGAATATCGGCTCGTCGAGCACAAACTTCAGATGCACTATACCCCAAGACTGCATCAGCGCCGCTCACAATATAACCATCGCTACACAGAACCTGGACTCCGGGCTTAGCGCTAATATACAGAATCCTACTGTGGCGGCCAATACCAGCGGCGCTATCAGCCGCGCCATAAATATTTCCAATGGCGTGGATACCGCAACCTATTATCTTGATTTTGTTCCCGCCGCCGCTGTTGATCTCTTATATGCCGTCAATATCCGCGCCGGGGCCGAGCATACCAGCGCTTCATTGGCGGGTTTTACCTCCACTGTTAATAATGGCAGCGGCGCGCAAACCTTGTCCATTGCCGGCGCCTATGATACCGCGCAAACATTTTACGCGCATGTAACCGTGGCCCGCGGCGTTACTTTAAGCTCCGCCAGCTTTGGCGGTAAAAGCGCCGCTATCAGCAATGGCAATACTTCGGATGTCAAGGTGATCACGCTTTCATTGCCGGCATCCACTACCGTGCGTGAATTAGTGCTTAATTTCAGCGAAGGCCACCGCGCTACCATAAACCTCACCTTTGGCACGGTCATTCTGGCCAGCGCTGTCAGTATCCGTACCGACGCCAAAAGCAACAGCGCGCCCGCGGTCAGCTCCAATGCCCTTATTACCAGCGACAGCGGCAAGCAGACTATGTCCATCCCCGTAGATTATAATAAAACCCGTACATTTTACGCGCATATAACCTTGGCCGGCGGTACTACATTGAACTCCGCCACCATCGACGGAACTAATGCCACCATCAATAACGGTAGCTCCGCAAATATTAAAGTGATCACGCTGCCTTTCCCTACCACTGATGTCAGCCGGGATGTGGTGCTCAATTTCAGCGGCGGTCATAGCGCGGCCATAACCATAACCCGCGACAGCGACACTTCCGCAGATAGCACTCTGATCAACTTGGAGGCGCGTTACGGCATCGCCATCACGCAAACGCTCAACCTTATACCGGCCTTCGATCAATCTGTCACCAATTACCGCGTTAATGTGGAAACCGCCGTCAATCAGATAGCCTTCCGCCCCACCGCCAGTGATAACAGCGCCGAGATCAGGGTCACGGGATCCACCATGGTGGAAAGCGGCCAATGGACCGGCAATAATATTTTAAGCAATGATACCACCACTTTCTCCTTCCAGGTCACCTCCGCCGACGGCAATAGTACCTCCCACTATACGGTAGCGGTAACACGCGGCCTCTCGGTGGTGGTAAGCCCGCAAAAGCTGCGCATAAACGGTTTGGAAGTAAACTGCGCCGCCTATAATATCAACGGCAATAATTACTTCAAACTGCGCGATATCGCCTATGCCCTGCGCGGCACCGCCAAAAAATTCGACATCATCTACAACGAAGCCACGCGCATGATCAGCATGATACACGGGCGCGATTACACTGTTATCGGCGGGGAGATGGTAAGGCCGCCGGATGCGCAAAACTATCTGCCCAGCTCGCAAAGGGTGCAACTGGACGGAAAACCGCTTTTCCTCACAGCCTATAATGTGGACGGCAGCAATTATTTCATGCTGCGGGAAATCGGCGCGCTATTCGATTTCGCCGTGGATTATGACGCCGCTATAAATACCATGCAAATAGACACCGACAGAAAATATGCGCCTGATTAAAAGTTGCTGACACTATCACTGAGGGTGGCGGCAGGTCAGTCTTCCCTAGCTTTGAAGAGGTGGGGTTAGTTGATTATTGGCACTTGAGAGCAAACCCCCGACCCGCCAAGTGGCGGGCCTACCCCCATTCGCACTAACTTAGACAACTCAACCTGTCATTGCGAGGAAGCGAAGCGACGAGCAATCCAGAATGACCAGCTTCGACAACGCGCTGGATTGCTTCGCTTCGCTCGCAATGACTATGGAAAATATTAAGTTAGTGCATATGGGGCCTACCCCCTTTCAAAAGGGGGCGCTGGTGGGATGTTTGCTTTTGTCCTTCTTTATGGATGTTGTAGATCGTATATTTTGGGGCAAAAACCAGCATATGTCCACCACTGCCCCCTTTTGAAAGGGGGTGGATCCGCCGTTAGGCGGGCGGGGGTTTGTCCTCAAGTGGCGGCAAACAGCACATCACACCTCGCTCAAGCTAGGGAAGACTAGTCACCTACTCCCGCCTAGCGTCAATAAAAAACAAGAATTCACTTAAAACCCATAACTCACGACTCAAAACTTGGGCTGCGAAGCAGACTGTTAGCCTGTCGCCTCCACATTGGTGTCTGATAAAACCTGCGCGGAATCTACACAATTCTGAAGATAACCTTCAAAATTGTGTAGATTTTCTTTATAATTCAGAATATTTTATTTGAGGCGCAATTCCGCCTATGGGCATCTGTAATGAATAATGCGACACATTTGCGACAGATTAGCGGCATATATTTCGACACTTAAAAAAATTTGAAATATTTTTTATTTGTTACCCAAATGTAACCGGAATGTTACCGGAATATTGTACGATAAAAAAATAGCAACATAATTGTTTCAATTAAAAAAGTTGAGGAAACCCGTTGGCGACTGTTTATATCAACAAAGGGGGTGGTTTTGATACTTTTTATTTATTTCCATCTGTCTTAACAAAAAGGAGGAAAATTTGATGAAGAAAAGGTCACAAATACTTACCGGAATCGCTATACTGCTGCTAAGCCTGTTTTTGATCGGCGCGGCCAGCCCCGCTTCCCAAGCCGCGGACTTTTTACCGCAACCAAGTTTATATGAACTATTAGGAAAACTGCAATCCGTTGATCTGAATGAGGAAGGCAAAGGTTGTTCCGCTTTTGCGGCGGGTAAAGACGCCACCGCCGCTTCCCCTGCTTCCGGCGGCAAAGCCGGCTATACGATCAATGCTTATACCTGCGATGGCACCAATGATTACCGTCTGATGATACATGAATCAAGGCCCTTAACAGCCGGCGCCACCTTCAGGATCAATTATTTGGGCGTGACCGGTAATGCCCATACCATCAATGCCAGCATCCCTGTGCCCGCGGAAGTGATCGCCAAGGGTAAAACCAATAAATGGTTCGATTTAGAGGTGCCGGTATCCAATGAAAAGCAAGTCTTTTTCAATGAGAACACCGACTCCAGCTGGGGCGGTTTGCGCACTTTGAATGGAACTTCATCCTCGCCGCAGATAGACAGAGGCTTAACGGACTGGCATACCCTGCTGGCCATCACCCTGGAATGGGCCGATACCGCCTCCGAAGCTGTGGATTGGATGGGTTATCTGATCGAGAACTACGGTTTACGCGGCAGCGCGGAATCCTTTGTGGTTTCCGACCCCAATGAGTGCTGGGTTTTTGAAATCCCGGGCAATAGCACCATGTGGGTAGCGCAGCGCATACCCGATAATGCCGTGGTCTTCCGCGCCAATAAGCTGCGCATCCAGCATATCGACTTGGATGATCCGGACAATTTCCGTTATTCCAAGGATGAAAATGGCTATCCGAACCTCGTCTCCTTCGCGGCTGCCACCAAGATCACTGATACCGCCCATCCCTATTATGCCAGCGGCGGCTTTTATTATGAGCCGGAGCGTGACGGCCCCTTCAGTTTTGAGAAAATTTACAGCGCGCAAAGCAGCCGTATCAGCACCGGCAATGTGCACCGTGAATACATGGCTTTAAAACTGCTGTGCCCCTCCATCACCTGGGATCCCGCGGCTATCAATTATCCCGTATATGTGGTGCCGGAGATCGCGGTGACCCCGGAATGGGTCATGGATGTACTGTGGAAGAGCGCTTATGAAGGCACAACTTTTGCCCTTAACCAAGGCTATTCCTCCACTCCCTTCAAGGTCATCGACCGCCAAAGCGGCACCGGCACCTTCGAGCGCCCCATCGGCACTCACTCCCAAACCTATACCACGGTCGGCGTGGCCAGAGAATGGGTGCCCGATGAAATGGGCTTGCTGTGGTTCTCCAACAATCATTCCCGCACCGGTTTATATGTACCGATTTATGTCTGCACCAAGCGGGCGGATCTGCCGGATTCCTGGTGGAATTTCCCCGCTGAGTTCGGTACGGAAGATAATCCCATCCTTTATCAATTCAAATATAATCCGGATAGCACCTGGTGGCAATTCCAGATGCTGAAAACCTTTGTCAATCTCCGCTACAAGGATATGCTGAACGAGATACGCGTCGGCCGCACCATGAGCGGCAACTACGTGCCTTATACGGTACGGGGCTTCAATGCTATCGAAGCCGAAGACCGCGCTAAGGTAGTGACAGTGGAAGCGGCAGCCATGGCGCTTAATGGGCAGGCCAGGGTCGATTTTCTCAGCGCTTACAGCGCCGAACGCTGCCAGAATGCCGATACGGCGGTCAAGGCCATGATCGAGCACCTGATAACCTACTTCAGAAATGCCGGCGGCAACACCGCTGCTCCTGCGCTAGCCGCCAATGAAGTTTATCCGGGCGGACCGTTGTGGAGCACCCTGTGGGCCAATGAAACAACCGCCGGTCGCGTCGCCGGCACTCCTCTCGCTTCTACTTTTAATGACGCTGGGGTGGATGGTCTGGGTTATTACTTCTATGCCACATTTGATCCCGGCGCCGGCGCCTTCGTACTTCCCGCCGGTTATGCCAATCCGGCGGCAGTCAGAAGAGACGGCACTTATGTGAAGCGGGTCGGCATGTATAACTTCGGCGTGGCCCTGCCTCCGGCGCCGGTACGCGCCGGTTATGTCTTCACCGGTTGGTTCGACGCGGCGATAGGCGGCGCTAAATACGCCACGGTGACCAATACGCCGGAACACGGCGGCGCGGATATCACCAGAACGCTGGAATTGACCAAAAATATCACCCTATACGCGCAATGGGAAGCAGCCGCGGGAGACGCTCCGCTTGAAGCCGCGGTAGTCCTTGATGAAGAGGTAATAGTCCTCGATGAAGGGGAAATATTCACCGATGTGACCGCCACAGTCGAAGAGGGCTGGGAAATATTCATCGACGAAGATGAAATATTATCCCCGGAAGATGAGAAGGGCTGCTCCGCTTTTGCCGCGGGTAAATACGCCACAGTCGCTTCCCCCGCTTCCGGCGGCAAAGCCGGCTACACCATCAATGCCTATACCTGCGATGGTTCCTCCAATGACCTGCGTGTGGTGATCCGTGAGCCCAGACCTTTGGTCAAGGGCGAATCCTTCTATCGCATCAATTATTATGGCACCGCCGGTAATGCGCATAATATCTTCAGAGATATACCGGTGCCCAATTTCGTGATCGACGGCTTCGGCGATTCGCCGGCCAAGACGCATACCAACAAATGGTTCGACACCGAGGTGCCGATCTCCAATGAAAAACAGGTGCACTTCAATGAGAATACCGATGGCAGTACGGCCGCTTTGTCCAATAGCACCAGCGCCAACTGCTATACGGACTGGCATACCTTGCTGGGCATCACCCTGGAATGGGCCGATACCGCTTATGACGCCGTTACCGTGATGGGTTATCTGATCGAGACCTACGGTTTGCGCGGCAGTGCGGAATCCTTCGTGGTTTCCGACCCCAATGAGTGCTGGGTATTCGAAATTCCCGGTAACAGCACCATGTGGATAGCGGCGCGCATCCCCGACGACGGCGCCTGCTATCGCGCCAACAGGCTGCGCATTCAGGATATCGACTTCGACGATCCGGAAAACTTCCGCTATTCGGTCAATGCGCAAGGACAATGCACCTTGGTCACCAGGGCCACTTCGGTGATGCGCTCTGGCACCACTCCCTATTATGACCCGAACACCAATGGCCCCTTCAATTTCGCCAAGATCTACAGTACCGGCCATAGCACCAGCAGCAATGTGGACCGCGAATACCCGGCCATGAATTTGCTTTGCCCCTCGGTCAATTGGAGATTATACTGCATTTCCTTCCCCTTATGGGTAAGGCCGGAAATAGACGTGACCCCGGAATGGGTCATGGATACCCTGTGGAAATGCGCCAATGAAGGCACGCTGTTAGACCGCACCATCGGCTATCAGCACGGCCCCTTCAAATCCCCGGACCGCCAAAGCGGCTATGGTTCCGGTCCCTATCATATTTCCTCGGATACCCAAGCCTATACCTCGGTGGGCGTGGGCAGAGACTGGGTACCCAATGAATTGGGTATGACCTGGTTCGGCTTCAGCAGCTCCCGCACCACTTTATACGTGCCGCTTTATGTCAATACCAAGCTGGCGGATATGCCGGATTCCTGGTGGAATCTGGAAGGCTTCGGCACTATCGACGTGCCTTCGCTTTACCGCTGGAAATATGACGCGGCCAGCTCTTTCTGGCGCTTCCAGTTCCTCAAGAGCTTATGTAATGTACGCTACAGTGATATGATGCTTGATGTGCGCAATGGTTTCACCGCGGCTAACTATTCCGTAAAAGGTTTCGCCACTATTGAACGGGAAGACCGCGCTAATGTGGCGGTGATGGACGAGGAGGCGCTGAAGCTTTCCGGGCAAGCCAGGATCGATTTCATCAGCGCTTATACCGGGGAACGCTGCCGCAACGCCGACGCCTCGGTCACAGCCATGATAGAGCATCTGATCACCAGATTCCGCAATGGCAGCCCCAGTGTCAGCAGCGCCTTCAATAACCTCACCGTCTATGGCGGCCCCGCCTCTCCCACCAATCCGACCTGGGCCAGCCTGTACGCGGCGGAGAATCCCGCTAACTATTTCAACCTGCGGGATGAAGCATATGTTAAAGATACCCTGGGATATTACTATGATGTAAAATTCGACGCCAATGGCGGCGCCTTCGCCGCCGGCCTGGCCGACGTCTATTCCATCACCAACGGCGTGTTGGCGAAACGGGTAGCCATGTTTAACAATGGCGTGGCCGAACCGCCAACACCCACACGCAAATTCCATATATTCGAAGGCTGGGTGACCGCGGACGGAAAGAAATGGAATTTCGCCGACGCCATCACCGCTGATACAACACTGAAAGCCCAATGGATGAAATTCAATTTCGACGTATACCTGGAATCCGCGCAAGCCACCGCTACCGCCGGCTCTACATTGCTGGTAGATGTAATGCTGGAAGGCGACATCAGCTATACCCAATTCAACGCCTCCGTGGCTTTTGACGCCAGCCTGCTGGAATATGCCGGCTATGCTAATCTGGGCGGCTTAGTGGCGGAAGTAAAGAAGGATGCCGCGGGCAATATCGTCATACGCAGCGTACCTTCTCTGAACATGTTACAGGGCGTGCCTTGCCTCACCCCAGTGAGGGTGGTAACGCTGAAGTTCACCGTGGCCGAGAACCTGGCGGAAAATAATACTGTCACCGCTGTGACCTTTGCCGCGGCGGCAGTAACCCCCACGGCCAGCGTTAAAACGGCAGTACTGGCCCCCTTCAAGCCTTTGCCTATCACCCTGCAATGGCCGGCGGGAACCTTTCCTGTAAAAGTGAGCTACGAAGGCAGATGGCAGGACGGCCTGGACAGTGTGACCGTGGAAACCGGCGGCCGTTTGGCCCTGCACGCGGTATACTTCACCGGCGACGCCAATTCCCCCACCGGCAGGATCAGCACCGATACCGCCGCCATTCAGACCGGTAGATCCGTTGCTTTCCAATGGTACCGCAGCTCTAGCCCTGCTTATAAAGGCACAGCGATACCCCATGCCATGGGCAATGACTACATGCCTGATACGGGTGTGATCGTTCCGGCGGTAGTTGGCCCACGCGCCAGCTATTACTATGCCGAGCTGACCTACACGCCCAATACCGCCGCCCCGGCAGTGACACAAAAATATTACAGCGATATAGTAAGGGTAATAGTCACGCCCACCAGCTTCCCTGTTAACTTGCTGACACCGGTCGAAGCCTCCGGCTGGACCAGAACCACCACCAGCGCTGAAGTATACTCATACTGCCAAATGGTAACGGCCAATAGCGGCGGCCGCATCAAGATGGTAGATATCGGCTATACCGCCGGCCGTTCCACACCGCAGAGTACTTCCAGCCCGCAACCCGTACCGATGCTGATCATCGGCAAACCCGCTCCCGCCAGCCCGGCCGAAGTGCCGGCGGATAAAGCAGTAGCCCTGGTGGAATGCAATATCCACTCCGGCGAAGTAGAGGGCAAGGAAGCCATGCTGATCTTCGCCCGCGAAGTGGCGCTGGGCTTACATGATGATATGCTGGAGGATTTGGTGATACTATTAGTGCCCAATCAGAATGCCGACGGCAATGATTACCTGTACAAACAGCGTATCAACAGCCAATATACGCCCAAACTGGTCGGCGCGCGCTTTACCGGTAAGGATATCAATCCCTATATCGCGGCAGGATCGTATAATGCCACCAGTGAAAGCCATAACTGGTATAATGGCAACCGCGATATGACCAAGCTGGATACCCCGGAATGCACGGCTGTGGTAAAAGTGATGAATGAATGGGATCCGGTGATCTTCGTCGATTGCCACGCCACCAACGGTTCATTGATGCGCCATGCCGTAACCTTCAACTGGGGCTTGCATCCCAATACCGACGCGGCCATCATGGACTACAATATGGGCGAATTCGCCGTGAAATCGGTAGGCACGGAT
>Ga0123356_10007691_pt1 | contig 10736 bp, 7 predicted proteins | sample TergutEmb28metaG_2_FD_92546 | JGI IMG/M metagenome (GOLD analysis project Ga0123356, IMG submission 92546) | Embiratermes neotenicus P3 segment gut microbial communities from Petit-Saut dam, French Guiana - Emb289 P3 | ecosystem: Host-associated > Arthropoda: Insects > Digestive system > Gut ... | reverse complement strand
TTCCGATGCCCTTTCCGATGTTCTTTCCGATGTTCTTTCCGATGTCACCGTTACCAATGTCCTCTACGACGTCCTTTCCGATGCCCTTTCCGATGTTCTTTCCGATGTCCTTTCCGATGCTCTTTCCGATGTTCTTTCCGATGTCCTTTCCGATGCCCTTTCCGATGTTACCGTTGTCATTTAATAGCACGTTATTCGTTTCGACGTCAAAAGAGTAGCTATCATCAAGAGGCACGATAATCCTAAATATGTCGCCATCAATTAGTTCCGGCGCTTTGCCGGAGTATCTTGGCATATAATATCACCACCATCATCATTTATCAAGACAATATTCTTGTATCTCAGGGTAATCACATAGAGTGCAGGAGTTTATTGCCTACTCTTGATTGATAACAAATGTCAAATATTGGAATTTATACTAAATGTACTTCTTTTCGTTGCTCAACAGTATAGCATGTGTTGACTGGTGCGTAGGCATAAAACACCCCCTATGCCACATGTTGTTGAATTCATAGTAGGCATACTTGTTGGCCGGCTATCAATACCATAGCGCGGGGGCTATCCCTTTCCCGCTCCACTGTTAAAAGGGCCATAGGCGATTTGGTGAATGCGGGGTTTGTGGAAAAGGAAGCCAGGTATCGTAAGTATGGCAGTAAATCCAGCTGTTTATATACCATGAAATAAAAAAAGACATATTCTCCCGCCAAGGGGGGACTATGTCCTTTTTGTGAACCGGGGATAGGTTCATGGTGAACCGACTTGAAGGGCCAACTTTAATAGGCTTTTATTTATACAGAGAAAAGAAGACGACCGGATAGAACTGTGGCGGCGCTAACACTACATTACTTTTAGCAAGTTCATGATGGCGAGTTTCCGCGCATCATCCAAATTATTCCACTGTTCCAGCAATTCTTTTTGTTCCGGCGTCAAATCCAGAGGGACATTGCTATCGTCGAAAAACTGCGAAACAGTGATGCCGAATGCCTGGCAGATCGCTTGCAGCGTGGGAATTGATGGTATATTGTTACGCTGATATAAAGATGTGATGGTAGATTTTCTGAGATTGGCGGCATTCGCCAGTTTTCCATCATTCCAGCCTTTTTCTTTTTGTATTTTTTTGATTTTCTCCAGTATATCCAATATGATCACCTCCATTTATACGCACCTGCATCCATTTTAGTACGAATTTGCGTTGATTTCTCGGACGCAGTAGCGTATAATATGACGCATAAGCGTATAGGGCGAATAAAAAAAATTCTGTCTATATATTTATAGGCAGGGATTCGGCTATATGTATAAAATATATAACGATCAATATTTTTATTAAATGAGGAGGAAGAATGAAAACATTTTATTACAACATCATTGAGTACAGCATAAGGGCAAGATCTCTTTTGCGTAGATTTGTGCAGGGAATGCCTGATATTCTAACAGATGAAGAATTTGCGGCGCTTGAAAATGATCCTATTCATCAAGAAATCATGAAAGAAACGGATGAGTATATTGAAGAATTGTCGCGCATTCCGCTATTCTATCCTGAAAACACCGCGTTGTTTATGACGCTTGATCCGGATAATTCAAGTATCAATCACTTTACAGAATTCTATTACCGCCGGAAAAGCCGTCTGGCTTGCCGGCATCTATTGGAACGCGGTTACACCACATTCATTGTAAACGCAGGTACGCAGTATGGCATGATAGCCATGGAAGAATTATTGCAAATGAAAAAAGCCGGTTATTCCTTCCAGCTGTACCGGGGAACAGTATCCGGCGAACGCAGATCGCTACTGCAGAATATTTTGCATGAGGCGTTTATGTCTACGGCTTGTGATAAGAACTTTCAAGTTTATCATCCCTTGGAATATGTAGAACATATTGTGCGGCAGGTTTCCGCAATCTGCACTGAAAAAGGCGTGCTAACTACAAATCAAAATGTACCTATAGAGTGCATGTTTTATTATCATCGGCTTGCCGGAAAAAAGAAATTGCAGATGGGATTAGCCGGCATAAAGTAAATACCAATAGCGGCTTTATAACAGTGTGTTTAGGTTTTATATATATCTATACGAGCGCCGCAAAAGGGCGGGGAAAGATTTTATTCTTCTCCCGCCCTTTTTTGCTGACATTAAAAATACTGCTATCTAGCCTACTTATTCATATGACTATGATGTACCACAGTGTAAAAATATACTTAATGTACTTCTTACTACTGCCGATAAAAATACATGTTGCCAAATTTGTTCAAACTGGTATAATAATAATAGTAAAGGGTGGTGATAGTATGGACAAAAAGACCATTGAATTCATAACAGCATTGTACCAGGCAAAATATACAAAACTCACGCAATATGCATATCACTTGTCAGGCGATTGGCAACTGGCTGAAGATTTGGTTCAGCATACATTCTCGGTGCTTATGATGAGAGCTGATGACGTGAAAAAGCATGATGAGCCGGAAAAATGGGTGTTTAGAACTTTTCATAATGTTTATAATAATGAGAAAAATCTAAAAAAATATTCCGAGGAAATACTGCTTGATGAAGAGAATATGGTATTATCCAGTTATGTACATTATAATGGAAATAAAGATTCACTTTCTGAAATACTACCCAAGGGATTAACTGAAGAAGAAAAAGAGATACTGCAGTGGCGCTATGGCGACCAGCTGCCTTATGATGAAATAGCTGATTTGCTGGGAATAACAGAGATTGCTTGCAGAAAGCGAGTTTCCAGAGCTCGTAAGCGCTGCGGCATATTGATGGGAAAAAATTAAGTATTTATATTACATTATTTTATTTGAGTTGAATTTATATATTTATAAAAGTGATAAAAATTTTTTTTAAAAGCAGGTCACAAAATGGCCTTCTGAACACATTATATATATAGGGGGATATTTCCAGATGAGGAAAAACAAAAAAAGCGATAGCGCCCGTGAGGATTTTCGGGCATCATTGAGAGACAAAAGAAATACGGTGTTGATTGACGAGCTATACAACAGAATTGAGGAAATGATAGAAAATGATTTTGACGAAACAGTGGTCGAAGACTACTTGGCGGTTTTGCGGGATAAGACCTCCTTAGATATGAGCCATTTGGATGCTGAAGAATCCTTCAAGCGGTTTCAGGAGAAGTATGCCCCGGAATTCGAAGCTGCTATTTACAACCCGCCCAAACGGCTTTCAAAAAAACACCTCCGCACAGCCAGCGCCATAGCAGCCGCAGCCTGCCTGATTTTTGCGATAGTATTTATACCCACTGATGATTATGGCAATAGTTTTATGAATAGAATTGTGCATTGGGGCGAAGAAGTGCTGTCATTCAGGGGGCTGCCGCCCGGCGGTATCATGACGCTGCCGGTTAATAGCGATTCTGAATACCGTTCCATAGCCGAGGTATTGGAGAAAAACGGCATATCTTCCGCTAGCTGCCCAACTTGGATTCCTGCTGGGTTTTCATTAGTTGAAATTGAAGCATCTAAAAACGACAAAGCAAAGGTATTTGTAGCATTTTATCGGAATGGTGAGCTACAGATTCATTTCTTAATCCACTATAATGAAAACTCATCAGCAGTTTTATCTGTGGAAAAAGACCCAATGAGCAACCTTTATATATCTAAAGGAAAGGAGTATAATATTTTGACTAATATGGAGGTTTTAACTGCTGTTTGGTCGGACGATTATTCGACTTACCAAATATTCGGTGATATTTCGATAGATGATTTACAGATAATGATAGATTCAATAAAAGAAAGGCGTTGATTTACAATGAGAACAAAAATAATTATGTTGTCAATTTTGTTGATAATGCTCATATTGTCTGTTTCTACCATCGCCTCTGCGGAAGCTAGTAATTATTTTATCTCCTATTGTTCTTCGATAAAAGCTGAAGGTAATGGAAAAATACTAATTAGTTTTGAAGTCTTCGGTACTGGTAAAATGACCAGCATTGGTGTAACTGAAATAGAGGTGCAAAAAAAGGTTGGCACAAGCTGGGTCTATGATAGAACTCTCACATCCAGCAGTTATCCCAGCTTTTTGACGTCCAATAGTTCTTCCTATTTTTCACAAGTTCGAATTACCGGTGTTACCGGTACACAATACCGGGCTATCCTCACATTCTATGCGGCCAATAGCAGCGGTTCCGAATCAAAAAATCAAACTAGCAACTACGATACGTGCTACTAATTACTAACTAACCCCACATAATAGAGATATCAAAATAGCAGATGCTCCTATGTATGCGAAAAGCGCAGCATAGGGGCATCTTTTTTCTTGCGCCATAAAAAATAAAAATATTTTTCAAATACATGTCACAAAATGGCCCTCTCAACACATATATATAATAGAGGGTATTTTTTTTAAGGTAAAAATGTAGTATTTGGATACGAAAAATTTATAATAAAATGTAATTTTCTATATATTGTTACTCAAATACAATCAGAAAAGTATTTTGAAATCGGATTCAATGGCACTTTTATTAAGAAGAATGTTCAAATTAATGTCAATGAATAACCAAACTCGGTTAAGCCGATAAAGCGTTAATATAGTTTTTATCATTCAGTATTCAAATTCACCGGCAAGGGCCGCAATAAACTGAGATAGGAGGTGATGGAATTATTGTAAAAAATTTTCAAACTTGGGAGGTGATATTGAAAGAGAGGGCTCTTTGCAGTTTGGTTCATTTTGTAATTCCGCAATAGCTACGTATATGTGCGATGATTCAAAAAAAGGAGGCAAAAATGAATATTTTTCATATGTGGAAAAACAAAAACCGTGAAGATTTTCGAGCATCATTAAGAGATAAAAGAAATACTGTGTTGATTGATGAGCTATATAACAGAATTGAGGAAATGATAGACAATGATTTTGACATATCGGTGGTTGAAGACTACTTAACGGTTTTACGGGATAAGATTCCTTTAAAAATGGATCATTTGGATATTGAAAAATCTTTCATAAGATTTAAAGAGAAGTATATCTTAGAATATGAAACTGTTATTTCCAATTCACCTAAACGATGTATAAAAAGCACCTATGCATAGCAAATGCTATGGTAACTGTATTTTGTTTGACTTTTGTACTATTCTTTTTCCATCAGATACATGTAACAATTATTACAGTTTATTAAAGAAACGTACTTGAGATTAAATTCGGAACCCAATTTAAACAATATAATAATACAAAAAGGAAGGAATGAAAATATATATGAAAAACAATTACGCCATAATAAGGTGTTTTTTGCCGTTTTTGCTGGTATTGATATTACTGTTTTGCACGGCAGGTATAGCGTTTTCCGTCGGAGATAGTAGCTTCGGCCAGTCAAATATGCCTTATAATATCCCCGGCGGTAATGATATTGGCGGTACGGAGGGTAATTCTGGTGGCTCGGACGACGATTATGTTGCCGGAGAGGTTTTAGCCCCCGCTGATTCCTGGGAACAAGCGCAAGCCATTGCAGAAGCTTATGGTCTAAAGCTTAAATCCTATGCTTACGGCGTGGCGGTATTAGCTGCGCTTAACCCCGAACAAACTGTGGCACAAAGTGTGTCGGTAGCAGCGGCTGCTCATAACCAGTCTTCACGGTTCACTCTGCCTGAGTTGAGCTTAAACTATATTTATTATTTCGACGAAATTGTTGAAGCAAATATAGCAGATAATGAATATGATATCTATGATGCGAACTACACATGGGAGCTTTTCGCTACGGCTTATGGCGAAGAGCAATGGCATCATGATTTTATGGATAGCGAACTCGCTTGGGATATCACCACAGGTGAAGGGGTGATTATAGCGATCCTTGACACCGGCATTGATATTGACCACCCCAAGTTTGCCGGCAAGATTTTGCCAAACTCTTACAACTCATACACAGACCAAATCGGCCTTAGTTACGTAAGAGATGATCACGGACACGGTACGCATGTCAGCGGCATTGCCGCCGCCTCAATGGAGGGCGACGCCTTTGTTTGCGGCGTTGCGCCGGATGCATCCATCTTAGCCATCAAGACAAACATTCCGGGCGCCGGCTCCTTAACAGTAGCATCCTGGGTTCGTGGCCTTAACTACGCGGTGGAAAATGGCGCTGATGTTGCTAATATGAGTTTTGGCGGGCCCTATGCATATGCTATTGCACAAAACGCCATTACGAACGCTGTAGCACGAGGTATTATTATTGTTTGTGCGGCTGGAAATGATAGCGCTAATAATGCCAGTTATCCGGCGGCATATCCCGAAACGATGGCTGTATCTGCTTTGGAGCCTAGTGGTTGGATCAGCAGCTTCTCCAATTACGGCCCGCAAATTGATGTGGCTGCGCCCGGTAGAAACATATACGCGCCTAAAAATGGCGGCGGATATGTAAATATGAGCGGTACTTCCATGGCCTCCCCTTGTGTGGTGGGCGTGGCGGCGCTGATCAAATCACTTCATCCTGACTGCACAGCGGAGCAATTCCGGGATATTCTGCGCAAAACGGCGCGCAAAGTAGGCCCGGCGGAGTGGGATGAATATTATGGATATGGTCTTGTCAATGCCTACGCGGCTTTATTGGGAGACGATTCTATTTGCAGTGTTACCTTTGATTTTAACGACGGCATACATGCACCGATAACTATCAAATCGGTATGCGGTGTTAGGCTTGTTAAGCTGGATTATCCGATAAGAGACGGCCATTTTTTTGGCGGTTGGTTCACTAGCCCGGATGGTGGTGAAGAGTTCGATTTTTCTGCCCGAATCACTGAAGATATGACGCTATATGCCAAATGGGGCATTGTTATGCCCGGTATGTTCGGCTATGAAATCCCCGATCCAGTCTTATGCCAAGTAGCGTTAAGATGGATCGACGATCAGGGCGGCGGATATAAAAACCCGATGAGTATAATGGCCGATGATGATATTAATATACTTCGCTTTTGCGAAGCAATAGACATTTCCGGCCAGGATGTAAGAACACTTAAGGGGATAGAGTATTTTACCTGGCTTGACATACTTAATTGCAGCAATAATCGGCTAGCTGATGTGGATTTGTCTAAAAATATCTACTTAACGATTCTCAACTTATCCGGAAATAGGCTTACAGAACTGGATATCTCTAAACAAACCGGTTTACTTAATCTTTATTGTTCCTCTAATATACTGACAAAGTTAGATTTATCCACAAATACCGACTTAAGATATCTGTATTGTGACTCTAACAGGCTAGAATCATTGAATATATCAAGAAACTCCGCCTTAAGAATCCTTAATTGTGATTTCAATAAGCTAACGGAGCTGGATGTTTCAAAACAACCGTATATGCTGCAATTATCATGTGCCAATAATGAACTGATTAAACTTGACTTGACTAAGTTAACTCAATTAAGAATTTTATTTTGCGAAAGCAACCAATTGACAGCCCTGGACATGTCAGGCAACTTAAGGTTGGAATGGTTTACATGTTCCTATAATCAACTAACAGAGCTGGACTTATCCCAGCAAGAATATCTGACTATAATAAACTGCAACTGTAATTTACTAACAAAGCTTGCGGTACCGCAAAATTCCCGGTTAAAGTGGCTTTTGTGCCAAGATAACTTGTTAACGGAACTGAATGTATCCGGTAATATCTCGCTTGAATGGTTATACTGCAACTACAACTACATTGAATCTGTAGACGATGTTATCGGTTGGCGGCTTTGCCCAAGGCTTATATTGAATAAAACATTCCTGTTTTCACCGCAGTACAGAGGCAAACTGCCTGTGGGTGAAGAAATAACAGACGCTTTCAAAGACGCCAATTTTCTAGCGGCTGTGCGTGAAATCATCGGAAAACCCAATGAACCTATTTTCGACTATGATGTGTTTAAGATTACGTACTTAAATATTGCTTCCAGGAATGTATTAGATTTATCGGGAATAGAATATTTTGTTAATCTGCTACAGCTCAATTGCAAAAACAATCAACTGACAGAACTGGATATGACAAATAATCTATTTTTAACTAATCTTGATTGCCGAGAAAACCTGTTAACGGCATTGAATGTGTCCGAAAACAGTGAGTTAGCACTCCTTTATTGCCAAAACAACCACCTGACAGGTCTAGATGTAACCACTAATAATGCTCTGACTTACCTTGATTGCTCCTACAATAATATGAAAACCACTGATGATGTTATCGGTTGGGAACAAATCAATCTAAGACTGGGAAGCACGTTCAAATTCTTTTATCAGAACGGCCATATTATCGTTGAAACTCCCACTATAACCAAACAACCGGAAAACATAACGGTGAGCCAAGGCGGCAATGCAACGCTGACCGTATTGACTGAAGTATCGAGGGGAGTACTCAGCTATCAATGGTATAATAGCGGAATAATTGGACCTTTTGGCCCAATGCCGATAAATGGAGCAACAAATGCAAGTTATGATGCGCCAACAGATAGAACCGGCACTGCAACATATTATTGTACAATAACAAACACTGATGATTCGGCGGACGGAAGCAAAACGGCTTCAGCCAGAAGCAATAACGCATCGGTGACTGTGACCGCAAGTACACTTATCCACGCGCAAACGCCAAGTATAACGAGCCAACCTATGGATAAAACGGTAAACGTAGGCGACACTGCGGCGCTCAGCATATCGGCAACGGTAGCGAAGGGAACGCTTAGCTATCAGTGGTACAGCAACACCAGCAAAACGAACAGCGGCGGTATTATCATCAACGGCGCCACCGGCGCAAGTTACAATGCGCCAACTACAACCGCCGGAACAAGCTATTATTATTGTGCGGTAACTAATACGGATAATGAGGCTAGCGGAAACAAAACTGCCACTGTTACCAGCAATGCCGTGCAGATAACGGTCAAGGCGGTGCTCACAGGCATTGCCGTGAGTTCCTTGCCCGCCAAAACGCTATACATTCAAGGCGCAGCGCTAAACCTCGCCGGCATGACGATAACCGCTACATATAGCGATAACAGTACGCAAGCGGTATTGGACTATATCACAAACCCGGCCAATGGCGCAACGCTCAACACCGCTGGCGCACAAACCGTCACCGTTAGCTACACCGAGGACGGCATCACAAAATTAACCTATTTCACCGTTACGGTGGAGGCGCCGCCAAAAACGCTAGACCATATTGAGGTAACCACGCTGCCCGCCAAAACGCTATACATTCAAGGCGAAGCGCTAAACCTCGCCGGCATGGCAATAACCGCCACATACAGCGATAACAGTACGCAAGCGGTACTGGGCTATATCACAAACCCGGCCAATGGCGCGCCGCTCAACACCGTTGGCGCACAAAGCATAACCGTTAGCTACACCGAGGACGGCATCACAAAATTAACCTATTTCACCGTTACGGTGGAGGCCGCTGTTCTCCTCGGCGACATCAACGGCGACGGACGCATAAACCTCTCCGACCTGTCATTCCTGGCGCAATACTTTATCGGCGGTTATGGCATAGCAGAACGGTTTCCCATGATTTTTGCAAGCGGCGATATGGATCGCAATGGTGTACTGGAATTAAACGACCTCTATCTGCTGACGTACCTTATTGTCAATACACGCTTTTACAATGGACAATTGACAATTGACAATGGACAGCAGATAGAATCTCAGGCAACGATCATAAGTGCTTTTGAAGTGGCTACACCGGTGGACGGCGGTGATACAGTCATAGTGGTTCCTGAGATTAATGGCAAACCCGGCGAAATGGTTTCGATACCTGTTGTTATTGAAAATAGCCCCGGAGTCACTATGTATCAATTGGCCATGCAATACGACAACTCCAAACTGGAATTCATATCGCAGACAAGCGGCCCGGCCTTTGCTCAGCCGGCAAGTTTACGCAATGGCGGCCCCATACAGGTGGATGGCGATATCTGGGAAGCGCGGGTAACATATTTAGGCGAACTGCTTGCCCCGCAAACTGTGTCTGGCGATGTGGTTTTGTGCGAGTTTGAATTTGCCATCCGCGACAGCGCCGCTGCCGGCGAAACGCCGCTTACCCTAAAACCGCAGAACAGCTACATACTCAGCGGTTCCGGAAACAATGTATATCCGGAAATCAAAAACGGCGCGGTCACTATTGCAGCGGAGGAGGAGAAAGAAAGCTATAACTTCCGGGCTTACATGGAAGCGGCGCAAACCAGCCTGAAAGCCGGCGAAACCTTCTCTGTGGACATAATGCTCACCGGCGACCTCAACTATACCCAGTTGAGCGCCGCCATCGCCTATGACGACGCGCTGCTGGAATTCGCCGGATACGCGAATTTGGGCGGCTTGGTAGCGGAAGTCAAGAAAGATGGCGCGGGTAAAATCAATGTGCGCAGCGTAGCCTCTCTGAACATGATGACCGGCGCATCTTGCGTAAAGCCGGTAAGGGTGGTAACGCTAAAATTCACGGTAAAAGGCAACCTTGCCGCCGGCAGTGGCGCTACCGATTTGGGCTTCGCCTCTATTGCGGTTATCCCTGTTGCTGGCGTTACCGGCGCTATTACTGCGCCGGGCAAACCTTTGAGGGTAACATTTGGCTGGTAGCAAACCCCGACGCATGGCCTTACGGCCATACGTCCGCCCCTTTCTAAAGGGGCCAAGGTTGGCAACTTAAGTGAGTGCGCAGGGTTTGCTCTGTGGTAAACGGTACGATTGCCATTTACCCCTACAGTGTACGCTACCCTGTAGGGGTAAATGGCAATCTGCCTGTTTGTATAGGCAAAAAAACTCCATCAGCGCACCATGGCCCCTTTT
>Ga0123356_10007690_pt1 | contig 10737 bp, 10 predicted proteins | sample TergutEmb28metaG_2_FD_92546 | JGI IMG/M metagenome (GOLD analysis project Ga0123356, IMG submission 92546) | Embiratermes neotenicus P3 segment gut microbial communities from Petit-Saut dam, French Guiana - Emb289 P3 | ecosystem: Host-associated > Arthropoda: Insects > Digestive system > Gut ... | reverse complement strand
GCTGGGCCTTCGATTTCCACGTCGCCCTTGAAGACCGCCAGGTTCGCCGCGTTAGCCGAGGAGTCGTTGTGGTTGTGGGCGGCTTGGTTATGGGCGACCTTATTATGATAGAAATTCAGGGCAAATTCATCTTTGCCCATCCAGTCAATGTAGGCCATACCCTCGGCGAGGTGAATCTCCGAGGAGCGTTTGCCCGCGTCGTCGGCGCTGAGGCGGCGGAACTCGACCGTCGTATTGGGTGCGAGGCGCATCGAGCTGCCATCTTCGAACTCAATTTCGGAGCGGCCATTCACCCCGGTGCGCAACTGCACGCCCTGGGTGATGGGAAGATTGATGAAAGCGTTCTCGAATCCCAAGCCGGAATTCTTGTTGATTTGCACCGAGCCCTGAACATCGCTCAAGCGAACGATGCGGGCCTGCGAGTCGGCCACAGCGGGCAACGTAAGAATTGTGCTGGCAGCGGCCGCGAAGAGGAACAATCTGAATCTGGACGGAGAAGGATGCGACATAGCAAACCCCCAGATGTTGCCCCTATTAGAACACGTTTTTGCCAGAGATGTTTGTAAAAGTTGAGTCCGGGTAACGGACAGACGGATTACCCTTCCCGGCGAATCTGGAAGTTCCGGGGCACGCCCGCCGAACCCGGCTCAGGACAGGCACATCCACAACCTGATGAGGCGGCACGGGAGCGAATACAAAGCGTACAAACCGCTCCGGAAGGCGCTGTTCCACGGCGCCGTTGTTGACACCATCGCGATGATCGAAACCGGTCGTGGGGCGCACGTTGCACCGGTTGGTGCGGACGATTGCCCCCAAGGATGCAGCCGAAGCATCGTCGGTGTCGACGTCGGTTTCGCGCTGCTGCATTTGGGTTCTCTGACCCCTCGCTGCGAATGAGCTAGTGTGCGGGTGAAGCTTTCGGTGAGAAATCCATGAGCCGGAGCGCACGGGCTCGAACCACGTTCAGGACGGAACTGTCGTTGTAGATTTCCTGCAAAATCGGCTTTACAGCTTGCAATTCGGCCAGTTCACCGTGGCGGGCTTCTTCTTCCATGCGCTTCAGTTCGTCGTCGAGAGCGAGTTTTTGGTAGCGATGATAGTACGTAAGACGGCGGCCATATTCGAGCGTCGCTCCGACACTTTGAAACAGAGCCGTCAGTTGTGCGACCGCGGGCTGGGGAGAGTAGTTGTAGCTCGCGGAGGAGTCATGCTGGCCATCTTTGTAAAGGAGTTTTTTGGCGCCCGTGAACGCGAGCTTTTTGTTGCCGGAATCGACTTTGCCGGTGAAGTAGTGAGCCTGCGCGGCCAGTTCGAAGATGCGGGCGCGGGTGGCATCGGTGAGGGTGAAGTCGCTCTGGTAGGTGTCGCGATCTTCCGACTCCAGGGTGATCTTTCCCGAGGACTCGTAATGCGCCTGGCCGTCGGACTCAACCGAAATCGAGTAATGTTCCGGACTCGAGTTGGGAAAATCCAGCGAGAAGGTAACACTGGCGGGTTCAGCAGCCCGCGCAGAAAGGGCCAGGAGCAGCGCGCAGACGGTGAATGAAATCCGGTGGGCCGGAGCTCGGTGAAGCAGCCCGGGAGCGGGTCGGACTCTGCACTTGCGTTTAGCGGTCATCCGTGCCGGTTCGAGGTCGCGGCCGCCTGGCGCGACTGCGACATAGCAATTATGCCAAATCTGATGCCTGGTTGGACGCTAACGGCCCACAGCGCGTTGCCGATTCAGAGTCCCGGCGCTGTGCAGGTGGCAGATGGCGATGGCAAGGGCGTCGGAGGCGTCCATGGGCTCGGGAGGGGCTGGGAGTTCGAGCAGCCGGGTCACCATGTGCTGGACCTGTTGCTTTTCGGCGCGTCCGTAGCCGACGACCGAGGACTTGATCGTCAGCGGGGAGTATTCGGCGACTTCAAGGCCGGCGGCAGCGGCGGCCAGCATGGCGACCCCCCGCACCTGGCCCAGTTTGAGCGCAGACTTCACGTTCAGGGCGTAGAAGACGTCCTCGATGGCCACTTCATCCGGCTGGTGCTCGGAGATGATCGCGCCGAGGTGCATGTAGATGCGGGAGAGGCGGCGCGGCAACGGGTCGCGGGGCGAGAGCTTGATGGCTCCGCAGGTCATGCAGCTGAGCTTTCCGCCCGATTGCATTTCGACGATGCCGTAGCCAGTGTACTCGCCGCCGCAGTCGATACCGAGAACACGCATGGGAAAGAATCAGTTTACCGCGGAAGGAGAGGAATGTAGAGAGGCGGGCCAGATTCAGTTTCTGGCGGTCGACGACAATGGAAAGATCGAAGTCCCGGACCGGGGCGGTTCAGGTCGGCCGGTGATTCTGTTACACGGCAACCGCACGCACGCGAATTGTCTGGGTACTGCCCAACGGCGGCATGGTCCGCTTATCGCAGTGCGATTGCCGGTCCTTAACAGCATTTTGGGGAACGATTCCTCGCCGCTTCGCGCTCGCGCCAGAAAGCGGCGTAGGCGGCCGCCGACGTGCGCATCCTGGCGCGTTCGAGGAATCGCGCGTATGCAGATTCGTCGAAGATCTCCTGCAACACGGCTACGAAGATATGAGCGGCTTTGATCACACGCGTCATATTCTTTCCTGCGCCAGGCGCGTCATCACGAATGGAGCTTCCTTCACCTGCGCCTTTTCCCTGCCCGTCAGGACACCGATCCATTGGCGAGCTGATTCGAACAAGACCAGCGTGACCATCACGACCAGAGTCGCCGTGACGGCGGCATCGAGGCGATTGTTGAAGATCAGGCGGGCTGTCGCGCCGGTTGCGGGGCCTGCTGCCAGAGCTCCGGCTTGGGAGAGGAATCCGACGCGCGGATTGGGGTCGAGGATCTTGTGCCACGATGCGGTGAACGTGGCGGCAACCAGCCATGCCAGCGGAATGAGTGTGACCAGGGCATATTTCATGCTGCGATGCATTTTAATGATGATCGTGGTGGCTACGCACAGCGCAACCGTCGCCAGCAACTGATTGGCGATTCCGAACAGCGGCCAGAGCGAATTGATTCCGCCCAGTGGATCTTTCACACCTTGCCAGAGGAAGTATCCCCAGGCGGCAACGATGAGCGCGCTGGTAGCGAGGATCGACGGATACCAACTGGTGCGGCCGAGCGGCTTGTGGATGTGGCCGAGGGCGTCCTGGATCATGAAGCGGGCGACGCGAGTACCGGCGTCGAGGACGGTGAGAATGAAGAGCGACTCGAACATGACGGCGAAGTGATACCAGAGAGCCATCACCGTCGATCCGCCGAGGCTCTGCGAAAAGATGTGCGCCATGCCGACCGCGAACGCGGGCGCCCCTCCGGTGCGGTTAAACAGCGTGTGCTCACCGACCGCGTGGGCGAGCGCCTGCATGTCGGCAGCCGCGACCGGGAATCCCCAGCTTGAGATCGTGGCGGTCGCCGCCGCGGCGCTTTCCCCCACGATGCCCGACGGACTGTTAATTGCGAAGTACACTCCCGGCTGCAAGACAGAGGCCGCGATGATTGCCATAACGGCCACCGCGGACTCGGCTATCATGGCCCCGTAGCCGACCATGCGGGTTTCGGTTTCACGCGCGATGAGCTTGGGAGTGGTGCCGCTCGAGATCAGCGAATGGAATCCGCTGATCGCGCCGCAGGCGATGGTGATGAAGGCGAACGGAAAGACTCTTCCCGCAAATACCGGCCCGGTGCCATCAACGAAACGGGTCAACGCCGGCATGTGCAGCGTGGGATGCAAGGCTATGATGCCAATCGCGAGCAGGCCGATGGTTCCCAACTTGACGAAGGTACTTAAGTAGTCCCGGGGTGCGAGCAACAGCCATACCGGAACGACCGACGCCGCGAATGCGTAAACGATGATCGAGATCGCGAGCGTCTGCGCGCGCAGGCTGAACAACGGCGCCAACGTCAAGCTCTCGGAGATCCACTGCCCTCCCAGGATCGCCAGCAGCACCAGAACGAATCCGAGAAGCGAAACTTCCAGCACTTTCCCCGGCCGGATGCGCCGCAGGTACACGCCCATCAGCAGTGCAATGGGGATGGTCATGGCAATCGTGAACGTTCCCCAGGGGCTGTCTTTCAGGGCATTGACGACCACCAGCGCGACCACCGCCAGCAGGATAATCAAGATCGCGATGACCGCGGCATAAGCGACGAAGCCTCCGACGGCTCCGGTTTCTTCCTTCGCCATCTCCGTCAGCGATTTGCCATCGCGGCGGACAGAGAACAGAAGAATCACGAAATCCTGCACGCAGCCGGCGAAGACGGCTCCGACGACAACCCAGAGAGTTCCCGGAAGGTAGCCGAACTGTGCCGCCAGCACCGGACCTACGAGCGGGCCGGGGCCGGCGATGGCAGCGAAGTGATGTCCGAAGACGACCCACTTGTTGGTGACGAGGAAATCGCGGCCGTTCTCGAGACGTTCGGCCGGAGTGGCGCGGAGTGCGTCAACCACAAGAATTTTGGCGGCAATGAACTTGGCATAGAAACGATAACCGAGCGCGTAGCAGCAGGTCGCGGCCACGACGAGCCAGAGAGCGTTGATCGGTTCCCCGCGATGCACCGCGACTGCAGCAAGCGCTCCCACTCCTGTAACGCCGACCACTATCCAGACAAAAAGCCGCAAACCCTTGTTCATTCCGTCGAGCATTGTGGCGAATCTGGGGGCTGAGCGCAATGTCAATGTAGGAGCATCGGACGACACACTAGTACGCTGCCTGACCGATTTTCTGCCGCCCGTCCTTCGTTTCCAGCAGCGATTCAAATAGTGTTACTCTAAGTATTCCGAACGATTGCCACCCCCGCGATAGGGCCACTTCGTCCAGCCCCTGCACCCGGGGTGCATTCCGAGGATTCATCCTGAACTCATACTTAAGAGAAGAGGAGCAAACGATGAGGATTGGCATGCTAACCGGCGGGGGCGATTGCCCAGGGCTGAATGCCGTGATCCGCGCAGTGGTGCGCAAGGGGATTTTTCACTATCGCGATGAATTCCTGGGGTTTCTGGAGGGCTGGCGCGGTCTGATTGAGGACAAAAGCATGGCGCTCGACCTGGATGCGGTAAGCGGGATTCTGCCCCGCGGGGGCACGATCCTGCGCACCTCGCGCACCAATCCGTCGAAGCGTCCCGACGGCTTTGACCGTTGCATGGCTACGATTGCGGCGCACAAGATCGACGCGCTGGTGGCGATTGGTGGAGACGACACATTGTCGGTCGCCCAGAGGTTGTACGAGAAGGGCGTGAACGTCATCGGAGTACCCAAAACGATTGACAACGACCTCGGTGGAACGGATTACACTTTTGGTTTCGATACCGCTTGCAACATCGTTTGCGAGGCCATTGACCGCGTTCACACCACGGCCGAGGCGCACAACCGTGTCATGGTGGTCGAGGTGATGGGACGCGATGCAGGCTGGATCGCCCTGTATAGCGGGATTGCCGGCGGCGCTGACGTGATTCTGATTCCGGAGCGGCCGTTTGACATCGACATGGTGGCGGAATCGATTCGCCAGCGGCACGAGCGCGGACGCTACTTTTCGATCGTGGTTGTGGCCGAAGGCGCGAACTTCGCGACCCGGTCCGGCGCGCCTGCCGAACAGGATATGGGCAAAGACGAATTCGGCCATGCCAAGCTGGGCGGCATCGCCAACATTCTGGCGCGCGAGATTGAGGCGCGCACCAAGTTCGAAACGCGCCCGGTGGTGCTCGGCCACATTCAGCGCGGGGGGTCGCCGAGCGCGTTCGATCGCGTTCTGGCTACGCGCTACGGACTGGGAGCCATTGACATGGTGCATCGCGGTGAGTTTGGATGTATGGCGGCGCTGCGTGCCAACAAGATTGTCGCGGTCACGCTGAAAGAAGCGATCTCCAAGAACCGCGTCGTGGACGACGAGGTGATTGGGATTGCCGAAGGACTGTTTGAGGAAGTCGTAGTAAAGCAAGCTTCCGCCAAGTAACCGGTTCGCGACAGATCGCGGCCCGGGTCTTTCCGGCGCGTCTCACAAAACTGTCATCCTGATGGCGCGCGATTGGTTGGCGCTGGAGGACCTGCAGCTGCAGCCGGCAGCTCCGATGGCGCCAGCATAGCGCACAGGCCCTCCGGGCCGCAAAGGGCGGACCCCATCATCGGACGATGCGGGCTGCCATTCCCTGCGATCGCTTGTGCCCCCCACCCGGCGTTCGTGTAGACTCCTGCTTTGAGTGCGGGACATGCAAATCGCCTCTCCGCGCCTGCGACTGGACCCGGCCCTTTGCCGCAATGGCTGCCGTGGGCCCATGGCATCGTCCTCGCGATCACGCTGGTGTTCTGGATTGCATTCCTGTCAAACGCGCAGCCGCTTTCCTATGTCTACAAACGCGATTTCCTGGGCGTGTACGTCGGCACGCGCGCTGTCGTTGCGGGGCAAAGTGCACAACTCTACGATTTTTCGCTGCAGCGGCAGCTCACCGACGCGGCCATTGCGCCCTATCATCGAGCCAATCTGCTGCCCTACGTTTACCCGGCATATGTGGGACTGTTGCTGGCGCCGCTCGGGAAGCTGAATCTTACCTCAGCGTTCTTCGTTTGGACCGGAGTCAACTTTCTGGCGGCGTTGTGGCTCGGGCGCAGGTTGATGCGCTACAAGCTGCTTTTTCGCGGGCAGCGAATCACTTTGTTGGTTGCGTTCCTCGCGTGGGTGCCGCTGCAGCTTACATTGAGTCACGGTCAAATGGGATTGTTCTGCGCTCTCGCAGTGGGCGAGGCGGCGGTTGCCCTGAACGGCGGATTGCAGTGGAAGGCCGGATGCTGGCTGGCGCTCGGTCTGTTGAAACCGCAGCTGATCGCTCTGCCGTTGCTCGCGCTGGTGCTGTGGCGATCGTGGCGGGCGCTCGCGTCCTTTTCAGCAATTCTTTTCATATTGCTGGCCGCGTCGTTTGCGAAGTTGGGATTCTGGATTCCCGCTTACCTGCACTTTCTCGCCAAATTCAATCGCGGAGCAAAAGAAGTGTCGCTCTATCCCGCCGCGATGCAGAATTGGCGCGGACTGGCTTCTGCACTGTTCGGAAGCCGTAGCGCGATGGCCTTTGGGCTGCAGGTCGCTTTGAGTGTGGGATCGCTCGGGGCGGTTCTTCTCATTTGCAGAAGCGGCGTCAGCCGGAAAAGGCTGGGCACACCGGAACATTTGCATGCTCGGTTTGCGATCGTGGTCTTGCTGGGAATTCTGGTATCGCCTCACCTCTACTTTCATGATTGGATCGTTGGCGTGCCTGCATTGGCAGTTCTCTTACTGGTGGCGACGGAGTGGACGCGGGTGAATGGTCGACAATGGCCCGGCAGCGCGCTGCTGTGGCTGGTGGCATGTTCGCCTTTTGTGGCTTTCGCGCTGCAGTTTGGCGTGTGGCCCGAGGCATCTCATATTCAGCTCGTGCCGTGGTATATGGGCCTGATGACGGCGGTGGCGATCGTTGCTTTGCGCCGGGTTGAGAACCTAAGCGCGGGAGGGGGTGGCGGGCCAGTCATCGCCCCGCCAGATGAACAGGCGAAGTCGCGCCGCCGCCCTAACTGCCGGCGACGCCTGAATCAGAATGAGCCTGAGGCCACACCGGTCCGGCTTGCGACCAGAACCCGCGACCGAAGAGGTAACATCTGGCGCGATGTACCATAGCGCCATTCCTTCAACTGACAAATACACATCCGCCGACCCGAATGGGGATGAACACCAAGCGCTGGCTTAACCCGAAACGTGTGCGAGCGCATGCAGTCCTTCTCGCCACGACACTGTGGACGGTATATATCTGGAACCTCGCCACCCCGACGCTGCGCGATCGCAATGGCAATCTCAAAGGAACGGACTTTCTGCATCTCTACACGCTCGGCACGCTGGCCGGCGAGCGTCGCGGCGCTGATTTGTATGACATGAATACGCAGGCGGCCGTGGCGGTCGCGCGTGTGCCGGCTGCGGCCGGAATCCGGTACCTGCCGCTGTATCCGCCGCAAGTTTCACTTTTGTTCGCCCCGCTGGCGCACCTCTCCTATGGGTGGGCGCTGGCTTCCTGGTGGATTGCGACCTCGCTTATTTACGGCGTTTGTTGTTACAGCGTTTGGCGCGCCTGCCCCAGCCTGCGTGAATATGGGGCAACCGTGGCGCTGCTCGCTGCGGCATTTCCCGCCTTCTTTCACTTGATTGCCTGGGGACAGACGTCCGCCATCGCGCTGGCCTCGTTCACCGCTCTGTTCTTTTCATTGCGCAGCCGCCGCGAATTTGTCGCCGGTCTGGCGGTCGGGTGTCTGATTTTCAAGCCGCAGTTGGGACTGGCGGCGGCATTCCTCTTCGTGGCGATGGGAGCGTGGAAGATAGTGACGGGCGCTATGGTGTCGGCGGCCGCGCAGCTTTCGTGGGGAATCCTCTATTACGGGATGGGGCCGGTTGGCGAGTGGCTGCGGACGATGGCGGGTGTGCGCCATAGCCTGCTGTTGCTTGAGCCGCGTCCTTATCAGACTCACTGCCTCCGAACGTTCTGGGCGATGATGGTGCCGTGGCCGCAGGTCTCGTTTGCCTTGTATCTGCTGAGCGCCGGCGTTGTTCTCGGCTGGACGACCGCCGTGTGGAGACGCGCCGGACAACCCTGGTCTCTCCGATATCCGGCGCTGCTATGGGCCACGGTGCTGGTCTCACCTCACCTCACGGTGTACGACCTGGTGATCCTGGCCCCGGCATTTCTGCTGCTGGCTGACTGGCTGCTCGCGGAAACAACCTCGCCCAACCAGGCAATGGGGAATCTTCTCTACTTCGCGTATGTGCTGCCTCTGCTCGGCCCGCTGGCACGCTGGACGCACGTGCAGCTCTCGGTTGTCGCCATGGTGTTGCTGCTGTGGATGCTCTGGCGCAGCTCGAAGCAAGGTCCAGGATTACCGCGGCCTGCCGAACAGGAAGGTTAAAGCCGAGGGAAATCGTCGCGCCCACGCGGATTCGTGATGGCTCGCACCCTCCTCGACATTCAGCAGCAGGTGCTGGTTGTCAAGGCCCGCACGGCGAAAGATGGCGGCCAGTTCCCGCACATCGTCGACCGCACTCTGGTCACGATCTTTTTGGCCGGTTTCGGCGGTTCCAACCGCCATAAAGATGCGCTCGGGCCAGTCACGAATCCGGCGGCTGTCTTTGATCAGTTGCCGGTTTGAGACCCACAGCGACGGGCTTTCCAGAAGCAGGCGGCCGATCCGTCCGGGACGCACTGCGGCCGTGTAGAGGGAAATCAATGCGCCCAGCGATGATCCACCCAGGCCTGTGTTCTCCGGACCGACTTGAACCCGGTAGTTTCGCGCCACAAACGGCATGACTTCCTTCATCAGGAAATTCGGATAGCGGCTGCCCTGGACGCGCAAGATCATTGGCTCGAGCGAGCGGTGAGGCAGGTATTCCCGGATGCGGTTCCGGCCTGCGTTATCGATGCCCACGATGATCATGGGGGGGATGACGCCCTCGCGAATCAGTCGGTCTCCGGTTTCATCGACTTGCCACTCCACACCGCCGAAGGAAGTCGACGGCTCGAACAGATTTTGACCATCATTGAGATAGAGAACGGGATAGCGCCTGCCCGCGTTGGCGGAATCGTCGTATCCCGGTGGCAGCCAGACGCGGAGCAGGCGGGTGTTGCCGAAGATGCGGCTCGAGAATTCGTGCAGCCGCAAGTCGCCGGTGGCGGTTTCGACGCGAATGATGCCGGGAGCGGCCGCCGGGGGCTGGGTTTGGGTTGGTTGGATTTCTTCCATCCAGGAAAAAGTGCACTCTTAGAATACAACGGTGCCGACCGTCATGACCTGGCGGCTCTCCACTTTATGGCGACTGAAAGCACAGCGATTGAAAAGATCAGGAATTGTGAACTGAGGCACAGGATGCACCAGGTCCTGAGCTGGTAGGCTTCAATGGAGGAAAGGTACAAGGCAAAGGCCAGTCCCGCCAGCGCCGCCAACATCAGGCGGGATGGCGTTTCCGCCCGGGACTTCCACAGGGTGGCCAGGAGAAACAGCAGAGCGTATCCGGCGACGCCGATGGCGGCCACGGGAATATCCGCGACGGTGGAGTATTGGCTGCGGTTGACGATGTCGCAACTGAACTTCTGGCTGAAATCGCAGAAATCCGTTGCCGACTTCGCGTAGTGGCGTTCCAGAGAAACCGCCGACACGATAGCGCCGGCCAGGGCCAGAACTGCGATCAGCGCGAACAGGCCTCGATTGCGCCCGGCGACCGCGCTCACGGCAGACTGCATCCGGTCTTGGCGCTCAGGTCTTCCAGCGACAACACGCCCTCTTTCGGAGGCGCCGCTCCGAATTGCCAACTGGGAAACAGTTTCACGCCCGCAGCCTGACATTCAGGCGCCATTTGACCGGAACCTGGCGGCCCGACTGCGCACTCGACATAGGGCACATAATGAAATGCGGCGCCGAACATTCGTTTCTGGTCGGCACAATGCGGACACCAGTAGAGGCCATACATCCGGGCCTGCTTGCTGGCGAGGCATTGGGCGAAGGCATCGTACCTGTGGTTTCTGTAATAGCGGCCGACGAGGTAGGCTGTGGCGAGCAGGATCAGGATCGCCACATAGATAAGAAGACGATTCTTCTGCTCTCGATTGGACCCGCCGTCCCTGCGTTCCTGCTGCCGTTTTCGCCGCTCTTCCGACATGACTCTTTCTTATATCACGGCCATCAGGCCACCACGTTCAAGGCTCCGGGAAGCACGTCGAGTTCCTGGCAATGGAG
>Ga0123356_10007689_pt1 | contig 10738 bp, 9 predicted proteins | sample TergutEmb28metaG_2_FD_92546 | JGI IMG/M metagenome (GOLD analysis project Ga0123356, IMG submission 92546) | Embiratermes neotenicus P3 segment gut microbial communities from Petit-Saut dam, French Guiana - Emb289 P3 | ecosystem: Host-associated > Arthropoda: Insects > Digestive system > Gut ... | reverse complement strand
GGTCAGAGTCCTGGCATGCGGGAGATAGTCAACGCCTGTCGGTCGAAGGTCAGGGTCTTTGAGCATCCGGCACGGATTCCGGAGCGTGCGATGAGGATGTCCGGCAAATCTCGGCCTAAGGAGTCTGACTCGTCCAGGGCGCTCACGACCACGTCACCGAACTCGACCACGACATCGGCCGCAGTGACGAGGTCACGGAGCACATTGGCGACCTGGTCACGCGAATACCGGTATGCATGCCGAAGAACCCAATGCGTCTCGACGAGTGCAACCAAGCTGATGTAGGCCGGATCTTGCGGAGTTGTTGCCCCAAACACAGCGTGCGCCAGAGGCGACTGTGCCGGGTCGTCGTCGGTCAGGTGACGGACGATGACGTTCGTGTCGAGGCCGATCACGGCTGGACCGACTTGAAGGCTCCGACTGCGATGGCTTGGTCCATCTCGTCCAACGACACCGGCCGTTCGGGCTTGGGCAGGGCTCCGGCAAGCTCGCTGGCGAGTCGGCTCCGTACCTGGAGCCGGAATCCCTGACCATCCTGGACAAAGTCCACTCGGGAGCCCTGCCGCAGCCCTAGGCCCCGCCTCACTTCGATGGGTAGCGTGATCTGGCCTTTGCTGGTCAACGTGGCTGTCGGCATGCGAATCTCCTGCCCTCTCGTGGTCCTTACCAAGTGTAAGGCTCCGGGCGCGGAGAATCAACACGTACCCCACGCAGGCCCGCGCCCGCCCTTCGCGCTCAGTCAGGCAAGGACGATGGCGAGATTCAGCAAGCGCTTGCGGCCCGCCATCGTGCGAATTGGCTAAGGAAAGTGTTGCCTGCGGCGCGGACTTGACCAACGCAACCTGGCGAGCGCTGGTCACTGCAAGCCGTTCTGCGTTGCCGGCCGAAATGGCCTCGAGAACCGCCCGCCCAGCCGCCTTGCCAGCGCAATCAATCCACCAATCGCCTTTCGTCTCGGGTGAAAACCGGCGGCCCTGGCGCCTTTCCAGCGCAGTCTGGGACGTACAATTCGCCGATGAGTAAATGCCAACGAACCCTCGTGTCCCTTGCCGCCGTTGGGGCTCTCTGCCTTTCCACCGCGTCCATTCCAGCTCGGGCTGTTGAAGACCCGTCGTCGCAAAGAAGCGGTCTGGCCCAGCCGACCTCCGGGCCACTGTCTGACCCGGACGACCCGAGCGTCGACACCTCGACCATCATTGCGATCACGCGCGACGGCGCGGCTGTCTCCATGATCCGTGAGGCGGTGAGCGAGGCGACTCCCGATGACAGCTACTCGACGCTGTCACTGAAGTCCGCCGCGGGAAGCAAGTTCCAGGTGGCGAGCATCCGAACCGAGGAGGAGGCGGGACCGGACCTGGCCGCCGAGCTTGTCGACTCCGGGCTGTTCGAGGCGGTGGACTATGACACGAAGTCCTATTTGCACTACGGCGCGTACCCCAACGACGTCGACTTTAGCGACACCATCAACATGCCTTATCCGACCCAGTCGTGGTGGAGCATTGTCCCTCGGCAGTGGGGACTCAAAGACTCCTTTGCGATCGGATCCTACGGCACGGGCCGCGGCTCGAACTTCGCCGGTGCGTGGGCGCAGCTCGCCGCCATGGGATCCTCTCTTGCCCCACCGGATACCGCGCCGGTCGCCGTCATTGACTCGGGGTGCGCACTGGACCACCGCGACCATGGGCCGAACATGGTCGCTGGCTACGACTTCGGCGAAGGCAAGGCGACCGTGCTGCCTGCACAACCCTGGCTGCTTGACTCGTTCCACGGGTCAGGCGTGGCCAGCGTCATCGGCTCAGCAACAAACAATGGCCACTACGGAGCGGGTGCCGCCTGGGATAACAAGGTGATCTGCTACAAGGCGACCGACGCAGAGGACAATTTGACGTCCCTGGGAATCATCCAGTCGCTGCTCGATGCGCCGACCAAAGGCGCCAAGGTCATCAATCTCTCCCTGGGTGGCCCGCAGCCCAACTCGGTGCAAAAGTGGGCGATTGACCAGGCGCTGGGGCAAGGCGTCGTGGTCGTCGCCTCGGCGGGGAACGACGGCGCAAACCCCGGAAACGGCGAGGCGTGGAACAAAGCGAACTACCCCGCAGCCTTTCCCGGAGTCATCTCAGTGGGCGCCATGAACCTGCTCGGCGTTCGCGCCTCGTTCTCGAACTGGAATCCCGTCAATCATGTCGACCTCGTGGGCCCAGGCGAAGACGTCTACGGGTGGGGACCGGACTCAATTACTGGTTCGGAGCAGCTCTTCTGCTTCTACAACGGCTTCGTCTGCATGTGGGACGGGACTTCCTTCTCCTCCCCCATGGTCGCTGCTGCTGCGGCGCTCGTCATGAGGGTCAAGCCGGGACTGTCTCCCGCCGCGGTGAAGTCGATTCTCACCTCCACGACGCGCAGTATCCCCGGGGGCAAGAGTGAGATCGGTGCCGGTCTGCTCGACGCGAACGCCGCCGTGACCAAGGCCCGCGCGTCGACCACTCCCGCGTTTTTCAACCTCAGCAACAATGGCGTGATTGGAGTCCCGGTACGAGCCCAGTTCTCTGTTCCCCTCGGAATTGGAGGCAATCCACAGCCGACCGCGAAGCTCGCCTCCGGGTCGAGCCTGCCGGCCGGTGTCACCCTCAACAACGCAGGCGTCGCGGGTTGGCAACTCAAGGGCAGTCTCGCCAAGTCAGGCTCCTACTCCTTCTCGATCACAGCATCGGTCGGCAGCTTCAGCAAGACTCAGCTGGTCACTCTCATCGCCGGCTGTCCGGGCTTCTTCAAGACGGTCGACGCGAAGCTCTCCAAGGCGACCATCACGGCCGGGGAGGCAGCGTCCGTCATCGTCTCTACGACCCAAGACGGCGCGAAGGCGGCGTGCGGCGGTTTCACACTGCACGACAGGACTACCAACACTCCCCTCGGGTCAGGCGAATGGGCGACGGGCAACGTCACCTTCACGGTTCCCGGCCTGGCGGTGGGCAGGCACGACGTGTGGATCACGTTCACCAGCGCCGTCATCGGCTATGCCGAGACCTATGACCCTGAGCAGGTCGGCGTGCTTACCGTCATTGCACCGACGAACCCTGGGGGCTCCGACCCGCCGCCCTCTGCTGGCGTCACGCTTCCCAAGCCGACCATCACGCCGGACACGAAGGGGACGGTCGTCTTTGACCCATCAACCGTGGCCCCAGGAACCACCGGCGCGGTCGAGGTGGTTGACCTCTCCACGGGCAAGATCGTCGGCGTCGGGGTGTGGACGTCCGGCAGCAAGATCATCATTAGCCTTATGCCACTGGGTGTCGGCAAACATCGCCTCCAGCTCAAGGTCACCATCGCTGGTGGGAAGCCCTTCACGCTCGATGGCGGCACCATCACCATCGCTAAGGGGCCGGCCACCGTCAAACTCAAGGTCAAGAAGGGCAAGCTGACCATCACCGTCACTTCCAAGGGCACCAAGACCGTCAAGGGAAAGGTCAAGGTCAAGATCGGCAAGGGCAAGGCCAAGACGCTGAAGCTGAAGAAGGGCAAGACGACCATCGCTCTTCCCAAGGGCAAGTCGAAGGTCACGGTCACGTTCCCCGGCACCAAGACCATCGCGCAGAAGAAGGTCGCCAAGACACTTAGGGGATGACCTCTTCTTGATGCGCCCCGGCGGGGACCTTGATGTGCCCCGGCGGGGACCGCCATGCCGTGAAAAACGAACCGGGCCCGGTCGCCTCGTTGGAGACGCCCGGGCCCGGCCCTTGGTTGCTAGGACTCAGCCCTCGTCAGGTTAGATGAGGGTGAGTGTGAGAACTGCGGTGTAGTGATCGGCGGGTGTCGACCACGGGATGCCCAGCTTGAGCGAGGCGCCGCACTCGAACTGACCGGTCGACGAGCCAACAGGACCATGGCACAAGACCTTCGGCGTTGACAGGCCATCCGGATTCGCCGGAGCGACTACCGGACCAGATACCACCGACTGCGTGCCCGGCGGAAGATCTGGGATCAGACCGTCCGACGTGCCCGGCTTGAGCTGAGACCACGGGAGCCAGCCCAGGTTCGCCGCCAGAATCCGACGCCCGGTGTTGTCTCCAACGAAGTCGGAGGCGACACCCGTGAGGGTCCAGCCCTCATCCGTGCCGCGCCCGTCCGCGACCACCGCGGTGTTCGAGGACTTCTCCACGAACTGGTCCGCGCCGGTCACCTGAACCGAACCGAAGTCAATCGCCGGGTTCACGGGAACCTCGAGGGACAAGACGCCGTTGCTGAGATCGACTTCCAGATCCTCATCGACCGGCGGCACAGTGCCAACCGCAAACGACACGGTGTTGGAAGGGCCACTGGACTTGAACACGCCAGCAGCAGCAAGGTCCGGAACGTAGACCGCCTTTAGCGGATGCAGTCCGGCGGCCAGGGCCGACGTCGTGAACGACGCCGCACCAGCGGCCACGGCGGCGGTCGCGAGCAACTCGGGGCCGTCGAAGAACTGCACCGAACCGGTGGCGGCCGGCTTGTCCAGCGTGGCGGTCATCGCGACCGGAGCGCCCGCGACCTGCGCACGAGCCGGCGACACGGCCAGCTTCGCCGAAGGAGCCACGCGGGCGTCGCAGGCGACGTCATCAGTGATGCCCGTCATGGAGGGCTTCCGCTGTGTGATGTCCATGTTGAACAGCCGGTCGTAGCACTTGTCGGTTGAGTCGAAGGACACGAAGCGCTGCGTCGCGGTGCCAGTCTGAGGCGGGTTGTTCAAGCCGCTACCCAGGGCAGCGGTCGGGGTCTGGTACAGGTCAGACATCTTCACCCAATAGTCCTGGACGCCGTTGACCGCCGTCTGAAGGTCATAGGTCCAGCCGTTGGTGCTCAGTCCGTCTGTGCGCTTGCTTCGACCCTGGTCGATGTACTCCAGGTTGACCTTCCTCACCGAGGTATTGGCATCATCAGTGACAGTCGTAGTCAACTCGTACTTGGTCAGCTGATTGACGTTCGCGCCGGTAACAGCGGTTGTCGAGGCTGTGAAGTTCGTGTCGAGACTGATCTTCTGATCCAGAGTGGTCGTCACCTTGCCCTTCGACCCTTCCACGTAGCCGCTGATCACGTTGTCGTGCCTGAGGAGAGCGCTCGTCGGGTTCGACCTCACGGTCACGGTTGGCGTGGCGGTCAGCGTGTTCTGAGTCACCGCACCAGTGGTTTGTGTCGTGCCCTTATCTGTGTAGGCCACCAGGGTGCCCGTGATATAGAAGAACGCACCATTGGTCAGCACCCATCCCGTCTCGCCCGGCTTGCAGTAGAGGCTGTCTTGGTTGGTGGGGATTGAGCGGAGAGTCCTGACTTGGGAGAAGAGACATGTCCGCGAGGTCGCCGAGTTTGCCATCAGACCGGCACCATCGATCGAGACCGTGTGCGGTGCGCCATCAGCCAAGACTCCTGCGAACGGGGTCAGATCAACCCGGTAGGGGATGAAGTTGAACCCTGAGACTGCCGGAACCGGAGCCCAGTGATAGTTGTTGTATCCGCCACCGTTGGAGTAGGTGTACTTATACGGGTACGCCGGTGCAACACCTGCGGCCACACCATCGATCTTCACCACGAACTCGCGAAGAGCAGCCCTGCCAGAGCCGCCGTTGTAGAACTCATCTGAACGCTGGCCCTCACGATGGAAGTCAAGATACAAACGCTCCAGGTTGCGCGGCAAGGTCTGAGCCCCAGGCGCATTGAAGGTGTAGGACAGCGACTGAGTATTGCTCCAGATCACATAGCCCTCGCGGGTGTTCGGCTCGAGTGACATCACCTTGTCGGCGACGACAGGAGCAGCCTGACCAGCAGCCAACGGGTAGAACAGCAGCTTGGAGGTCCCATGGAGGGCAGCCTGCATGACAGTGCTGGGCATGGGGTAGGCGGCCAAATACTGACCGCTGGAGAAGGCATCGTTGTCGTAGTGCGCAACGCCGGGTTGTGCGGTCATGAACAACGGGGAGTACTCCGTCACGTCGATTTCCTCAAAGTTCCTGGCAACGAACCCGGGGCCGCCGGCGCCGTTGTTCCAGTATTCAGGATGCTGTGGGAAGTTCTGCTCGTACCTTCCAGGCCCCTGCGTCGTGCCGTAGAAGAGCGTGACGCCACCGAGGAACACCCGGACAGTCTTGTCATACAGTCCGGCCTCAGGATCGGTCCACACCTCGTTGACCATCACGACCTTCGCCCATGGGCCTGGGCAGGCTGCGGGCGGGCCAGCGTAGTCGAAGTCCTGCGGTGGTGCGCCATCAAACGCAACGAACTTCATGTCGTTGAACAGAGTCACCTCGCACGGTGTCGTGGAGGGCCGGTCCGGCAGGGGTTCTGCCGTCACCGGGTCTTGTGATCCCACTGCGGGCCTTGAATCGTAGGTCCACTGCGGGTTGATCGCTGCAGCGCCATTCGCCACTGCCGATGCGGCGTCATCCGCGACCGGAGCAGCGCTTGCTTGCGTCATTGTGATCAGTGAGGTTGCTGCCAGCGCACTTGCGAGCAGCACGGCGACCGAAGCCCGCCGTCCCTTTTTTGTTACCATGAATCTCTCCTTAGAAATTCTCCATATGAAATGGTGTGGATTTCTCCCTGACAAGCCTGGTCGGAGCCCATTCCTGGCATGGAATGGCCGAACAACTTAGGAGCGCTCGGCTCCAACGAGGTCAGACCCGAACGATTGTCTAGACCACGTCAGGGTACCCTCGGGGCGGCGGGGTTGCAAGGAGAGAATTTCGCCCTCGGCGAGAAGCTGGCGGTGTAACCGAGGACGCAGAACGCGTCAGTCTACGTGGTGGAGCATCCGAGACAAAGCTCCAACCCTGGCACACGCAATGAACGAGCTGATCAAGGTGCGCAAGGCCTTCAATGCAGGGCACTTGGGGAGTGTCGAAGAATCTCACACGTGAGACCCAAGCAAGTGCGGCGGCTCAGTGAGGCTCAGATCGAGGAGACGGCCGAGGGCCACCGGAGCGGCGGGACCGTGTGCGAACTGGCCGAAGTCCGCGGAATCCTCCCGCCGACCGGCTCACTGGGTCCGACTGGTGATGCCTGCGTCAGTCTTCGGTGTCGCTCGCGGCGATGTCGCGTAGCTCAGCGAGTTTGGACTATAGCCAAGTTGTTGCTCCACGTCGTTTCTCTCAACAGTGCCGAGAGTCTCTCGTTCCCCTGATAGGTCTCGAACAGTTGCTTCATCCGCCACACGTTCTGCGGGGAGAAGCCTGTGATGCCCGGTAGACGGCGACGGACCCAGCGGGAGAACTCGGCGACCACGCCCTTACCCCAGTCTTCCGTGGCTGTCTTGACGCTGATGTAGGCCCCGATGTCCCAGTACATGCCGACCAGTTCGCGGTTGACCGCCCGGTACGCCCTGGCTTGGGCCTGCTCGATGATGGCCAGCAGCGGCGCGAACACCTGGTCAGCGTCCAGATCGGCCGGGACGATTTCTCTCAACACTGTTGAGAGTTTCTGATCCGGTCCTGCCGCGTTAGCCATGCCTCACCTCCTGCTCACGCCCACACGATGGCCTATCCATCGTGGTCGTCCCATTATCCCGTATCGAACGCGTGTAGCGGGCCTCGCCTGGCGGGTCGACGGTACCTGGGTGTCGCACCACCTTCGCGAAAGGCCGCCGCCAGATCAACCGCGCCTTCTTCGCCAAGATCACCCTGAACAGGTCAGGGGTTCGAGCAAGCGGCATTTGGTGGAGCATAGGGGATTCGAACCCCTGGCCTCTTCCATGCCATGGAAGCGCGCTACCAACTCACAGGCCAATGCGACATGGTGGGGGCTCCCCACGCCACCATCTAGCCCGCCCCAGATGGCGCGTGACCCGAGGTCTACCCGTGGCCAGGCGAGTGGCTGCCCTCAGGTGGGGCGAGCGGCGTTAGCATGGCTGCGTCACCAATGCCGCCGTCAACGACAGACTCAAGCGTGTCGTACCCAACTGGCACAATGGTTGACATGCGAAAGGAGGCGTGCTGGTGCTAGTTGAGCAAGTCAGAGAGTGGCTCGCCCAAGGCGAGGGGTTGATGATCGAGTTCAAGAGCGTCACGTCGGGCAGACTGGGTAGCTCAGTGTTCGAGACCGTGGTCGCCTTCTCGAACCGGTACGGCGGTCACATCTTGCTGGGTGTCGCCGATGATGGCACGGTCCTGGGATTGAACCACGCCCAGATCGAAGGGTTGAAGAGGAACTTCGCCAACGTGCTCAGTAACCCCGAGCTGGTGTTCCCCTCGCTCTATCTAGAGCCAGAGACCGTCGATGTTGACGGCAAGCTCATCCTGGCAGTCTACGTGCCGCCGCACTCCTCGCCGGTGCAGTACAAGTCGCACGCCTACGACCGTGCCGAGGACGGCGATGTTGACATCTCACGCAACGTGGGGCTGTTGAACGCGCTGTTCGAGCGGAAGTCGGGCCGGTTCACCGAGCGGAAGCTGTTCCCGCTCATCACGGAAGCCGATTTGCGTCTGGCGGAGCTGATGCCGGTGGTGCGGCAGCGGGCTGTCAACAAGACCGAGGGGCACCCGTGGGGCCAGATGACAGACCTGGAGATACTGCGCAGCGCCGGGCTGATTGACACTGACCCAGCGTCAGCCAAGGAGTGCTTCAACCTGGCTGCGGTCCTTCTGTTCGGCACTGACAAAACCATCGTGAACTGCTGTCCTGGCTATGTCATCGACTGTGTGCTCAGGGTGGATGACACCTGGCGTTACGACGACCGGTTGATGGTCACCTGCAACCTGATCGACGCGTTCGACCAGGTCATGAGCTTCATCGCCAAGCACACTTTGGACCGGTTCTTTGTCGTGGACGACGAGCGAACCAGTGTGCGCAGCCACATCGCCTTCGAGGTGGTCTCCAACCTCCTCTCGCACCAGGAGTTCGCTTCGACGATGCCCGCCAGGGTCACCATCGACCGTGACAGCTTGGTGACGGAAAACTGGAATCGTCCACTGCGCTCTGGCCCCATCGACCCGGACAACTACAAGCCTGACCCGAAGAACCCACTGATCGCAAAGTTCTTCGTCAACATTGGTTTCGCTGACACTCTAGGTTCTGGCGTCCGTAACCTGTACAAGTACACGCGCATCTACTCAGGTCAGGACCCGCAACTGATCGACGGCGATGTTTTTGAGACGATCATCCCCCTAGCCCGGCCCTCACAGCCAGACACTGCGGACAATGTCAGGAAGGATGTCAGGAAGGATGTCAGGAAGGAAGAAGACCTCACTGACTCCGAACGCCTGATCCTTCAGCTGCTTCGGGACGATCCCACACTCACAGCCAGCCAACTTGCTAAGGCAGCCAACATCACCGAGCGACAGACCTTCAGACTACTTGAGCAACTGCGCACGCTCGGACTCATCCAACGAGAAGGTGGACGACGTTACGGCAAGTGGATCACCACCGCTGACTAGGCCACCGGAGCTGGCAGCGAACCAAGCAGCACCACCCGTTCATCGACCTCGACACACCCCTGCCCGCAGACATCGACAAGGACAGGGTTGGGACATCGAACAAATGGTGGAGCATAGGGGATTCGAACCCCTGGCCTCTTCCATGCCATGGAAGCGCGCTACCAACTGCGCCAATGCCCCGAGGGCGGGTACCGTCATCGTCCGCGGGGGGGGGACGACGGCAGGAACGAGTCTAGATGATTGGCTGCGGCGGCGCCAACCACATTCCCATCAGAACCATCGGGAGATGGATTCGCCGGCCTTGGTGACGCCGAGATTGTAGGCGGCCAGGCGCCAACCGGCCGGGCCGCCGCTCGTGCGGTCGAGCATGGCCCAGTGGGCGTTGGCCATGACCCGCAGGCCGCGCCAGGTCGCGGTGTCCAGGCCCAGGAGCGCGGTTAGGCCGCAGACGGTCACTCCGCCGTGGGAGACGACGACGAGGATTCCGTCATCGTCCACGGTCTTTGCGGCGTCGCGCAGGGCGGCGGCGTAGCGGGTGGCCGCCGCCTCGCGGCCTTCCATGCCCACCGACGGGACGTCCTGGCCGGCGCGCCAGGCGGCGGACTCGGCGGGCCAGCGCTTGGCGACGTCGGTGACAGCCAGCCCTTCCCAGTCTCCGAAGGCGCGCTCCTGCAGGCGCGGGTCAAGCTGCACGTCAAGGCCGGTTTTCTCGGCGAGATACGAGGCGGTTTGCCGCGCGCGAATCAGGTCGGAGGAGACGATGGCGACCGGTCCGAGCTCGGCGATCGCTGCGGCGGCTGCGGCGACCTGGGCGTGGCCGGCCTCGTCGAGCGCCGTGTCAGTCGAGCCCTGGATGACGCCCGTGATGTTGAACTCGGTTTGGCCGTGGCGCCAGCACACGACGCGTCGCGCGGTCATGCGGTCCTCGCCAACTCGTCGCCATCTTCGCCAGGGAATGCCGGAAGGACGATGGCGGGACAGTCCTTCCAGAGGCTGTCCAGTCCGTAGAACGCACGATCCTCGTGGTGCTGGATGTGGATGATCGCCTCGTCGTAGTCGAGGAGCACCCAGCGGCCCACCTCGTGGCCCTCACGTCGCCGCAGAGGCTGACCCACCTTGGCCATCGCCTGTTCAACCTCATCGACGATGGCGCCGACTTGCCTTTCGGAGTTGCCTGTCACCAGGAGAAACGCGTCTGCCAGCGGGAGTCGGGAGGAGACGTCGATCGCTCGGATTGCCAGGCCTTTGCGGCGGTCGGCGGCACGCGCCGCCTCGGTCACCAGGGCGACGGCTCGTGGATCGGCCGTCATGGGTGGGCCTGGGGGGTGGGGTGGGTGTGGGTG
>Ga0123356_10007688_pt1 | contig 10738 bp, 6 predicted proteins | sample TergutEmb28metaG_2_FD_92546 | JGI IMG/M metagenome (GOLD analysis project Ga0123356, IMG submission 92546) | Embiratermes neotenicus P3 segment gut microbial communities from Petit-Saut dam, French Guiana - Emb289 P3 | ecosystem: Host-associated > Arthropoda: Insects > Digestive system > Gut ... | reverse complement strand
GTACCAGGCCGGGACGCGATGCCCCCACCACAGCTGGCGGCTGATGCACCAGTCGCGGATGTTGCGCATCCATTCGAAGTAGGTGCGCGCCCAGTTCTCCGGCACGAAGCGCGTGCGGCCCTGCTCGACTGCCGCGATCGCTGCGCTCGCGAGCGGCGCCACCTTCACGTACCACTGGTCGGTGAGATAGGGCTCGAGCACCGCGCCGCTGCGATCGCCCCGCGGCACCACGAGCCGGTGCTGCTCGATGCGCTCGACGAGACCGGCGGCGTGCAGCTCGGCCACCACGCGCCGGCGCGCCTCGAAGCGGTCGAGGCCGCGGAAGCGCTCGGGGACGGTGTCGGCGAGCGTGGCGCGCGGCGTGAGGATGTTGATCAGCGGCAGATGATGGCGCTGCGCGATCTCGTAGTCGTTGAAGTCGTGCGCGGGCGTGATCTTGACGGCGCCCGAGCCGAAGGCCGGATCGACATAGCTGTCGGTGATCACGGGTATGTCGCGCCCGGCGAGCGGCAGCCGCACGCGTCTGCCACGCAGGCCGTGGTAGCGCGCGTCGTCCGGGTTCACGGCAACCGCGGTGTCTCCCAACATCGTCTCCGGCCGCGTCGTCGCCACCACGACCTGACCCGTTCCGTCGGCGAGCGGGTAGCGCAGGTGCCACAGCTGTCCTTCTTCCTCCTCCGACTGCACCTCCAGGTCCGACAGCGCGGTCAGCAGCACCGGGTCCCAGTTGACCAGACGCTTGCCGCGATAGATGAGACCATCCTCGTACAGCCGCACGAACACTTCGATCACCGCACGTGACATCCCGGCGTCCATGGTGAAGCGGTCGCGCGACCAGTCGACCGAGTCCCCGAGCCGGCGCATCTGCGCGGTGATGGTGCTGCCGGACTGCTCCTTCCACTGCCAGACCCGCGCGAGAAACTCCGCGCGCGACAGATCGGTGCGTTTCACGCCCTGCGCGTTGAGCTGGCGCTCGACGACCATCTGCGTGGCGATGCCGGCATGATCGGTGCCCGGCTGCCACAGCGCTGCGCGTCCGCGCATGCGCTGGTAGCGCGTGAGGGCGTCCATCAGCGTGTGCTGGAAGGCATGCCCCATGTGCAGCGTCCCGGTCACGTTCGGCGGCGGGATCACGATACAAAAAGGCGCGCCCGCGCCGCGCGGCGCGAACCAGCCATGGGATTCCCAGCGCTCGTAGATGCGCCGCTCGATGTGATGCGGCGCGTACACCTTGTCCATCAGGCGAACGTTTCCGAAGCAGATGCCGGTTCGATTATAGCGACGGAACGCGTTGCAGCGGCGCAGCCGCGGGTCGCGCAGGCAGTAGTGCGGAAGGCGCCGGGCGCCGGTGGCTGACGCCCGCGGGTCAGCGCCCCGCGCGGCGCAGGAGAAAGTCCGCAAGCAGCGGCGTTGGCCGTGCAGTGCTGCCTTTCTGCGCACCGCCCTGATAAGCGGTGCCCGCGACGTCGAGGTGCGCCCATTTCAGTCCCTGGGTGAATTTGCCGAGGAAACTCGCGGCGGTGATGGCCCCGCCATCGCGGCCGCCGATGTTGGCGAAGTCGGCGAAGTTGCTCTTGAGCTGCTCGGCATATTCCTCCGTCAGCGGCAGCTGCCAGCAGCGGTCGTCGGCGCGGCGGCCCGCTTCCAACAGCTCGCGCACCAGCGTCTCGTCGTTGCCCATGACGCCGGAATGATGATGTCCGAGGGCGATGACGCACGCCCCCGTCAGGGTGGCGATGTCGACGACCGCCGCCGGGTGATAGCGCCGCGCATAGTGCAGGGCATCACTGAGGATCAGGCGGCCTTCCGCGTCGGTGTTGAGAATCTCCACCGTCTGCCCGGAGGCGCTGGTGACGATGTCCCCCGGCTTCACGGCCCTGCCGCTGGGCATGTTCTCCACCGCGGCGATCAGACCCACCACGTGCAACGGCAGCCCGAGCTGCGCGACCAGCGTCACGGCGGCGATCACCGCGGCGGCGCCGCTCATGTCGAACTTCATCTCGTCCATGCCCGGAGGATCCTTGAGCGAGATGCCGCCGCTGTCGAAGGTGACTCCCTTGCCGACCAGCACGACCGGTGCCTGATTCTTCTTCGGGCCCGGGTGCTCCAGCACGATGAAGCGCGGCGGCTGCTGACTGCCCTGAGCGACCGCGAGCAGGCAGCCCATCTTCTCGCGCCGCATGGCGGCCGTCTCGAGCACGCGTACGCGCACGCTCCCGTGGCGCTTGCCGAGCGCGCGCGCCTGTTCGGCTAGGAAGGTCGGCGTGCACACGTTGGCGGGCAGGTTGGCGAGGTCGCGCTGCACGCTCATGGCGTCCGCGACTGCGGCGCCATGGGTGAGGCCGCGTTGCGCGGCGGCCGCCCTGCGCACCGGGCCGACCAGGACTTTCTTCAGGGCGGGTGGCGGCGGCTTGCGCGCAGTCTTGAGGTCGTTGATGCGATACACGGCGGCGCCGGCGACCTCCGCGACCACGCGTCCCAGGTAGTATTCGTCGAGCTGCCGGGCGTCCGGCCGCTCGAGCGCCACGGCACAGCTGGCGATCCGTGTGCGCGTCAGCGCACTCACTGCGGCGGCCCAGGCCTTGCGGTAGCCGCGGCGCTGCCACTGCTTGCGCGGCCCGAGTCCGGTGAGCAGCACGTGGGTGGCGCTGAGCCCGGGCAAGTCGGCGATCAGCAGCGTATCGCCCGGCCGGCCGACGAAGTCGCCGCGCGCCAGCAGCTTCTTCAGCCGCCCGCTGCAGGCGACGTCGACACTGCGGCCCTGCGCGCCCAGCTCCGCCTCTTCGAACACGCCTAGGACCAGGCAGTCCACTGCCAGTGTGCCCAAAGCCTTCGTCCACACCCCGAATTCCATGCAAACCTCCCAGATTCCCCCTGGCGTTGAGGCGCGCGAGCGTCTGATTTACCTTATCCGCGCCTCGGTCCGTTTCGTGGTTGTTGAGCGCTGCAGTGCGCTCTTACGGGTGCAAGCGGTGTCAAGTGTAACTCAAGCGCCCGGCAAATTTTGGCGGGCGTGAGGCAGGTCTGCGTTGGGCATCCTCGGCCGCTACATTTTGCGCGAAGTCGTGACGAACTGGTTGGCCGTGACCGGCGTCCTGCTCATCATCCTGCTGGCGAACGAGGTGGTGGGCGTGCTCGAGCGCGCGGCCGCCTACCAATACCCGCAGGGCATTGTGCTCGAGCTCATTGGCCTCGGCGCTCTGCAATACCTGTCCATCCTGTTGCCGGTGGGACTGCTGCTCGGTATCGTGCTCGCCTTCGGCCGGCTATACCACGACAGCGAGATCGCCGCGGCGCTGGCGTGCGGGGCGGGGCCGCCCACTCTGTACCCGCCGGTGGCGCTGCTCGCAGTGCTGCTGGCGGCGGGCCTGGCCTATCTCAGTCTGATCCTCGCCCCGCAGGCCACTCAGCGGGCGCTCAACCTGCGCAACGCTGCGCTGCACGCCGGACAGTTCGCGCCGCTCGCAGCCGGCAAGTTCCGCACCTTCGGCGACGTCAATGCCGTGGTGTACGCACAGACCGTGGCGCGCGACGGCACGCTCGGCAACGTGTTCGTCGAGCGCAGCCGCGGGCCGCAGGTGGAAATGGCGCTGGCGCGGCGCGCCACCCACGCGGTCACGGCCGACGGCACGTCGCACATTTTCACCCTCTACGATGGTGAGCGCTTCGAGGGCGTGCCGGGGAGCAAGCAATTCCGCATCGTGCACTTCGAGCAGCACGTGGTGCCGGTGCAGGTGCCGCCGATCCGCGATGTCGTCCGGGACCTCGAAGCCCGCTCCAGCGCGAGTCTGTGGCACACGCGCGACCGCGACGAGCGCGCGGAGCTCGAGTGGCGTATGGCCATGCCGATCATGTGCCTGGTGCTCGCCCTGCTGGCCGTGCCGCTGTCGCGCCTCAAGCCCCGCCAGGGGCGTTACGCACGGGTGTGGCTCGCGGTCGTGATCTTTTTCGTTTACTACAATCTCGCCGCCACGGGCCGGACCTGGATCGCGCGCGGCACCGTGCCGCCGGTGGTGGGACTGTGGTGGACGCACGTGGTGGTCGCGCTGCTGGCGCTGGTGGTGATCGTGGGTCCGGGCCTGGCCAACCGCCTGCGTTACAGGCTGAGCAATCGGTGAGCATTCTCGACCGCTACATCGTGCGCGCCATTCTCGGTGCCGTGCTGCTGGTACTGCTGGTGTTTCTCGTGCTCGGCGCGCTGTTCGTGTTCATCGACCAGCAGGACGAGGTCGGCACCGGCCACTACACCGGGCTGGCCGCGTTCTGGTACACGCTGATGAATCTGCCGCAGCTGGCGTACGAGCTGATGCCGATCGTGGCGCTGATCGGCTCGCTCCTGGGCCTCGGCGCGCTGGCGCGCGGCAGCGAGCTGACGGTGGTGCGCGCAACCGGCGTGTCGGTCGCGCGTCTCGCGGGCATTGCGCTGCTGGCAGGACTGCTGCTGGTGCTGTTTCAGGTGCTGCTCGGTGAGTTCCTGGCCCCGCCGCTGCAGCAGGCGGCGCGCGAGCACAAGGCGTTCAGCAAGCTGAGCAACGTCAGCTTCGGCGGCAGTGGCGCGTGGGTACGGGACGGCGACCTCATCCTCAACGTCGCCGAGCAGTCGAGCGAGCGTCAGTTCGGCGGCATGCAGATCTTCGAACTGTCGCCGGATCACCGCCTGCTTGCCATGGGACACGCCGCGCACGCCATTTCCGGCGCCAGGGGCAAATGGCTGCTGAGCGACTACACCGAGTCACGCTTCGAGGACGACACGGTCACCGCCCGGCCGCCCGGGGAGCGCGTGCTCGAATCCAACATCTCGGCAGGGTTCCTCGGACTCGCGGTGGAGGATCCCAAGCAACTCACCGGCCGCCGCCTGTGGCGGCTGATTGCCTATGCCCGCAGCAACTCGCTCGATGCGCGCGAGTACGTATTCGCGTTCTGGTCGCGCATCGCCCGCACTGTGGCGGTGGTGTTCACGGTGCTGCTGGCGATACCGTTCGTGCTCGGCTCGCTGCGCTCTTCCGGAACCGGCGCGCGCATGCTGATGGGGTTGTTGCTCGGCGTCGGGTTCTTCCTGCTGCAGCGGCTGATCGAGAGCGGCACGGTCGTCTTCAATCTCAACCCCGTGGTGCTCGCCTGGCTGCCCACGGTGTTGCTCGCGCTGGTGACGCTCGGCCTGCTGGCGCGGGCGCGTTAGGACTCGCGGCCCTCGGTCGGCGGCGGCTCGAACTCGGGCTGGGCTGTTGGTGAGCCGCCAGCACGCGCTTACACTGAAGCTGCGTGCGTCGTGCAGCTCAGTGCGTCGTGCGCGTGAGGGCGTGTACCCGGAAGGTCCGGAGGAGCCTAGGTGAGAGCCGTAATCTCAGCGTTGCTGCTGCTGCCGGCGGTGGCGCTCGCCGACAGCGCGTTCGATGGCAACTGGAAGACACGCATGGACTCGCTCAAGGTGAGCGGCAACCCGGACGCCTTCGAGGTGGCAGGTGGGATGTACACCTGCTCGACCTGTGCGCCGGAAATCAAGGTGCAGGCGGATGGCCTGGATCACCCCGTCAGCGGCCACCCGTACTACGACACCGTGGCGGTGACGGTCCTGAGTCCAACCTCCATCCGCATCGTCGACAAGCAGACGGGCAGGGAGGTCTACAACATCACGTACGTGGTGTCTGCCGATGGCGGGACGCTGAACGCCCGGCTGACGGACCAGACCGCCCCGCAGATGGTGACAGAGGCGTTCACCGCCCGGCGCGTCGCTCCCGGAGCCGCCGGCGCACATGCGACCTCCGGCTCGTGGCTGCCGGACCGGGTGAGCGAGGCGAACGACGCGCTGCTCATCATCACCTACCGCATGACACCCCTGTATTTCGGCATGAGCTGGAACGGGGAGAGTTACCAGGCGAAGTTCGACGGCCAGGAATATCCCGTGGAGGGCGACCCCGCACACACCATGGTGAGCGTCCGCCGGATCGATGACCACACCGTCGAGGAGACCGATCACCGTGACGGTAAGGTGACGGACGAGATCCGCATGTCCGCGGCCCAGGATGGCAGGACGATGGAGATCACCGACAACAACCTGCAGCGGGGCCAGACGACTACCGTGATCCTCGACAAACAGTGATCAGGACGAGAAGACGCCCTCCACCGGCAAACCGGTGGCACTGCGCCTGCGCGTGGACCGCCACCAGGGTAAGGCCTCCTCGATGACCAGCAGACCCCCGGCGCCAGCGGCGGGCTGGTAGCCGGGCAGGTTGCCGAGGATCGCCTGCCAGCGCGGGCCCGCCAGCACGTCGCGCAACCGCTGCAGCCCGGGGTGCGGGAGGCTCGAGCCCAGACACGCGAGGAAATAGTCTTCCTCGACCAGCGGCACGAAGTGCAGTCCAAACTGCAGCGCCGCGGCTTCGACCCCGATCCCCGCATCGGCGACACCACTCGCGACGCACAGCGCCACCGCCACGTGCGTGTGCTCGATGTTCTCCAGATAGCCGCAGAGCGTGCCCGGCGCGATGGAATGCTCGTGCAGCAGGTGATCGACCAGCATGCGCGTACCCGAGCCTGACTGCCGATTCACGAAGCGCAGGCGCTGCTGCACGACATCGGGGAAAGTGCGCACCAGGGAAGCGTGCTCCTTTCTGACCATGAGCCCCTGCATGCGCCGCGAGCAGGCGATCAACCTGTGCACTCCGGGCCTGAGCAGCGGCTTGAGGGCCCTCGAGAACACCGGAGCGGCACCGCGCAGGGCAGGGACGTGGAATCCGGCCACCAGGCATTCGCGCGCGTTCAGGGCGCGCAGCGCCTCGACACTGGCCTGAAAGCCGAGATCCAGGTGCAGATCGGACGCCTCGGCGACGTGCTGCTGCAGAACGGGAAGCGCGAGGTCGTGGCTCGCGCGTACGGTGAGCAGCTGGTGCCGCTCATCGCGCGCGTCGGCCAGGACGTGCGCGAGATCGGAGCGCAGAACCTCTATGTGGGGCTGCATGCGGATGCGCACCCGTCGTTCCGCCCACAGCAGCTTCAGGGCGAACTGCGTCGGACGCGCCCGCCGGCCCTGTGACCAGCAGATGAGCGGCTCGCCGAGGATCTCTTCCCACTTCTTCAGCGAATCCCACACGTGGCGGTACGAGGTGCCCAGCGCCTGCGCCGCGTGGCGGATCGAGCCCCCTTCGGACACCGCAGTGAGCAACTCGAACAGCGGGTTGCCGAGCGCCGCGCCGCATTGCTCCCCGGGCTCGAACGCGTATCGCAGGTGCAGGCCGAAATCGGCTGGCCACGGTGTTGGCTTTCTGATCGGGGACATCAGGACACTGTAGCGCTTCCGCGGCCGCTGCGCAGCTTGCATCCCGGGCGAACCTGCCTGGCCGCCCGGCGGTCATCCCTCGCAGCTGGTCATAGGCTCAAGGTTACGGAGGCCAGCACCGTGCGCGGCGAGCCCAGGTGCCCGATCAGACTGCCGGTGTTCGCACCGGTGAGGTTGCTGGGCGCGACCGTCGACCAATAGTGCTGATCGGTGACGTTGTTCACCGCCAGGCGCCACGTGAAGTGGCCGGTGCTGTAGCGCGCACCGATGTCGAACAGGTTGTAGCCGGCGACCCAGAACGAGTTGGTGTCGTTGCCGGCGCGGGTGCTCGAGAAGTCGTAGTTGAAGCTCGCCACCAGGCCCGACACGCCCGGCACCGCGTACTCGAACAGCAGGTTGCCCTTCACCTTGGGCGCGCCCACGTAGTACTTGTCGTCGGTGGAGGCGAGCGGCGTGTTCTGCATCCGGGCATCGAGCAGCGTCACGCCGCCGTAGACCGTGAGCCCATGGATCAGCTCGCCGACGGCCGACAGCTCCAGCCCCGTGTTGACCTGCTCACCGCTGATCTCGAATACGTTCGTGGCGCTATTGATGTTGGCGAACGGCCGGTTGATGCGGAACACGGCCGCGGTGAAGTTGATGTCGGCCAGGAACGCCTTGTAGCCCACCTCGTACCCTTTACTGCGATAGGGTGGCAGACTCTCGCCGGCATTGACGGTGCCGCCCGGGGCCAGGTCACCTGCCTGCAGGCTGCTCGAGTAGGTGAAGTAGGCCATCTGGTCGGCGACCGGATTGAACATGAGGCTGGCGCTGGGGCTCAGGCCCCTGTTCGAATACTCCGAGATCTGCTTACCCTTCGAGTTGAAGTTGTCGGTACTGAACCAGTCCTGGCTGACGCCGACACGGGTCGACCAGTGACTGTCGAAGCGGATGAGATCGCCGATGTTCACGCCCTGCTGATAGTTGTTGGATGAATCGTAGTTGTCCAGGACATTTGGCGGACCCTGCGGGGGTTCCGGGAAGATCATCGGGTTGGCGATGCTGGCATGGCCCAGCAGCACGCTCGCCGGGGTCGCCGGCGTGGTTACCGAGAAGGAGCGCGCCTTGTAGCCGGCCGTGCCGAGGGTCAGGTCGTGGTTCATGCCGAGGGCGTTGAACGTGTTGTTGAGGTAAGCGATATCGCTCGTCATGATGAAGCGGGGCGCAAATCCGTTGGCGAACGACGAGACGTAGTCGCCGGCATCGTTCTTCAGGTTGTTGACCGGGGTGTTGATGTCCCGTGAGGCATCCTGATTGAGGATGCCGGCGACGAAATGCCAGGTCGAACCGAAGTCCTGCTTGAAGCGCGCGCTCGCGATGCGTGTCAGCAGGTCGGTGCCTGCGTAGCTCTGCCCGTAGCCGACACGGGTCGGATCGGGCGCCGGGGGCAGCATGATCTTCTCGTTGTAGGTGAACCAGCCGGGAAAGCCCAGGTTGGTGATGGAATAGTTGCTGTAGTTGAGCTCCAGCACGCCGCGCTCCCAGGGACGCACGTCGATCCCGAGATCGCCCAGGGCGCGCCGCTGATGGCTGTGCTCGACCCAGCCGTCGCCGCTGCCGTACAGCGCATTCAGGCGGTAGCTGACGATGCCGCCGCTGTCGATGGGTCCGCCGAGGTCCATTTTGCCGGTGAGGATGCCGTCGTTATTGTAAAAGGCGCCGAAGTTGTACATGGCGTAGCCGGTCGGCCGCTTGGAAACGAAGTTGAACATGCCCGCAGGGTTCGCCGGACCGTACAGCGAAGAGGTGGGGCCGTTGACGACCTGGATTTCCTGAAACTGCTCCATGGCGGTGGCGACCGTGATGAACGCCTGCATGCCGTCGATCCGGGTGTTCTGGAAGTTGCCGCCCTGCATGCCGCGGGTCTGCGGGCGCAGGATCTCCGGACCCTGCTGTTCCTGGAATGCCACCAGGGGCAGGAACTTCGACACGTCCTTGAAGTTGGTCGCTTGCGAGTTCTCGATCATGTCCAGCGGCAGCACCGAGATGCTGAAGGGCTGATTCAGTATGGGCGTTGTGCCCAGCGGCCCCGGGTCCTGCAGGGCGTTGATACGGTAATTGCTCTCCTGCTCGCGCTCGCCCGTGACCAGCACGTACGGGTTGCTGCCCTGGGCGGGCTGGGCCGCCGGCTGCGGGGCGTCGTCGCCCCAGGCGATCGCCGGGAGCGTGACGGACAGGAGCAGCAGCACAGGGAAATCCGCGGAAAAATTCGCTTGCTTCGTCATGGTTCTCTTTGTGCTGAACGGGAGCGCAGATACTTACCCTCCTGAATGAGCGCGGCACGCTAGCACGCACTTGCTGCACGAACGATATGAACGCCCCTGCATAGGTGCGGCGTGACGCGCTGCGCTATCATTTGTGCACTCGAGTCCCAAGCGAGTCATCTACGAGCATCACCCCTCAAGAGGCCCTGGACGCGATCGACGCCCGCCTCGTGCCGTTGCCGGCGGAAGTCCGGCCTCTCGGCGAATGCAGCGGTCAGACGCTGCGTCAGGACGTCTATGCCGAGCGGGACAATCCGCCCTTCGACCGGGTGTGCATGGACGGTATTGCGATCGACAGCGCCGCGGTTGCCCGCGGGGTGCATCGCTACACCATCGAGGCGAGTCAGCCCGCAGGCTCCCCCGCCGTCGCGCTGTCGAATCCCGCGAATGCCGTCGAGGTGATGACCGGCGCGATCCTGCCCCGTGGCACCGATTGCGTCATCCCGCTGGAGGAGTACCAGGTCAGCGATGGCGTCGTGTCGCTGCAGGACGGCGTGTCCGCGAAGCGCTTTCGTAACGTGCAGCGCCGCGGCGAGGACAGCCAGCCGGGCGTGCCGATGCTGAAGGCAGGCGTGCGCCTCGGCGGGCCGGAGATCGGGGTCGCGGCATCGGCGGGTCTCGCCACACTGCGGGTCACCCGCCAGCCGCGGCTCATGGTCATCTCGACCGGCGATGAGCTGATCGAGCCGGGCAAGCCGATCGCAGAGCACCAGGTACGCCGCTCCAATGCCTATGCGGTCGTGGCGGAGTTGCGCGGCCGGGGGTTGGAGCAGATCGGGAACGATCACATCGCTGACGATGAGCGCAGTCTGCGCGAGCGGCTGACGCTGCATCTTGCAGAGCGCGACATGCTGATCGTGAGCGGCGGCATCTCAAAAGGAAAGTTCGACCTCGTGCCGCAGGTGCTCAAGGAGCTGGGCGTAGAGGAGGTGTTTCACCAGGTGGCGCAGCGACCGGGCATGCCGATGTGGTTCGGCGTGGGTCGCAACGGGCAGCTCGTGTTTGGTCTCCCCGGCAATCCCGTGTCGACGCTCATCTGCCTGGTGCGCTACGTCGTGCCGGCGATCGCTGCGGTCATGTCGGGCCCGCGCACTGCGGCGCAGCCGATCCCGCTCGCTGCGCCGGTGAAGTTCCATCGCATGATGACGTATTTCGTGCC
>Ga0123356_10007687_pt1 | contig 10738 bp, 9 predicted proteins | sample TergutEmb28metaG_2_FD_92546 | JGI IMG/M metagenome (GOLD analysis project Ga0123356, IMG submission 92546) | Embiratermes neotenicus P3 segment gut microbial communities from Petit-Saut dam, French Guiana - Emb289 P3 | ecosystem: Host-associated > Arthropoda: Insects > Digestive system > Gut ... | reverse complement strand
TTGAGGAAACAATAATTATTTCAATTATTTTTCTTCAACCCCGGACAGGATTTTGACTATCTGCCCGATATCCGCGCTCTTTTTCAGCCTGTCCATGCGGATATTCTCGATTGCCGCAAGTTTTTTCACTCTTGCGAGCACATCCGGCAAATGCTCCCGCGGAAATTTTACCGCGCCGTTTTCGTCCATGTGGATGATCTCGCCCGGACATATATCCATACCCGCGACATTCACCGGAACGTTTACCGCCTGAACTGCGAAATCCCCGTGACCGGCCACTACTCCCGTGACAAGATACTGCACTTCCAATTCGCGCAGCTCGCCTATATCCCTCACCGGGGCGTCGGAGATAACTCCGGCGACCCCGGCCATTTTCATTGCGGTCGTCATATTTCCGCCGCTTACGGCGAATTTCTTTCTGTACTTCTCCGGGAAATTATTTTTTATCGCCAATACCGCGGGTTTCGGCGATTTTCCGACAGCGAGAAGAACGTCGTTGAAAGACAATCTTTTAAAGCCCGGCGACGGAACCCCGAACACGCATGTCACGGCATATCCCGCAACGCGCCCCATCTCCGGGTATAAACACCTCAGCGTCTCGTCCGTGTACCAGTCGATTTCCCATGGCTCGTATAAACCAAGGCATATTTCTTTATCTGCGGGGTAAGTGGCGACGACGTTGGTTATCGAGGGCGTGTCGAATTTTTTCAATTCATTCAAAATTTCTGTTTCTGTCATAATAATTATTCTCTCCTTAACATTATTTTAATATTGCCGATTTTGCCGGGAGTTTGAGCAAATCGGCCTCTTTTATCTGCAAATGGACAGCCTGACGCCACAAATGCGGCACAAATATATTGAGCGTGTCCCCGTCGGTAAACAAATCGTTGTACGAGCATTGATTATTGTAGAACGGCTGCAGGGAATCGTCGTGTCTGACGGCGTTGCAATAAACAAATACGGGTTCGCTCCAGGTTTCGCCGCAGTCTTTCGAGAATGCCGCCCAAATTTCGGAACGGTCGCCCATTATCGCCTGTTTTTCCGCGCTCAATCCGTTGTAATCGAAATCGTGGAAACGGTTGTGGTGAAAACATACGAGCGTTTTTTTGTCGGACAAATGCGTTATCATAGGCGGGGCGTCAGGGTGCACGAGCGAAGTCGGACGCGCCTTGGTCCATGTTTTGCCGTCGTCTTCGCTCCATCTCGCCCATAGATGACCTTCGGGGGTACGGCAGATAAACAGAATTTTACCGCCGACCTGTATCGGCCTGCCTTCGTCCATTCTGTGAAAGGGCATGATATGCCAGCCGCCTTTGCGTTTTTCGGGCAGCAGTTCCCATGTTTTCCCCCAGTCTTCCGAGCGCAGTATGTAAAGATTCGTATGCGTCGGTTTTTCCATGTGATATCCTTCGTGAGTACCCAGAAGCCATGTGCCTTTGTCAGTCTCGCACATACGCATGACCGACATGCCCGTATATCCGGGATCGTTTGTGGGATCGATTAAAACGGGCCCCGTCCATGTGTAACCGTCGTCGTCGGAATACAAATACCCGATGGGCGCGTTTTCGGCAAGCCCCCGGTCTCTTGTGTACAATCCCCAGACAGGCTGCGTGCCGAAACTGTATATCCTTTTCGAACCCTTTGGAACCAGCGGAATAAAACCGTGCTGGTTATAGTCTATGTCAAAAGCGATATACGGGTCTGACCATGTTTTGCCTTTGTCCGATGAACGCAAGGCGGTCATCGTGTTGCGTTTGGTTTCGCTTGCTCCATAGTGGCTGCCTGCGGGAAACATTGTCAAATAATCGCCGCCGGGCGTTATCTCCGCCCTCACTTCATACATTTCCTTGACAGCCCTGTACACGACGTTTCCAGTCATCGCCTCCGGGCATACGAGCCCCGCGTTTTCCAAAACGCGGAAACCGTCCGGCAATGCCGAAACCGAAAATTTTTCACAGGCTATCTCCACCGTTTCGGCAATGGGAAGCGGCGGATATTTCGCTTTGACACCCATATTTATAATCACCCCTTTAATTTATTAACTTCTTGACATTTATGATTTTATCAGGTATAATAATAAGCAAGAGAAGTTGAATCTCGCGCATTTAGCTTTATATCGCCGATTTTTCCTGCCATTTTTTGCTTTTGAATCTTATCGCGGCAAACATCGCCCTCACAACCCAGTCAAAGAACATTCCGCACCATACCCCGACAACGCCCATATTGAACACGCCGCCCAGTAAATACGCGAACAAAACCCGCACGGACCACATGCTCGTTATCGACACGACCGTCGTAAAACGCACATCCCCGGCCCCTTTCATCCCCGAAACCAGCACAAACGACAAAGGCCAGAAAACCGGCATAAAGAAAACGTTTAAAAAGAGCAGCCGGTATATGAGCCCCGTTATTTCGCCGACAATACCCGCGTCGAATTCGCTTGTGTAAAGCGAAATAAACAACGGCGATATCGGCAAAAAAACCAGACACGTGCACAGCAGCATGATTATCGCCAGCGCCACGATATTGCGCAGAACCTTATACGACTGCTTTTTCTCGCCCGCTCCGGTCAGACGGCCGACAAGCGCCATCGACACTATGTTCATGCTGTTTCCGGGCGCGGAAATGATGTTGAACATGCTTCCCGTCACGCTGTTTGCGGCTATATGTATATCCCCGCTGAAATGCCGGTATGTGATCGTCCTGCCGAACTGGAAAATCAAACTCTCGACGCTTTGGAAAATCCCTATCCGCATGATTTGCCTGATATATATGAGTTTCGGCTTGAATAAATTCGAGAGTTTTTGTATAAAACCTTTTTTCACAAGCAGGCCAATGGCGGCGACTGCTCCGAAAAATCTGGCAACAATGCTCGCCACGCCCGCACCCACGATGTTCATGCCGAGCGCGTAAATACAGATTCCGGCGACCAGCGCGTTTATCACTCCGATCACGATGGATATCCTTATCGGGCTTTTGGCGTCTCCCGTGCCCCGTATGATTCCCGCCGCCGTCGTTCCTATATTTAACAGCGGATAGGATAACACGCTGAGCCGCATATAGCGCATGGCGTAAACGAAAGTCACCCCTTCGGTTTTATCCTCTCCGAGAAACAAAACAAAAATCTCCCTGCCGAAAAACATGAAAACCGCAGTGACCGAAAGGGCAACGGCAAATCCGAGCATTACAGCCTGTTCAGCCGTGGATTTGGCGGATGAGGGTTTGCCCGCCCCGATATACTGGCTTACGATAACCGTGGCCCCCAGAGAAACGCTTCCCAGCAGAGCGTAGGCAAGCTGATTGACTTGTTCGACGAGGCTTACGGCGGAGACGATATATTCGGCGTCTGTTTTTATCCTGGCGAGCATGAGGGAATGGACCGTACCCATAAAAACCAAAATCAACTGTTCGATCAAGATGGGGAAAAACATGGCGAAAATCAATTTGTTGTCGCTGTTCGCAAAAAACCTGCGTATTTTAATTTTTACAAATCTTACAGTCCGGTTCATTAACTTCCTTTCACAACAAAAATCCCGAAAAGCGGCTGCCTATGAAATCTATTATAACGCCAAAAAAGAAAATAGTCAAGTTTTTTGCCGAAAAAGGCTTTGAAAATTTATTAAATTAAAATATTACGGAGGCTTTTATGGAAATTATCAAAAATATCAATCGATTCATCGACCACACCAATTTAAAACCGTTCGCGACCAAAGGCGACATAGAAAAGCTCTGCATGGAGGCAAAAGAGTATAAATTCGCTTCGGTATGCGTCCATCCCGCATATGTGCCGCTGGCAAAAAAAACGCTGTCAGGCACGGGGGTTTTTGTCGGTACTGTGATAGGGTTTCCCTTTGGAATGAATACGACTGCCATAAAGGCGCGGGAAACGGCTGACGCGCTTGATATGGGCTGCGATGAGTTTGACATGGTTATCAACGTGGGCGCGCTGAAAGACGGATTCGGCGATTATGTATGCGATGATATATCGGCGGTAGTAGACGCGGCGGGAGGGCGTACTGTCAAGGTTATCATCGAAACGGGCCTGCTCACAGACGAGCAAAAAGCCGCAGCCACGCGTATCGCCTGCGGGGCAGGGGCCAACTACGTAAAGACATGCACCGGAATATCGCAGGGGGTGGCGACCGTGGAGGACGTGCTTCTTATGAAAGCGAATCTGTCAAACAACGCCGCCATCAAGGCGTCCTCCGGTATAAAAACATATGAGGCGGCCCTGCAACTGATACAAGCCGGCGCGGCGCGGATCGGAACCTCGTCGGGAATCGCCATAATTGAAGGTGCGAAGGGGGAATAGCGATTATGAAAAAAATTGTCGTTACGGGCAGCTTAGTCGTGGATGTCACCGGTTATTGCTCCCGCTTTCCGATCACCGGCGAAACGGTCGTGGGCAAGTCGTTGAAGCTCGGAGCCGGCGGAAAAGGGAATAATCAGGCGACCGCCGCCGCCCGTCTGGGCGCAAGGGTGGTTATGATCGGCAAAATGGGAAAAGATCTGCTCGGCCGCGTCATAGGGGACCATTACCAAAAAGAAAATATGGATATGACCTATATAGCGGCAAGCGACAGCTATGAAACGGGGACCGCCCTAATCGAGGTGGACGGCGAGGGCGACAACCGGATTATCATAGTAAAGGACGCAAACGACGCGCTGACTGCCGCCGAGGTTGCAAACGCCGAATCGCAGTTCGCTTCCTGCGATATTGTTTTGACTCAGCTTGAAACAAGTATGGAGTCGGTATTGGAATGCAAGCGGCTGGCGCAAAAATACAAAAAGCCGATAATTTTGAATCCCGCCCCTTACCGGCAAATTCCGGATGGATTGTTTGACGGAATCGATTATTTGACTCCCAACGAAACAGAGGCGGAATATTTTACCGGTCTGCCGCTCAAAACCGAAAAAGACGCCGAACTGTGCGCAAAGCGTCTGCTCGGACTGAATGCGGCAAACGTCATTATCACCATGGGCAAGCAGGGCGCGTACCTGCATGACGGCAAAAAGGGCAAAATGATTCCCGCCACGGATTTGCAGCCCGTCGACACCACCGGCGCCGGCGACGCTTTCAACGGCGGGCTCGCGTTTGCCGTTGCCGGAGGGCTGCCGCTCGAGGCGGCCGTACAGTTTGCCAACTCTGTCGCTTCGATCTCCGTAACGCGTTACGGAAGCGCCCCGTCCATGCCCGCCCTCGGCGAAACATTGGAACTGATGAAACGGTTTTACGGTGTCAATTTAAATATGTGAGGAGATAATTGTGATGAATTTGAAACTGAAAAAAATAATTTTGATTTTTCTTGCCCTGTTTACGGCGATTGCCGTCGGCGCGGGCTGCAACAAAGAAAATACGCCCGAAAACGGCGGCCAAACAAAAACGGAAGCGGAAGATGACCGGGCAGCACCGGATAACAACGGGGAATTTAAATATATTGCCGATTATCTGCCGGATGTGAAATACAACGGATATGAATTCCGCGTATTGTCCACGCCGAATACCGCATATGACGGCTTGCATACCGCTTTTGACGTCGAAGAAGAAACGGGAAGCAACGTCGAAGACGCAATATACAAGAGAAACAGGATCATCGAAGAAAAATACGACATAAAAATAAAGCAAATCGAAGCCACCGGCTGGGATGATTGCGTAGCGAAATTTAAAAAATCCACTTCGGCGGCTTCGGACGATTTCGATTTGTGTATGCTCATTTCCCGCGAGGCGTGGGCCGCGGCTATCGACGGGAGGATCGTGACCGTCGACAAGCTGCCGTACTTGGACGTTTCACGGCCGTGGTACGCTCAATACGTAAACTCTGAAATATCCGTCGAAGGAAAGCTTTTATTCGCCTACAGCGACGAATGCCTGAACATGTTCGAACAGACCCTCTGCGTTTTTTTCAATAAAAAAATAGTCGAAGACCTTGCGCTCGAAAATATATATAACCTTGTAAAAGGGAATAAATGGACTATAGATAAATTTTTCGAATTTTCAAAAACCGCGCTCGCCGATCTGGACGGCGACGACGTCTGGACTGACTCCGACAGATACGGCATAGTGACGCAGTCCGATATGTTTTATCCCTGTTTCTGGGTATCGAGCGGAATAAAAACGGTGGCCAAAGACTCCGGCAATCTGCTCGTATTCACGGGGAACACCGAAAAACTTTTCGGTTTGCTCGGCAAAGTTCACGAAAACGTATTCGGCGGCCCAAAAATAGTTTACGATGCGAACGTCGACAAGTTCACGACTATAAAAGGGGGCGGCGCGGAACCGGGCAGGGACAGTTCAACGCAGCAGTTCGCCAACAACCTGGCTTTGTTTTATGTGAGAAATATCGCGATAGCCGAAAGTATGCGCAGTGTGGAAACGGATTTCGGAATAGTGCCGTTTCCCAAATATGACGAGGCGCAGGACAAATATTACTCGCGGATCATAGACGGCTGGATAAACGTCGTCCCCGTTACGAATTCCGACCTCGAAAAAACAAGTGTGATCATGGAAGCCGCCGCGGTCGAATCCAAAAATGTCATAGTCCCGGCGTATTTCGAAGTCTCGCTCCGCTATAAATATACGAGGGACGACGAATCGCAGGAGATGCTCGATATAATCCACGCGAACATGACAATGGACGTAGGGGATACGTTCTACATGGATGCGGTGAGAAATATATATATGGGGGCGATGAAATCGGGCGATTTCGTGTCCGCTGTGGAAAAGAAAATCGGTTCGGTGGAAAAAACGCTTCAAAAAGCCAATGATATGATACAATCGCTGGATTAAAATAAATAAGGAGTGAAAAAATTATGTTATCAAACAAAACTTCGTTAAAAGACATGCAGCTCATAAGAACGGCGGCCCGCGATTTTGTTCTTGCGCCGGATAAAATACCGGTCACGTTCAAATACGGCGGAAAAGATTACATGGGGATTCCCGCCTCGTATAATCCGACTGCCGGCAAAAAAATAATAAACGCGAACATCACGGAGATGATTTTTGAGGGGACAGACCCCGAGACAGGCTTGAATATCCGCGTCGAATGTTATGAATACAAAGATTTCCCCGTATACGAATGGACCGCCTATTTCAAAAACACAGGCAAACAAAACACGCCGATAATCGAAGATTTATACGGCTTGAATGCTTTCTTTCCGGGCGAAAACGTTTATCTTCATGAAAACAGCGGCGACCCGGGCCATGACGACGGTTTCAAAACGGCAATCCATGAATTAAGCGACGGCTCAACCTATACATTCGCTCCGGTCGGCGGCCGCGGAAACGACGGCGCCTCGCCGTTTTACAAGCTGACATGCGGCGATTTCGGATATATCTTCTCAGTCGGGTGGCCGGCTCAGTGGCAGTCTTTTTTCAAAGGCAAAAAAGACGGTTTCACATTCGCCGCCAAACAGCAGCATACCCGTTTTTATCTCATGCCCGGCGAAGTATTCAGGACCCCGCGCATGACGCTGATGGCGTTTGAAGGCGACGGCACGAGGGGCACGAATATTTGGAGAAGATGGTATATGGCGCATGTGCTGCCGCGCACGCGCGGCGATAAACTGGGACCCAAGTCGATCACGCATGTGACCGGCGGCGGCGAAGAATTCACGCTTGCCGATGAAAAAAACCAGCTCGAAGGAATAAACGAATACCTGAGACGGGGTTTGAATTTCGACATATGGTGGATAGACGCCGGGTGGTACCCCTGCAAGGATGAAAACGGCGTAAAAAGCTGGCCCCGCACGGGGACATGGATGCCCGACCCCGAAAAATTCCCCAACGGACTGGGCCCGGTGGGCAAATGCTGCGACGACAACGATATACAGTTGTTGGTGTGGTTTGAGCCGGAGAGGGTCATGCTCGACTACTGGCCCAAGGATATGCCCGAAAAATATCTGCTCAAACGCAAGTACAAAGACGCCGAAGGCAAAGAACAGACCGACGCGACGGCGCTTTTGGACATGGCCAACCCCGAAGTCGCCGCGTGGATCACAACTCTTGTCGGCAAATTGATCAAAGACAGCCGCATCAAGATATACCGCCAGGATTTCAATATGCAGCCGCTTGAGTGGTGGCTCCAAAACGAAGCGGAAGACCGCAGGGGCACCAAAGAAAACTTCCATACGCAGGCATACCTCAAATATTGGGACGATCTTTTGACGGAGAATCCGGATCTGTGGATTGACACGTGCGCTTCGGGGGGCAGGCGAAACGATCTGGAGACGCTGCGCCGCTCCGTCCCGCTGCAGTACACCGATCACGCCATAGGGGATCCGGTCATCAAAACGAGCTTCAACTATACGATGTTCCAATGGACGCCCTATTTCAGAAACCACACTTCTTCGGCGTATGACGAACAGGGCAACCTCACCGGCGGCATATGGCAGATCAGCCATTACGCCTATCAGGCCGCGATGTGCCCGTCGATCACCTGCATGGTCTCCCCGTATGACACCTCCCCCCTGTTCGACTACGCAAAAAAGATGAACGACATATGGCGCGGCGCGGCGCAGTATATGATCGACGGCGACTATTATCCGCTGCTGCCATGCTCCAAGTCGAAAAAAGGATGGTATTCGGTGCAGTTTCACAGCGATGAGAGCGGGAGCGGAATCATTCAGGGCATCCGGCATATACAATCGGACGAAGAAGCACAAACGGTGATGCCGAAATGTTTTGACGATATGAAAGTCTATATATTCACAAATCCCGAATTCGGCAAAGAACTTGAGATCACAGGCAAAGAGATAAACCAAAAGGGGTTTGAGTTCACTCTCGGCAAAGCCTCGGGCGAGGTTTGGTTCTACAGGGTGAAGTGAAGATTGAAGATTGAACCTCACGGCAAAAGGCGGGGGAATTGGAGGAAGGCGGATTGAACCGCCTTTCTTCGGTTTTGTTGTTCACCCCCGCCGAAATATTCAATAGATGGTCTATTGTCATAGGACTCATCAATAATGATCCCAAGAACTTTGAAATCCTTCGGTAATCCCAAATCACCCCAATAGTTATATTCCTCCCCCCAATCCTCCGCCTTTATTATGCAAAATGAACTTACGCCCACTTTTTCGGGATTTTGGGAATGTTTTGTGATTTCCTGAAGCGAAATATGATATGTTCGTTCGCTTGTTTTGACGTCATATGTTGCTCGAACTTCTTTCCAGATGCGGCCTGACCCGTCGTCATTTTTGCCCTCAAAAACGCCGGGGCCCCCCGTTCTCTTCCAAGATTCTATTTCGCCCTGAACAAATTCAAACAAATGAGCTATCTGCTCTTTGAAATCATCGGACTGAGACGATGCTTGCGCGGAAAACATTGATTTTAAAGTGTTTTCATCCTGATTCTTGATGGCTTCTATTATTTTTTCAAATCTTTTATCGATTAGTACGTCATCATCAGAAAATCTCCCGCCACATCCTAAAGAATATGAGCTTAATATAACTATGGCAATAATCGCCGGCAGTACCGCGAATTTTTTCTTTATGGATATCACTTCCTCTTTAAGCAGAAAAACCACCCCGTCATCGATAGGCGTGAGCTGCACGGGAACTAACGTTCACGTTCGCTACACGTGCGTGACACCCCTCCGCGGGAGGGGAATTTTGCCGATATTTCGGGTTTTTTATTCCCCTCCGCGGGAGGGGTGCCGATGTAATCGGCGGGGTGGTTCCCATGTTATTCGTCGCTTACCCCTTGGCTTTTGCTTCTTTTAAGCTTTGTATTGACAAATCGCTGCACGGCGCGCCGTCGATGGATCTGATCACATCATTTATTTCCTCACCCAAGCATATCAATATTACTTTTTCTGGTATTCATAGCTCAATAATGTGAAAGCGGCGGGATAAAATTGATTCTTCCGCAAAAAACCGTAACTCAAACTGCAGGTCAAATCGAACGCCTCTAAATCCTTGGAAATATACGGTTTTTCAAATATCTAATTCAAGCGACTTTACCCGTCTACGGGAATTTGCGGAAGAACCCTGCTTCAAGTTATATTTCGGTGGATTTTGTGGGTTCCGGATTGCCTTTTTGCTTCAAGAACTCATCTAACAATTCATAAAATTTGTCGAATGCTTTTTCCTCATCTTTGTTGGTATAATGGTAAATATTCATTGCCCAGCCAGCCGCTCGAGCATTTCTACCGCAATATTCATTTGCGAAATCGCCGAAACCATCTAAAATTGAATGATAATTGTTATCAACTTCGCTTTTTCCTATATCATATCCTAAAATCAACATTTGCAAATGTAATATTGATTTTTTCACCATATACATCATAGGTTTTTTTTTGATTTTCATAAGCAATTCATAAAACATATCCATAATCAAAACCTCTTTCTTTTAAAATGGAATCTCCTTAGCTGGCAATTTCATTGCCATAGGAGTGGTAGGAATATATTGATAAAAATCATTTATCCAAGTCTGTTTGGCTAATCCGGATGTGTGTATATTACAATACACCATTCCATTATATAACACTCCTACATGGAAACCATTAGTAGATGCGGGCTTACCTTTTAATAAGCTTCCTATATATACGTTAGTTCGGGGGCTCCATTCGAGTTCAATTATTGCACCATGTAAATTATGTCTTTTTAAATAATCTTTTATTTTATTTGCAGCCTCTGTACATTTACCAAATTTTTCATCAGCCATATTCTCATATTCCCATTTTTTCGCAATTTTACCCAAATGATCGGGAATAGCTGTAGAGGTAGCAATTCCAAGAGGTGACAT